>JAESGX010000081.1_pt1 | contig 146645 bp, 142 predicted proteins | sample 9269801 | NCBI WGS metagenome assembly JAESGX01 (sample SAMN16773122, study PRJNA677054) | algae metagenome | isolation source: Pleurocapsa minor GSE-CHR-MK-17-07R and co-occurring heterotrophs from wet... | place: USA: Lower Calf Creek Falls, Grand Staircase Escalante National Monument, UT ... | reverse complement strand
TGGCGGCCGAGGGCGCCCGCCATCTCGCCCGCGCCCGCCGCCTCGACCGGCCCGACGGACCGCCCGTCGCCGCCCCCCGGCCGGAGCCGCGGCCGCCGCTCGCCGCCCGTCCGCGCGGACTGTCGGTCACCGAGATCGAGACGCTGATCCGCGACCCCTACGCGATCTACGCCCGCCGCGTCCTCGGGCTGAAGCCGCTCGATCCGGTCGCCGCCGACCCCGGCGCCGCCGACCGCGGCAACATCGTCCACGCCGCGCTGGCGACCTTCCTCAAGCAGCACAGCGGCCGCTTCGATGCGGCGGCGGTGGCGGCGCTGGTGGAAGCGGGGCGGCAGGCGTTCACGGCGGTGGCCGACTATCCGGAGGTGACGGCGCTGTGGTGGCCGCGCTTCCTGCGCATCGCCGAGGCGTTCGTGGCGCGCGAGGCCGAGCGGCCGGTAGCGCGCAAGCACCACGTCGAGATGGCGGGCGCGCTGACGCTGACACCCCCCGGCGGACCGTTCACCCTGAACGGCCGCGCCGACCGCATCGACGAGACCGCGGCCGGCCTGTTCATCGTCGACTACAAGACCGGCGGCGCCCCCTCGGCCAAGGAAGTCGCGAGCCTGCTCGCGCCGCAGCTGCCGCTCGAGGCGGCGATGGTGCGGCGGGGCGGCTTTCCGGAGGTGCCGGCCGACGAGGCGATCTCCGCGCTCGCCTACATCCGCCTGCGCGGCCTCGCCGATCCGGTCGAGGAGGTGACGATCGAGCCGGGCATCGACAAGGACGGTATCGACCGCTCGCCCGACGCCCTCGCCGCCGAAGCGATCGGCCGCCTCGTCGCGCTGATCACCCGCTACGACGACGAGGGCAACGGCTACCTGTCGCGGGCCCGCGTCGCCTTCGAGCAGGCGATGGACGCGCCCTACGACCACCTCGCCCGGGCGCGCGAGTGGACGGTCGGCGGAGGCGGCGAGGCATGAGCGGGCGCCGCGTCATCCTCGAGGTGCCGGCGGACACCCGGCATGCGCAGGCCCGCGCCACCAGCCCGGATGCCTCGGCGTGGGTGTCGGCGAACGCCGGCTCGGGCAAGACGCACGTTCTCGTGTGGCGCGTCATCCGGCTTTTGATCGCCGGCACCGACCCCGGCCGCATCCTCTGCCTGACCTATACGAAGGCCGCCGCCGCGACGATGGCGGCCCGTGTCTTCGATACGCTCGCCAGCTTCGCGACGCTGAGCGAGGCGGACCTCGCCCGCCAGCTCGCCGAGATCGAGGGCGGCACCGTCGATCCCGGCGCGACGACGCGGGCGCGGCGGCTGTTCGCCCGGGCGCTCGAGACCCCCGGCGGCCTGAAGATCCAGACCATCCACGCCTTCTGCGCCTCGCTGCTCGCACAGTTCCCGCTGGAGGCGAACGTCGCCGGCCGCTTTGCCGTGATGGACGACCGCCTCGCCGCCGAACTCGCCGAGACGGCGCTCGCCGCCGTGCTGCGCGAGACGGTGGCGCACCCCGACGGCACGGCGGCGCGGGCGCTCGACACGCTCTTGCCGGTCGTCAGCGACGGCGGGCTCGGCGAGGCGATCAAGGCGGTGGTGGCGCGGCGGGAGGAGTTCCGCGAGTGGCTGCGCGGCGCCGACGACCTCGACGACGCCATCGCCCGGCTCGGAACCACCCTCGGCCTCGCCCCCGGCGACACGCCCGAGAGCCTGATGGCGCGCATCCTCGATGAGCGGCTCCTTGCCGGCGATGACCTCGTCCGCCTGCACGATGCGCTGGCGGCTAGCGGCGCCAACGCCCAGAAGCGCGCCGCGGACATCGACGCCTCCGGCATCGGCACGCACGAGGCCCGCACGGCGGCCTGGTGCTCGTTCCTGCTCACCGAGAAGAGCCTGCCGCGGGCCGCGAAGACGGCGCTGTCGGCGGCGGTGGAGAAGGCCCACCCCGACCTGGCCGACCTCTACGTGCAGGAACAGGGCCGCGTGCTCGCCCTCCTCGACCGCCGCCGCGCCGCCGCGGCGGTGGTGCGGACGGCGGCCTTAGCGCGGCTCGCCGATGCCGTGCTCGCCCGCGTCGAGGCGGAGAAGCGCCGGCGCGGCCTGATCGACTATGCCGACCAGATCCGCCGTGCCGCCGACCTGCTGTCACGCTCCGATGCCAGCGCCTGGATCCGCTACAAGCTCGACCAATCGATCGACCACATCCTCGTCGACGAGGCGCAGGACACGAGCCCGCTGCAGTGGCAGGTGGTGCGCGACCTCGCCGCGGAGTTCTTCGCCGGCGCCGGGGCGCGCGCCGGCCGCCGAACGGTGTTTGCCGTCGGCGACGAGAAGCAGTCGATCTACGGCTTCCAAGGTGCGGCGCCGGCGGCCTTCGCGGCGGAGCGGCGCGGCTTCCAGGCACAGGCGGTGGCGGCGCGCGAGGCCTTCCACGACGTCCGCCTGACCCTCTCCTTCCGTTCGACCCAGGACGTGCTCGCCGCCGTCGACCGCGTCTTCGCCGACCCGGCGGCGCGCGAGGGGCTGTCGGCCGACGGCGCCGCCCCCGTCCACCAGGCGATCCGGGCCAGCGAGATCGGCTGCGTCGAGGTGTGGCCGCTGTTCGCGCCCGACGAGCGCAGCGTGCCGGACGACTGGCGCGAGCCGATCGACCGCATCGGCATGGCGCATCCCTCGGTGCGCCTCGCCGAGCGCATCGCCGAGACCATCCACGGCTGGATCGCCGCCGGCGAGCCGCTGCCGGATGGCCGTCCGGTGCGGGCCGGCGACGTGCTGGTGCTGGTGCGCAAGCGCGGACCGTTCGTCGAGGCGCTGAGCCGGGCCCTGAAGCGGCGCGGCGTGCCGGTGGCCGGCACCGACCGGCTGGTGCTCGGCGAGCACATCGCCGTGCAGGACCTGGTGGCGCTCGGCCGCGTGCTGGCGCTGCCGGCCGACGACCTGTCGCTCGCCGCGGTGCTGAAGAGCCCGCTTTTCGACGTCGACGAGGCGCTGTTGTTCGACCTCGCCCATGGTCGGCCGGGCACCCTCGTCGCAGCGCTCGCCGACAGCACGGAGCCCCGTGCACAGGCGGCCCACGCCCGCCTCTCCGCCTGGCGCTCGGCCGCCGCACGGCAGCGGCCGTTCGAGCTCTACACCACGGTGCTCGGCCGCGACGGCGGCCGGCGGCGCTTCCTCGCCCGCCTCGGGCCGGAGGTCGATGAGGTGCTCGACGCCTTCCTCGACCTCGTGCTCGAGCAGGAGCGCAACGCCATCCCGACGCTCGACGGCTTCCTCGCCTGGTTCGCCGCCGCCCCGGCCATCGTCAAGCGCGAGGCGGAGACGGCAGGTGACGCGCTCCGGGTGATGACCGTGCATGGCGCCAAGGGGCTGGAGGCGCCGGTGGTGTTCGTCGCCGACGACGGCAGCGGCGCCTCGCACCCGAGCCACGACCCGAAGCTGTTTTCGCTGCCGCCGCTCGACGGTGCCGCCGCCTGTCTCGTCTGGGCGGCGAAGGCCGGCGACCGGCCGGCGGCCTGCGAGCCCGTGCTGGCGGAGACGCGCCGGCTGGCCGCCGAGGAGCACCGGCGGCTCCTCTATGTGGCGCTGACGCGCGCCGCCGACCGCCTCGTCGTCTGCGGCTGGCGCGGCAAGCGCGCGCCCTCCGAGGACGCCTGGCACGCCCTGGTCGAGCGGGCCCTCGCCCCCGACGCCGAGGAAGTCCGCGACGCCGACGGCGCCCTCGCCGCGCTGCGCTGGCAAGCGCCGCGGACCGCGGCCGCCGAGCCCGACCGGCAACCGTCGCCCGCCCTGCCGGCTGACGATGTCACCGTCGCGGCAACGGCGGAGGAGGCCGGCCTGCCGGCCTGGGTCGACCGCGCCGCGGCGGCGCCGGCGGCGGTCCTCGCCCTATCGCCGTCCTCGGCCCTCGCCGACGACGACGATGCGGCGACGGTCGCGAGCCGCGCCCGTCTCGCCGACCCCACCGCCCTCGTCCGCGGCCGGCTGATCCACCGGCTGATCGAGGCGCTCGCCGCACTGCCGGCCGACGCGCGGGCCGATGTCGCCGCCCGCTTCCTCGCCCGCGAGGCACCGGACCTCGACGGACCGATGGCGGCGGCGATCGCCGCCGAGGCTTTGGGCGTGCTGGCGGACCCGGCGCTGGCGCGCCTGTTCGGCGAGGGCGGCCGCGCCGAGGTGCCGATCGCCGGCACGTTCACCCGGGACGACGGCGCCTTGGTCACCGTCGCCGGCCGCATCGACCGCCTCGCCGTGCTACCCGACCGCGTGCTGGCGATCGACCTGAAGACCGACCGGCGGGTACCGGCGGATGCGGGCGCGGTGGCACCGGCCTATGTCGCGCAGATGGCGCTCTACCGGGCGCTGCTCGCCGACCTCTATCCCGGCCGCCTCGTCAAGGCGGCAATCCTCTACACTACCGCGCCCCGTCTCGTGACGCTGCCCGCCGCGGCCCTCGACGCGCTCCTCGCCCGCCTTCTCACAGCGCCGACGCCGTGATGCTCGGACGGCCCTCGCGCTTGCCGCCACCGCGCGGCGATGCGAGGCTCACCGCCGCGCGCGCAACGACGGCAGCACTGCCATGACCGACCAACCGACCCCGCCGGACGACAGCCTCGACCCCGCCTTTCGCCGCCGCGTACCGCACGGCGACAGCCTGGAGCGCGACGTCTGCGACCGCTGCGGCTTCGTCGCCTACGACAACCCGAAGATCGTCGTCGGCTCGGTCGTCCGCTCGCCCGGCGGCGTGATGATGTGCCGGCGTGCCATCGCCCCGCGCATCGGCTTCTGGACGCTGCCGGCGGGCTATCTCGAGCACGGGGAGACGCCCGAGGAAGGGGCGCGCCGCGAGGCCCTCGAGGAGGCCGGCGCCGAGATCGAGCTGCAGTCGCTGCTCGCCGTCTACACGATCCGCCGGCTGGCACAGGTGCAGCTGATCTACCGGGCCGAGCTCCGGGGCGGCTATCTCGCCGGACCGGAGAGCCTCGAGGTGCGCGAGTTCGGCTGGGACGAACTGCCGTGGGACGCGCTCGCCTTTCCCTCCGTCACCTGGGCGCTGGAGCACGAGCGAGCCGCCGGCGGCGGAGCCGTCCTGCCGTTCGCCAACCCCGCCTCCACCGAGGAAGCGACCTAAACCCGGTGTCGGCGCCGGGGCGGCTCGGCGCCGGCGGGAACTTTTCCCTGCACAATTCTTGCGTGCAGGTTTGGTGCGGGATAGAAACACGCACCCTCACCGGATCACGAGCCGGTCACGGGCCGGTCACGCACCAGTGCGGCCCCGTGACAGCTCCGTGACTTTTCCCCTGCGGCCATGACGCGTAGGCTCAGCCCGTGAATCATCCCGCCCCCCATCGCTTCTGCTGCCTCGGTGCCCGCCTGGCGATGTCGATCGGCTTGGCCATCGCGGTGCTCGCCATTGTGGTGGCCCCGGCCACCGCCGACGACAGTCGACCACTCGCCGTGATTGAACTCTTCACGAGCCAGAGTTGTGCTTCGAGCCCCCCGGCCGATGTGCTGCTCACGGAGCTTTCGGCCGACCGCACCATCGTGGCGATCTCGCTGCCAGTGACATATTGGGACTATCTCGGCTGGACGGACACGCGCGGGAGCCAGGCCAATACCAGCCGCCAGTTCTCCTATGCGGCGCGCCGCGGTGACCGGGCGGTGTTCACCCCGCAGATGATCATCAACGGCCGCACGCCGGTGGTCGGCAGCGACGCCGCCGAGGTCCGGGCCGTCATCGACGAACAGGCCGGCGGCGGCCTTGGCCCAAGCGTCTCGGTCGACATCGGGCTGGCGGACGGGTTGTTCCAGGTCAATGTCGGTGCCGGCCCGACCGGCCGGCGTGCGACGGTGTGGATCGGCGCGGTCGAGCCGTCGGTGACGGTGTCGGTGCTACGCGGCGAAAACGCCGGCCGCCGCCTCACCTACACCAACGTCGTGCGGGTGCTGCAGCCGATCGGCGTCTGGCGCGGCGAGGCGATGAACTTCGAACTGCCGGCCGACCGGATCGACCGCAGCGGCGAAGCGACGGCGGTGGTGATCCTGCAGGCCGACGTCGACGGGCGGCCGGGCGAGATCCTCGGCGCCGCGCTGCTGCGGCCCCCCGAGGGCTGACGCGCGGCGTCGCCATCCGGGGGTGCCGCCTGCGCTTCAGGGGCCGCGGCGTAGGCGCTCGCGGTGCAGGGTGTAGAGCCCCGACGCGACGATGATCCCACCGCCCACCGCCGTCCAGACGTCCGGCAGGTCGCTGAAGAGCAGGTAGCCGAGCGTCGTCATCCAGAGGATCTGCGTGTAGCCGAACGGCGCCAGCGTCGAGGCGGGCGCGAGCTTGTGGGCGTGGATGAGCAGGAAGTGGCCGACCCCGCCGAGGACGCCGAGCGCCACCAGCATCACCCACACCGAGGCGCTGGACGGCATCTGCCAGATCGGTGGCATCAGGGGGGTCAGCACGATCATGCCGACCGCCGCCGACAGCAGCAACATGCCCTCGGCGCTCTCGCTGCGGCCGAGGTGGCGGGTGAGAATGATGTAGAGCGAGTAGCAGAGCGTCGAGCAGAGCGACAGGATCGCCGCCCAGTGCATGCCGCCGAGGCCAGGGCGGATGACGACGAGCACGCCGAACAGGCCGACCATCACCGCCGCCCAGCGCCGCCAGCCGATCTTCTCGCCGAGCAGCGGGCCGGCCAGCGCCGTGACGATCAGCGGCCCGGCGAACTGGATCGAGGCCGCCTCGACCAGTTGCAGATAGCGCAGCGCCGCGAAGTTGAAGACGGTCGAGCCGAGCAGGAACAGGCCGCGCAACAGCTGCAGCCCCGGCCGACGGGTGCCGAACAGCTCCGGTTGGCGCCAGGCACGCAGCACGATGATGACGAGCACCACGTTGACCGCATAGCGGAACCACGCGACCTCCATCGGGTGCAGCGTGTCGCCGAGCAGCTTCGCGATGGCGTCGAGGCCGGCGAACAGCAGCGTCGTCAGGACGACCAGGCCGATGCCGCGGAGACGAAGGTCCACCGGTCGCTGGGACGCTGCCACCAGGGCCATGCCGTGCTCCGGGCGGGGTGTCGGGCGGCGCGCACCCGCAGGTGCGGGCGTGGTGCGCCATCCGGCGGGAGTGCACGGCGCGCGGCCGGTCCGCAATCGATGATGCGCGACCTTAACGAGATGGGCGGCGCGCGGCGACAGGCATCGTCGCATGGCATCCGTGCGGAGGACGCATGGCCGGAGGACCGGCGCGGACGCGGGGAGCGGGGCGCGCGCGCCCTGAGGCTCAGTCCGATTCGGCGCCGTCGTCGTCCTCGATCGTCGGCGGCAGCGGCGCACCACTGATCTTGGCGAGGTTGCGCTCGACCTTGTTGAGAAGCTTGCGCAGCCGCTTGCGGTCTTTTTCGTCGAGCCCGGTGACCGCCTCCTTCTCGAGGCGCTTCCAGGCCTTGTCGACCTCGGCGATGCGGCCGCGGCCGTCCTCGGTGAGGTGGACGCGGGCGAGGCGGCCGTCGGCATCCGACATCTGCCGCCGCACCAGCCCCTGGGCGGAGAGCCGCGTCACCATCTTGGTGACGGTCGGAGGCTGCACGCAGAGGACGGAGGCGAGTTGCCCCATCGTCTGGCCGTCCTCCTCGTTCAGCGCCTTCAACACCGATTCCTGACCCGGGTGAAGACCGATACGGCCGAGATGCGAGGTCGACCGGGCGCGGTGCGCCTTGGCCGCCTGGCCGAGCTGAAAGGTGACGGTCTTGCGGTAGCTGAATGACATGCGAGCCGACTAACAGTTCCCTATGACGGCTTGGTGAAGTTTCGCGGTCTTCGTCCAAAAATTGACGCCTGGGGTTGCGGCGGGGCGAGACAAGCGCGTCCGAGGCGTCTCTGCGGACGGTGCCGCGCCGGCCGGGCCAGCGGGTCGCAGGACCCTCGCATCTTCCTTTCGCGGCCATCCGGGCCTATAAGCCGCGGCCGAGCCACACACCTTTCGGGGCACGAATAGACCATGGCCGGCCATTCCCAGTTCAAGAACATCATGCACAAGAAGGGCGCCGCCGACGCCCGCCGCTCCAAGGCGTTCTCCAAGCTCGCCAAGGAGATCACGGTGGCGGCGAAGCTCGGCCTGCCCGACCCGAAGATGAACTCGCGGCTGCGGCTGGCGGTGCAGAACGCCCGCGCCGAGAACATGCCGAAGGACAACATCGAGCGGGCGATCAAGAAGGCCGCCGGCGACGACACCAGCGACTTCGTCGAGGTGCGCTACGAGGGCTATGGCCCCGGCGGCACGGCGATCATCGTCGAGACCCTGACCGACAACCGCAATCGCACCGCGAGTGCCGTGCGCGCCGCCTTCACCAAGAGCGGCGGGGCGCTCGGCGAGACGGGCTCGGTGTCGTTCATGTTCGACCGCGTCGGCGAGATCACCTACGCGGCCTCCGCCGGCTCGGCGGACGCGATGATGGAGGCGGCGATCGAGGCCGGCGCCGACGACGTGCAGTCGAACGAGGAGAGCCATACGATCACCTGCGCCTTCGAGGCGACCGGCGACGTCTCCGCCGCCCTCGAGGAGCGCCTCGGCACGCCGGAAAGCGTCAAGATCGTCTGGAAGCCCCAGAACCTCGTGCCCGTCGACGAGGAGAAGGCCGAGACGCTCATCGATCTCGTCGACCGGCTCGAGGACGACGACGACGTCCAGGCGGTGTTCTCGAACTTCGAGGTCTCCGACGAGGTGATGGCGAAGCTGACGGCGGCGTGATGGGGCGGCGGCAGGCGACGCGCCCGGCTTCGAAGGTGCCGCCGAGGCGCAGCAGGCGGTCTGCCGTCGGTATGGGGCGGCATTCGATCCGCCTGAGCTTCAGCTCCGGGCCGGCTTTTCGGCCGATGTGAGGTCGGGGCTCCAACCGATCAACGGCCAGCACGAGTGGCCGGACGGCAACCCTTCAGGCTGGTTCTTCCGGGCAGGGACGGAGTTCTCGGAAGCCGAGGACTTCTTCCAGCCGCTGCATTTCGTCCATCTGCCACTGTGGCTACCGAGCAGCCTCCCCTATCTCGCCCTGCCGCCCGGTTGGCGCTTTCTGCTGGCGCCGGACCAAATGGGCAGCGTCATCGGGCGGCTTCGCCGGCGCGTTTCCGGTCAGAGGTCGCTCCAGGGTCGAAAGCGCGACCCTGCCCCTGCCACTCGGATCGGTTCAATGCGAGCGGGATAGGCTCTCTGGCAACGCCATCTAGGGGGCGCCGCGCTTCTCGATCTCGAAGACCCATCGGTCCTCCTCCCGGCGTTGCGACAGCAGGGCGTGGCCGTCCTCGCGGACGAGGTTTGGAATGTCGAGGCCGGCGAGCGGGTCGGTGGCGATCACCGTCAGGCGGCCGCCGGCGGCGAGCTTCGCCAGCGCCTTGCGGGCGAGCAGCACCGGCATCGGGCAGTTCAGGCCGATCGCATCGACGGTCGCCACCGGTTTGCCTCCCGGCGGCTCGCCACTCCTCCCGCCACCCACCGTCCCGCCACCCACCGTCCCGCCTCCCACCGTCTCGCCGCTCGCCATCGCTCGCCGTCCCGTCTAAGTTTCCGGCAAAGGTGTGCCGCGGCGGATGCGTCGCTGTCGGCGCGCCATATAATGCGGCTTGCGCCGGGCCAAGGGGCCAGAGTTTCGAGAGCCCGGGTCCTTGAAGGTCTTGGGTCCTTGAAGGTCTCGGGTCCTTGAAGGTCTCGGGTCCTTGAAGGTCTCGGGTCCTTGAACGTCTGGGGCCCTCGCGGTCCAGGCCCGGAGGCGCGCCGCAGCGGCAGGGGGAGGATCGGATGGGTCTCGGCGCCCGCGTGCGCAGCGAGTTCGCCTACCTTTCGGGGGCGCTGCGGGCGCTGCGGCGCACGGCCAAGATCCGACGGGCGCCGAACCGCACCTGGCCGGACGCGGTCGAAGACCTCGCCCGCCTCTATGGCGACCGGCCGGCGCTGATCTCCGAGCGCGAGACGCTGAGCTATCGCGACTATGACGAGCGCGCCAACCGCTATGCCCGCTTCTGCCGGGCGCATGGCATCGGCAAGGGCGACTGTGTGGCGCTCCTGATGCCGAACCGCCCGGAATATCTCGCCGTCTGGCTCGGCGTCGCCCGCGCCGGCGGGGTGACGGCGCTGTTGAACACCCACCAGCGCGGCCCGGCACTCGCCCACTCCGTCGCCATCGTGGCGCCGAAGCTCGCGATCGTCGACGCGGCCCTCATCGACGCCTGGGAGAGCGCGGCCGCGCCCTTGGCCGAGCTCGGCGCGCCGGTGCCGCTGACGGTCGTGCACGGCGAGGCCGGCGACCGGCCGCGCGTCGACCGCATGATCGCCGACCTGCCCGACGTCCCGCTCGCACCCGCCGAACGCACGCCGCTGACCATCGAGGACCGCTGCCTCTACATCTACACGAGCGGCACCACCGGCCTGCCGAAGGCGGCCAACATCAACCACTACCGGGTGCAGGCGATCATGGCGGCCTTCGCCGCCGCGACGAATGCCACCGAGAACGATCGCATCTATGTCTGCCTGCCGCTCTACCACTCCGCCGGCGGCGTCCTCGCCGTCGGCATCGCGCTGACCACCGGCGGCTCGGCGGTGATCGCCGAACGCTTCTCGGCGACCCGCTTCTGGGACGATGTCGTCGACTACGACTGCACCATGGTGCAGTACATCGGCGAGCTCTGCCGCTACCTGCTGAACAGCCCACCGCATCCGAAGGAGCGCGCCCACGGGCTGCGCATCATCGACGGCAACGGCCTGAGGCCCGACGTCTGGCGGCCGTTCCAGCGCCGCTTCGCCATCCCGCGCATCCTCGAATGGTATGCCGCGACCGAGGGCAACGCGCTCCTCCTCAACTTCGACGAGACGGTGGGGGCGGTCGGGCGGCTGCCGTGGTGGGCGAAGTTCCGCTTCCCGCTCGAGGTGGTGCGCTATGACGAGGTGACCGAACAGCCCGTGCGCGGGCCGGACGGGCGTTGCATCAAGTGTGCACCGGGCGAGGTGGGCGAACTCGTCTCGCAGATCCTCGACGACCCGAAGAAGCCCGCCCAGCGTTTCGAGGGCTATGCCGATCGCGCGGCGACCTCGAAGAAGGTGCTCATGGACGCCTTCCGGCCGGGCGACCGCTGGTTCCGTACCGGCGACCTGATGCGGCGCGACCGCCACGGCTACTTCACGTTCGTCGACCGTATCGGCGACACCTTCCGCCGCCGCGGCGAGAACGTCTCCACCGTCGAGGTGGCGGCCCTGCTCGGCGCGGTGCCGGGCGTCACCGCCGCCTGCGTCTACGGCGTCGAGATGCCCGGCGAGGAGGGCAAGGCCGGCATGGCGGCGCTCGTCGTCGCGCCGCCGTTCTCGCTCGAGGATTTCGCCCGAGCCGTCGATGCAGGCCTGCCCGACTATGCCCGGCCGGTGTTCGTGCGGCTCTGCGCGGCGCTGCCGGAGACCGGCACCCACAAGCTGACCAAGCTCGCGCTGGTGCACGAGGGCTTCGACCCCACCGTCGTCGACGACCCGCTGTTCCTGCGCGTCGACGGCGCCTACATGCCGCTCGACGCGGCGCGCTATGCCGCCCTCGGCGGGCGCCACCCGCCGGCAAGAGGAGAAGCGCCGTGACCCCCGATCGCGCCGCCGCCGCCACCGACGACGCCCTCGAGGTGCTGGAATTCTGGTGGCAGGCCGGGCCGGAGAAGTGGTTTGCCGGAGGCGAGGCGTTCGACGACGCCTGCCGGCGCTTCCACCATTTCATCGAGGCGGCGGCCGAGGGCCGGCTCGACGCATGGGCCGAGACGCCGCACGCGGCACTGGCGCTGGTGATCGTCACCGACCAGTTTCCCCGCAACATCTTCCGCGGCACCGAGCGCGCCTTCGCCACTGATGCCAAGGCGCTCTCGGTGGCGACGGCGGCGGTGGAGCGCGGCTTCGACCGCGCCTTCCCGGTGATGGCGCGAAAGTTCTTCTACCTGCCGTTCATGCACGTCGAGGATCTCACCACCCAGGAGCGCGGCCTCGATCTCTACCGCGCGCTCGGCGATCAGGACGGCTACTACTACATGCTGATCCATTTCGACGTGATCCGCCGCTTCGGACGCTTCCCGCATCGCAACGGCATTCTCGGCCGCCAGACGACGCCCGAGGAAGCCGCCTACCTCGCCTCCGGTGGCTTCTCGGCCTGAGCCGCGCCTGTCGGAGTGGACCCGGCCGGCGGCGAGCCGGTTGGCCCGCGATCACGTCAACGCGAGCAACGCTCTCTTGCACGCGGCGTCGTTGCCGAGAGCGGCGAGCCGCGCCAGCTTAAGGGGGTCGATCACCGCCCGGAGCATCCCCATGGGCGCCCCTGCCGAGACGCCACCGACCGCCGTCCTCGCCCCGATCGAGCATGTCCGCCGCGCCGCCTTCGAGAGCGTCGCCCGCGCCTGCGCCTTCGCGGCGCTCGCCTTCTTCACCTTCGTGATCGGCCTGTCGTTCGATTTCGGCCTGGCGATGCGCACCGGCGGCGTGCTGTCGCTGCTGATGCTCGCGGTGCTGTTGCTGAAGGCGCACGGCGCCGGCACCCGCGACCACCGCGACACCGAGACCTGGACGCTGATCGACAAGGCGAACCGCCCACCGGCCGAGACGGCCCAGTGGGTGGTCGGCACCATCCTGCGGCAGACCTACCTGCGCTTTGCCCAGCTGACGGCGGCGACGTCGGCGGTGTTCTGGCTGCTGGCGACCGGCACGGCCCTGCTCGGCTGAACGGCTGGGGGTCGCGGCCGGAACCGAAACCCACGACGCCCCGCCGGCGGGGGAGCCGACGGGGCGCGGGCGGCCATCCCGAGGGGAGAGGCCCTCAGGCGGCGCAATCTTCGCCGACGATCCGCAGCCGGCGGCGCTCGACGCCGCGGGCGGCCGCTTCGCCGCGGGCCGCCTCTTCGGCGCGCAGGCCGGCGAGGCGCTCGGCGGCCTGCGCCTTGGTCGCGGCCCGGCGCTCGACGGCGAGACTGCGCATGCGCACCGTCGGGTCGGCGCCCATCGGCTCGATGATGGAGGCGTGCACGTCGCCCCGCGTCAGGCCGATGTCCTTCAGCATGCGCTCGTCGAAGTGCATCATCTCCAGCGCCGTCCGGCGATTGAGGTAGCCGCGCACGATCGAGGCCGTCCAGTTCGCCACCGCAAAGGCCGCCACGCGGACTCCACGGGCGATGGCGAAGGGCCGGCGCGCGGAACGGATGGGGGTGGTGGAGGGAGCGAACATCGGACTGACTCCTCGAAATCGCCGGCCGTTCCGACGTGGTTTCGGTATCGCTCCGCCCGATTGATGAATCCAACGAATGTTTGTAATCTGAGACATCGGCATCCGTGATGAATGAGACGCCTCGTGGCCCCCGTCCTCGATCTCGACCAGCTCCGCAGCTTCGTGGCGATCGCCGAGAGCGGCAGCTTCACCCGCGCCGGCGACATCGTCCACAAGACGCAATCCGCCGTTTCCATGCAGATGCGCCGGCTGGAGGAGCGGATCGGCAAGCCGATCTTCGAACGCGACGGTCGCCAGTCGAAGCTGACGGAAGAGGGCGAGCGGCTGCTCAACTACGCCCGCCGGCTGATCAAGCTGAACGACGAGACGCTCGCCGCCTTCAACGACACCGAACTCACCGGCCGCGTCCGCCTCGGCACGCCCGACGATTACGCCGACCGCTTCCTGCCGGAGATCCTCGCCCGCTTCGCCCGCTCCAACCCGCGCGTCGAGGTGACGGTGGTGTGCGAGCCGACGCCGATGCTGCTCGATTGCCTGCGGGCGAACGGTCTCGACGTCGCCATCATCACCAACTGCGCGGCGGTCGGGCGGGTCGGCGGGGCGGTGATCCGTCGTGAGCCGCTGTTGTGGGTGACGTCGGCCCGCCACTGCGCCCACGAGGAGACGCCGCTGCCGCTGGCGCTCGGCCGCCCCACCTGCGACTGGCGCCAGGCGGCGGTCGGCGGGCTCGACGCGCTCCGCCGCCAGCACCGGCTGCTCTATTCGAGCTGGAGCTCGGCCGCCGTCGGCGCCGCCGTGATGGCGGGCCTCGCCGTGTCGGTACTGCCGGAATCGGCGCTTCGGCCGGGGATGCGGGTGCTGTCGGAAACCGACGGCTTCCCGCGGCTGCCGTTCGTCGAGATCGGGCTGGTCCGCTCGCCCCATCACGCGTCGCCGCTGGTCGACGCCCTCGTCGACCACATCGTCTCCTCGCTCGACAACCTGTCGGTGCCGATGGCGGCGGAGTAGCGTCGGTCGCTGGCCTCAGCGGCGCTCGCGCGGAGTGGCGAGCCGGCCCTTGCGGACCGCACGGATCGATATGCCGAAATGGGCCGAGAAGGCGCGCGACAACGTCGCCGTGGAGGCGAAGCCGGTGCGGGCGGCGATCTCGGCGGCCGACAGCGCCGTCTCCTCGACCAGCGAGCGGGCGACCCCGAGACGCACCATCTGATAGTATTTTGCCGGCGAAACGCCCAACTCCCGCGGGAACAGCCGCTCCAGGGTGCGCAGCGAAGTCGCCGCCGCGTCGGCGATGCGGGCGAGCGGCAGCGGCGCGGCAGCGGTCCGACGCATCTCCGCGATCGCCCGCTCGAGCTGCGGCGCGCGGCGGGCGAACGGCAGCGCGCCGCGCCGGCTTTCGCGGCTGGCGGGAGCGACGTCGTAGACGAACATGTTGGTGACGTCGAAGGCGAGCGCCGCGCCGCCGCGCTCGCGGACGAGCCGCAGCATCAGTTCCATCACCGTGGTAGCGCCGCCGGCGGTCATGCGGTCGCCGTCGACGACGGTGCGATCCGGCACGACGGTGACGGCCGGAAAGGCTTCCGTGAAATTGTCGAGCTCCTGCCAGTGCACAGTGGCGCGCCGGCCGGCGAGCAGTCCCGCCGCCGCGAGCAGCCAGGCGCCGACGTCGAGGCCGGCGAGTACCGGCGTGCGGCGGGCGAGACGGCGCAGGGCCGACAGCACGGGGGCGACGGCGAACGCGCGCGCGTCATAGCCGGCGACGACGAACAGCGCGTCGAGCGGCGGCGCCGCCGCGGCCGCCGCGTCGGGGGCGATAGCGATGCGGCTCGAGCTCAGGGCGGGCCGCCCGTCGACCGTCAGCAGCACGTGCTCGAACAGCCGGCGGCCGGAGAGCGCATTGGCGGCGCGCAGCGGCTCGACGGCGCTGGCGAGCACCATGTTGGAGAAGCCGTCGAACAGCAGGAAGCCGCAGACGGTCGGCGCGGCTGGCGACATCGGGCGACTTTTTGGCGGATTACGCAAAGTCCGATCCTGCCGCGTGGCGCACGCTGCGGCAAGCGGGAGGACGCCCATGAACACCGAAGTCTTCATCACCTGCGCCGTCACTGGTGCCGGCGCCACCACCGACCGGTCGAAGAAGGTGCCGGTGACGCCGGCCGAGATCGCGGCCGCCTGCGTCGAGGCGGCGAAGGCGGGCGCGGCGATCGCCCACGCCCATGTGCGCGACCCGGCGACCGGCCGCGGCGCGCGCGACCCAGCGCTCTACCGCGAGGTGGTGGCGCGGGTGCGCGACTCGGGCGTCGACGTGGTGCTCAATCTCACCGCCGGCATGGGCGGCGACCTCGTCATCGGCTCGGCCGAAAAGCCGCTGCCGCTCAATGCCGAGGCCACCGACATGGTCGGCGCCGAGGAGCGCCTCGCCCACGTCACCGAGCTCCTGCCGGAGATCTGCACCCTCGACTGCGGCACGATGAACTTCGCCGAGGGCGACTATGTGATGACCAACACGCCCTCGACGCTGCGCGCGATGGCAACGCGCGTGCAGGCGCTCGGCGTTCGGCCCGAGATCGAGGTGTTCGACACCGGCCACCTCGTCTTCGCCAAGCAGCTGGTCAAGGAAGGCCTGATCGACGACCCGGTGATGATCCAGCTCTGCATGGGCATCCCCTACGGCGCCCCCGACGACCTCGCCTCGCTCAACGCCATGGTCGCCAACATCCCCGCCGGCTGGGTCTTTTCGGCCTTCTCGATCGGGCGGATGCAGCTTCCCTACGTGGCGATGGCGGCGCTCGCCGGCGGCAACGTCCGCGTCGGCCTCGAGGACAACATCTGGCTCGAGAAGGGCGTGCTCGCCAGCAACGGCGACCTCGTCGAGCGGGCCGTGACCATCCTCACGGCGATGAACGCCCGCATCCTCGGCCCCGCCGAGGTGCGCGAGCGCCTGAAGCTGCAGAAGCGCTGGTGATGGCTCCCATGCCCCTTCCTCTCGAGCGTGCGGCCGCCATCGGGGGCGGCGTCATCGGCGGCGGCTGGATCGCCCGGCTCATCCTCAACGGCGTCGATGTCGCCGTGCACGACCCGAACCCGCAGGCGCCGCGCCAGGTCGGCGAGATGCTCGAGAACGCCGCCCGCGCCTATGGCCGGCTCGGGCTCTCGCTGCCGCCGCGCGGACGCCTCTCCTTCCACGCCTCGATCGCCGCGGCGGTGGCGGGCGCCGAGCTCGTCCAGGAGAGCGCGCCGGAGCAGGAGGACCTGAAGATCCGCCTGCTCGCCGAGATCGACCGCCACGCCCCGTCCGACGCCATCATCGGCTCCTCGACATCCGGCCTGCTGCCGACGCGGCTGCAGGTGGAGATGCGCCATCCGGAGCGGCTGGTCGTCGCCCACCCGTTCAACCCGGTCTACCTTTTGCCGCTGGTCGAGATCGTCGGCGGCGAGAAGACGTCGCCCGAGGCGATCGTCCGCGCCAAGGCGCTCTATGCCGGCCTCGGCATGAAGCCGCTGCACGTGCGCAAGGAGATCGACGCCTTCATCGCCGACCGCATCCTCGAGGCCTACTGGCGCGAGGCATTGTGGCTGGTCGCCGACGGCGTCGCCACCGTCGAGGAGATCGACGACGCCATCCGCTATGGCGCCGGGCTGCGCTGGGCGGCGATGGGGACGTTCCAGGTCTATCGCATCGCCGGCGGCGAGGCGGGCATGCGCCATTTCATCAGCCAGTTCGGCCCGGCGCTGCAGTGGCCGTGGACGAAGCTCACCGACGTGCCGGAACTGACGGAGGAGTTGATCGACACCGTCACCGCGCAGTCGGACGCCCAGGCGGGCGCCCTCGGCATCCGCGACCTCGAGCGCAAGCGCGACGACTGCCTGACGGCGATCCTGACGGCGCTCGAGGGCGAGGACTGGGGCGCCGGCGCCGTGCTCGCCGCCCAGCGCGTCCGCCTCGCCGAGACAGTCGCGGCGGACCGGCCGGAGGCACGCCCCCTCCCCCTGCACACTGCCACGGTGCCGACGGAGTGGGTCGACTACAACGGCCACATGACCGAGCACCGCTACCTTGAGGTGTTCGCCGACGCCTCCGATGCGCTGATCGCGAAGCTTGGCGTCGACGCTGCCTACCTCGCCGGCGGCCGCTCGCTCTACACGGTCGAGACGCGCATCCGCTATCTGCGCGAGGCGAAGGCTGGCGCCCGGCTGACCGTCTCCACGTGGCTCCTCGGCCACGACGACAAGCGCCTCTCCTATGTCCACGAGATGAGCGACGCCGACACCGGCGAGGCGGTCGCCACCGGCGAGCACCTGCTCCTGCACGTCGACACGGTGGGCGGCCGGGCAACGCCGATGCCCGACGACCTCGTCACCCGCATCGTCGCGCTGGAGGCCTTACACCGGCCGGCGATCCCGCCGCGCTACGCCGGCCGCGGCATGAAGCCGCTCGGCTCGCCAGTCCCGTAGCCGCCTAACCAACTCCCGGCACAGGAAAGCATCGAACGGCGACAGCCGCGTGGTTCAGGCGTCGAGCCGCGTCGTCGGGTCGATGTGGCGCCCGGTCCAGCGGCCATAACGCCACGGCGTCCACCAGCGCGCGGCGGCTGGCACGTGCTCCGCCACCGGATCGTAGCCGGAGGCGCCGAGCGGGTTGCAGCGGATGAGGCGGGCGAGCGTCATCCAGCCGCCGGCCCAGGCGCCGTGACGGCGGATCGCGTCCTCGCCATAGGCCGAGCAGGTCGGCAGATAGCGGCACCACTGGCCGAGGAAGGGCGACAGCGTCAGCCGGTAGAGGCCGATCAGCACCAACATCACCCGTGCCGCCGGGCCGACGGGGCGATCCGCGCGCGGTGGCGGGCACTGCGCGCACATCATTGTCCTCCCTCGCTGGAACGTCGACCGGATCAATGCCGGGCCGTCGGCGTGACCTATCCGCGCATCCACGCGGCATGCCTCAGCCGGCGGCGCTGACCGGGGCCGCGGCGCGCTTCGCCGCGATCTGGTCGAGGGCGTCGACGACGGCGTCGAAGGTCAGCATCGTCGAGGCGTGGCGGGCCTTGTAGTCGCGCACGGGTTCCAGCACCGCGAGCTCGGCAAAGCGGCCGGACGGCGCGGGACCGTTCTCTTTCAGCATCCGCCGCATCGTCTCGCGTAAGCCCCGCAGCTCGTCCGGACTCGCGCCGATGATCGTCTGCGCCAGCAGCGACGACGACGCCTGCCCGAGCGCACAGGCACGGACCTCGTGGGCGAAGTCGGCGACGCGGTCGTCCTCGACGGAAAGGTCCACCGTGACGGTCGAGCCGCACAGCCGCGAGTGCGCCGTCGCCGTGGCGTCGGGGGCTTCGAGCCGGCCGAGCCGCGGGATGTTGGCGGCGTGGGCGAGGATCTTCTCGTTGTAGAGCGCGTCGAGCATCGCTTGCTCCCGATCGGCAATTCGGCGCGACCCGATCCCGAGGGCGGTCCAAACTTCGGCCGCCACCGCCGTTTCCCGATCGTCACCGACCCACTATATAGGAACCGTCGGTGTTGGATCGCCATTGGACACGGAGGAAACCGTGTACCGGATCCGCCGGACGGACAAACTGGTCCGTTTCGACGGGTGCCCCGTATAGCGGCGCGACACAAGTCGACGGGAGAGCCCCGATGGATGCCATCGTGAAGAACATAGCCGATCGCCGTGCCGAAGTGCCCCGTGCGCCCGTGGCTCGCCCCACTCGCGAAGAGGCGGAAGCCGCCGTCCGCACCCTGCTCGCCTGGACCGGCGACGACCCCGACCGCGAAGGTCTGGTCGATACGCCGCGTCGCGTCGTGCGCGCCTACGAGGAGCTCTACAAGGGCTACCGCGAGGACGCGGGTGCCATGCTTTCGCGCACCTTCGAGGAAGTCGGCGGCTACGATGACATCGTCCTCGTCCGCGACATTCCGTTCCACTCGCACTGCGAGCACCACATGGTGCCGTTCATCGGCCGCGCGCATGTCGCCTATTATCCCTCGGAGGGCGTCGTCGGGCTGTCGAAGATCGCCCGCCTGGTGGATGTGTTCGCCCGCCGCCTGCAGACGCAGGAAAACCTGACGGCGCAGATCATCTCGACGATGGACGAGCACCTAAAGCCGCGCGGCATTGCCGTGCTGATCGAGGCCGAGCATCAGTGTATGTCGATGCGCGGCGTCCAGAAGCAGGGTGCCTCGACGATCACCAGCCAGTTCACCGGCGTCTTCCGCGACGATCCGGCCGAGCAGGTGCGTTTCATGACGATGGTGCGCGGCTTCCGCTGAGCCGCCACCCGATGTGGTAGGCGGTGTGGCGGTGGACGGTGTGGACGCGCGTTTCCCTTCCTCTGGCGACAAGAACGAGCTCGAGGCCGGCGTCGCGTTGACGCCGCGCTTCGATGCTCACGGACTTGTGACCGCCGTCGTCACCGACGCCGGCGACGGGGCGGTTCTGATGCTCGCCCACATGAACGCCGAAGCGCTGTCGCTGACCGTCGAGACCGGCATCGCCCACTATTTCAGCCGTTCGCGCCAGGCCCTCTGGCGCAAGGGCGACACCTCCGGCTCGCAGCAGCGGGTCGAGGCGATGTTCGTCGATTGCGACCAGGACGCGGTGTGGATCAAGGTCCGCGTCGAGGGCACCGGCGCGAGCTGCCACACCGGCCGCCGCTCCTGCTTCTACCGTGCGGTGCCGCTCGGGCAGACCGGCACGCCGCTCGTCTTCGTCGAGGCCGAGCCGATGGTCGATCCGGAAAAGCTCTACGGCGAGCACCGCTGAGGCGGGCTCGCGGCAATTGCCGGGCAATAGCTGACCATTTCGCCGGGCGGCAGCTTGGGCGTTCGCCGGGCGGCAGCTTGGGCGTTCGCCGGGCAATAGCTGACCATTTCGCCGAGCGGCAGCTTGGGCGTTCGCCGGGCGGCACCTTGCACTTTCGTCAGATTGCCACCGCCGGAGGCGGCTACCGCTGGAAAGCCGGTGGTTCGTCCGGTACCGTTGCACCATTCGTCGCAGGCCTACTGCGCACTGAGGCAAACGAGCCGAGGCCGAATGGTCCGGCACCAGGGAGGTTCACCATGTCGATGACGCGCCGCTTCGCCCTCGCCGCCGGCTTCCTCGCCGCGGCAGCACTGCCCGCCTTCGCCCAGGGCGACTACCCGTCGAAGCCGATCACGATGATCGTGCCCTTCGCCGCCGGCGGCCCGACCGACACCATCGCCCGCATCGTCGGCGAGAACATGAGCAAGACCCTCGGCCAGCAGATCGTCGTGGAAAACGTCGCCGGCGCCGGCGGCACCACCGGCGCCACCCGCGGCAAGGAGGCCGCGAACGACGGCTACACCATCATGATGGGCCACATGGGCACCCACGCCGCCTCGGTGGCGCTCTACCCGAACCTCGCCTACGACCCGGCCGAGGACTTCGAGCCGGTCGGCCTCGCCGCCGGCACGCCGGTGCTCATCCTCGCCCGTAAGGACTTCCCGGCCGAGACGCTCGCCGAGTTCATCGAGGTCGCCAAGAAGGAAGGCTCGGCGCTGAACAACGCCAACGCCGGCGTCGGCTCGGTGTCGCACGTCAGCTGCCTGTTCTTCAACGCGCTCACCGGCGCCAAGCCGACCGAGATCCCCTACAAGGGCACCGGCCCGGCGCTGAACGACCTGATCGCCGGCCAGGTCGACTATCTCTGCGACCAGATCGTCAACGCCGCCCCGCAGATCCAGGCCGGTACGATCAAGGCCTATGCGATCGGCATTCCCGAGCGCTCGCCGGCCCTGCCGGATGTGCCCACCTCCGCCGAAGCCGGCCTGCCCGACTGGCAGGTGCAGGCGTGGAACGCCATCTTCGCGCCCGCCGGCACCGATCCGGCAATCGTCGCCAAGCTCTCCGCGGCGCTCGACACGGCGCTCGACGACGCGACCGTGCAGCAGCGCCTGCTCGAACTCGGCAGCGTCATTCCCGAGAAGAACCTGCGCACCTCCGACGGTCTCGGCGCCCACGTGAAGGCCGAGATCGCCAAGTGGTCGCCGATCATCAAGCAGTCCGGCGTCACCGTCGGCAACTGATCGGCCCACGGTCGGAGGGGGCGCCATGGACCGCGCACCGGCGCAGCGGCGGACCCCGCCGCTCGCGCGCACCAACGTCGTGGCGGGGCTGGCGCTGGTCGCGCTCGGCGCCGTCACCTTCTGGCTCGCCGCCGACCTCGCCGGCAGCCGCGGGCCGCTGCTCGGCCCCGGCAGCCTGCCGCGCGCCGCGGCCGGCATCATCGTCGGCCTCGGGATCCTGATCGCTGCCATCGGCTGGTTGCGCGAGAACGACGCGGCGGCGGGCTGGCGGCTGCGCGGGCCGCTGTTCCTGCTCGGCGGCGTGCTCGTCTTCGCCCTCCTGGTGCGGACGCTCGGCCTCGCGGTGGCGACGCCGGCGGCCATCCTCGTCGGCGGCCTCGCGAGCCGCGACACCCGGCCGGTGGAGATCGTCGTCTTCGCAGTCGCGATGACCGCCTTCTGCATCGGGCTGTTCCGCTACGCGCTCGGCCTGCCGATCCCGATCGCACCCTGGGCCGGCCTGTGACGCCGGCGTTTCCCGTCTTCTCCACCGGGGGCGACGCATGAGCGAATTGCTGTCGCATCTCCAGCTCGGCTTCGGCGTCGCGCTGACCTTCCAGAACATCGGCTTCTGCTTCATCGGCTGCCTCGTCGGCACGCTCGTCGGGGTGCTGCCGGGCGTCGGGCCGATCGCCACCATCGCCATCCTCTTGCCGATCACCTTCGGGCTGGAACCGGTGAGCGCCCTCATCATGCTCGCCGGCATCTATTACGGCGCCCAGTACGGCGGCTCGACGACGGCGATCCTCGTCAATATCCCAGGCGAGGCGACGGCCGTCGTCACCACGCTGGACGGCCACCAGATGGCGAAGCAAGGCCGCGCCGGCATCGCGCTCGGCATCGCCGCCATCGGCTCGTTCATCGCCGGCACCTTCGCGACGCTTTTGATCGCTGCGATCGGCGCGCCGCTGTCGCGGCTCGCGCTGCTGTTCGGAGCGGCCGACTATTTCTCGCTGATGGTGCTCGGCATCGTTTTCGCCGTCGTGCTGGCGAGCGGCTCGATCCTCAAGGCGATCGCCATGATCACCGTCGGCATCCTCTTGTCGACGGTCGGCCTCGATCTCGAGACCGGCGAGCCGCGGCTGACGCTCGGCCTCGACCGGCTCAGCGACGGCATCGACTTCGCGGTGCTGGCGATGGGGCTGTTCGGCTTCGCCGAGATCCTGCGCAACCTCGACGACCCGGAACCGCGCGAGACGGTGCGCGAGCGCATCGGCCGCCTCCTGCCGAACCGGGCCGACTTCAAGGCGTCGTCATTGCCGATCGCGCGCGGCACGGTGATCGGCGCCATCCTCGGCATCCTGCCGGGCAACGGCGCCGTCCTCGGCCCGTTCGCCTCCTACACCGTCGAGAAGCGCCTTGCGCGTGACCCCTCGCGCTTCGGCAAGGGCGCCATCGAGGGCGTCGCCGGACCGGAGGCGGCCAACAATGCCGGCGCCCAGACCGCCTTCATCCCGCTTCTCACCCTCGGCATCCCACCGAATGCGGTGATGGCGCTGATGGTCGGCGCGATGACCATCCACGGGGTCGTCCCCGGCCCGCAGGTGATGACGCGCAACCCCGACCTGTTCTGGGGCATGATCGCCTCGATGTGGATCGGCAACCTGATGCTGCTGGTCATCAACCTGCCGCTGATCGGGCTGTGGGTGCGCTTCCTAAAGGTGCCCTACCGGCTGATGTTCCCGGCGATCCTGGCGTTTTGCTGCATCGGCATCTACTCGGTGAACAACCAGCCCTTCGACGTCGCGCTGGCCGCCTTCTTCGGGCTCGTCGGCTATGCGCTGATCAAGCTGCGCTTCGAGCCGGCGCCGCTGCTGCTGGGCTTCGTGCTCGGCGAGTTGATGGAGGAATATCTCCGCCGGGCGATGCTGCTCTCGCGCGGCGACCCGATGGTGTTCATCGAACGGCCGCTGTCGGCGACCCTGCTCGTGCTCGCCGGGTTGATCCTGGTGCTGGCGCTGTTGCCGTCGCTGCGGCGCAAGCGCGACGAGGCCTTCCAGGAGTGAGCGGTGCCGGACCCAGCGGCCTATGAAATCTCGTCTGCCGAGCCGCGTAGGGGGTCGATCGCGGCTGCGTTGCACCCCTCGGGGTTCCGCCGCACGGGCGCGGCGGTGTTGGGCTGACCTCGAGCGCAGAAGGAAACGCCTCATGCCGGCAAACCCGACACCCCGCTTTTCCCGTCCCCGCCTTTCCCGCCGCCACCTTTGCCTCGCCGCTGCCGCTGCCGCCCTCCTGGCGACACCGGCGCTCGCCCACCATGGCTGGTCCTCCTATGATTCCAGCAAGGTGATGACGATCGAGGGACCGATCCTCGCGGCCGAAACCGGCTTCCCGCACGCCCATATCGAGATCGAGCACGATGACCGTCGCTGGGACATCGTGCTGGCGCCGCCATCGCGGATGACGGCACGCGGCCTGCCGGGCGGTGCTCTGGCGGAAGGCGTCGTCGTCCGGGTCGAAGGCTATCCGAGCACCCGGACGGAATGGGAGCTCCGGGCCGAGGCGATCACCATCGACGGCAAGACGATCCAGCTGCGGTGATGCACGTCGCCCATGGGCCGGCCTGGGCGGTGGCGCTGGAGCAGTCCGGCCTCGGCGAGGCGATGCGCGCCTCCTGGCTGCTCTATCCGCTCGCCAATGTGCTGCATGTCCTGGCGATCTCGGCCATGGTGGCGCCGATCGTGCTCGCCGACCTGCGCCTGCTCGGGCTCGGGCGCCGCTTTCCGCTGCGCCCGACGGTGACGCTGTTGTCGGCGATCGCCGCCGGCGGCCTCGTCGTGACGATCGCCACCGGCGTGCCTCTGTTTGCCGCCGACGCCGGGCCGCTGGCGGAGAACCCGGTGATGATAGCGAAACTCGCTTTGGTGGCCGTCGGCATCGCCAATGCGGTGCTGTTCCGGCTGGCGTGGAGGCACCGTCTCGACGACTGGGACATCGCGCCCCCACGGCTCGGCCGGATGCAGGCCGCGCTCTCTGCGGGCGTCTGGATCGCCGTGCCGGTGGCGGGCCGCCTCATCGCCTATCTGTGACGACGCCGGCGCTCACCGCCCGGTGCGCAGCCCGGTAACACCGGCGCGCAAGGCGGGCACCGCACGCCTTCGCGCCGTCAGACCATCTGGATGTAGGTGCGCATCATTTCCGCCTCCTGCTCGGCGGCGGCGATGCGCTGCTTGACGACGTCGCCGATCGAGACGACGCCGATCAGGCGGCCACCCTCGACCACCGGAAGGTGGCGGAAGCGCCCCTCCGTCATCCGCGCCATCACGTCGGCGATGGTGTCGGACGGCGTGCAGGTCTTCACGGCGCGCGTCATGTAGTCGGACGTCGGACGATCGAGGGCGGTGACGCCATCGCGCGCCACCGCCTTGACGATGTCGCGCTCCGACAGGATGCCTGAGATGCCGTCCGACCCGTCGGTGACGACGACGGCGCCGATGCGGTGCAACGCCAGCAAGGCACAGACGCTCTGCAGCGTTTCCCCCGCCTGCGTGGTGATCACCGAATAGCTCTTCTGGCCGAGGATCGCAGCAACGGTCACGGCATTTCCCTCCTTGTCGCCCGCGTCGTCCGCGCGGAAGCGCGGCGACGCTGTTGCGGGGGATGATGACACGAATTGCTCCTCCGGCAACACTGCCGGCCGCTCACACGGTTCGCTGACGGCGCACCGGGTCGAACAGCGGGAACAGCAGCACACCGGCGACCAGTCCACCGATGTGCGCCTGCCAGGCGACGTCGCCGCCGTCGCCACCGGCAAACGGCAGCGAGGCGATCCCGAAGATGACGTTGACGGCGAGCCAGAGGCCGAGGAAGGCGAGCACCGTCGGGTCGCGCCACATCTCGGTCAGCGTCGCCGCCGGCTGCACGAAGGCCGCATCGCCACGACCGCGGTGCTGGCGCGACAGCGGACCGCCGGGCTGGAAGGCGAACCGCGCCGCCGCCGCCATCTGGCCGGAGATCGCCGCCGACGCACCGATCATGGCGATCGGGCTGCCGGCGTGGGTGGCGAGGTGCATCAGCGCACCCGCGGCCGCGCAGGCGGCCGAGAAGGCGAGGAAGCGCAGGAAGCCGAAGCGCCGGGCGACCGCGCTGCCGAAGGCGAGCATCCAGACGCTGTTGACGATGAGATGCAGCCAGCCGCCATGCAGGCCGGCATAGCTGACGAACGTCCACCCGTCCGCCCAGATGCCACCGGGAAAGCGGAAGCCTTGCAGCAGGTCGGCGTTGTAGCGGATCGGGAAGAAGGCGAACATCAGCAGGACCTCCTGATCCTGCTCGACGTCGAGAACCATCGTGCGCACGACGTGGATGAGCACGAAGATCGCCGCCAGCCCGGTGATCGCCACCGGCACGTTCAGAATCGGCTCGCGCGCCGGCCGCCAAGTGTCGTTCATCTGCTCCGGTCCGCCGCCTCGTCGCAAGGGTGATAGGGCGACCGGCCGTCGACGGCAACCCCCGCCATCCGGCGCTGGTGACTCTTCGTCAAGCTTAACCGAATCTCTCGCGGCCGTTTGCTAGGGCGACCAGACTCCTAATTTGCCCGATCAATTTTCTCTATTTCGCTTAGCGGCCGGGCAAGGCGTATAGCGCATGATGTTCTTCGTCGACGGGGAACGAAAACATGATGACGCGCCGCCTCATGACGACCCTCCTGCAAGCTGCCGGTCTGGCCACCACGGCCGCCGTCGTGGCGGCCGCAGTGGTGGCGCACGCCAGCGAGGCCGAGCGCTTCATGCCGACGGTCGGTGCCGCGACGGCGCCCATCGGCTATGTCGAGTTCTGCCGCGAGGAGCCGTCGGAGTGCGCCGACCGCACCGACCGGGGGCTGCTCGTCAAGCTCGACGACGCCCGCTGGCTCGACCTCATCGTCGTCAACCGCTCGGTCAACCAGCGCATCCGCCCGGCGACCGACCGGGAGATGCACGGCGTCGAGGAGCGCTGGTCGCTGCCGACCGATCGCGGCGACTGCGAGGACTATGTGCTGTTGAAGCGCCATGAACTGAAGCGGCGCGGCTGGCCGGCCTCGGCGCTGCTCGTCACCGTCGTTCGCGACGAGCACGGCGAGGGCCACGCAGTGCTGACGGTGCGCACCGACCGCGGCGAGCTGGTGCTCGACAACAAGGTCGACGTCATCCGCCCCTGGTACGAGACGAGCTACACCTACGTGAAGCGCCAGGCGACCGTCGACGCCACGCGCTGGCTGCGCATCGACGACCGTGCCGACCAGCCGGTGGCGAGCATCCGGCGCTGACGGGCTTGGCCGCCGATCCTCAGAGCGGCGCGAGGCCGGCGGCATAGCGGCGGCCGTTGGCGAAATAGCCCGCCGCCGAGGCTTTCAGCCGCTCGATCTCTTCCTCCGACAGCGGGCGCACCGGCTTCGCCGGCATGCCGACGACCAGCGAGCCCTCGGGGATCTGCCGGCCCTCGGGCACGAGCGCATTGGCGCCGAGCAGCGTGTTTCGGCCGATGCGGGCGCCGTTCAGCACCGTCGCGCCCATGCCGACCAGCACGTTGTCCTCCAGCACGCAGCCGTGCAGGATGGCGTTGTGGCCGACCGTGCAGCCGGCACCGATCGTCAGCGGGAAGCCCACGTCCGTGTGCAGCACGCAGCCGTCCTGGACGTTCGAGCCGGGGCCGATGTCGATCAGCTCGTTGTCGCCGCGCAGCACCGCGCCCCACCAGACGCTGGCGCCGGGGGCGATGCGGACGCGGCCGATCAGCACCGCGGTCGGGGCGATCCACGCCTCGCCCGCGGGCGGCAATTCCGGCCGGTGTCCGTCGAGGGAATAGAGAGGCATTCGCGCGCTCCACGCCGGCCGTCGGCCGTCAGTCCTCGAGGTCCATCTCGAGAATGGCGATCTGCAGGTTCCAGGACAGCTCGCCGTCCTCGTCGTCGCGGAAGATGATGCCGACAAACTCCTCGCCGATGTAGAACTCCGCCGAATCGTCCTTCTTCGGACGGGAGCGGACGGAGATCGACGGCAGCGAGAATTTCCGCTGCAGGTAGCTCTCGACCTTCTTGAGTTCGTCGCGTTTCAAGTCGTCCTCCGCGGTTGGGCATCGTCTCGGGGCGCGGGAGCCATAGCACTCCCCTCCGCCGCGGTCGACCGGGGGCCGCCGCCGGCGCAGCGATGACAAGCCGCTCGTCGCTGCCTGAAGGAACAGTCGGAGCCGCAAGCCCTCGGGCTGGCGACCGTCACAGAACACTGGCCAACCGGAGCGCGCCGCCGATGTGGCTGCGGTCCTGTTGGTCTCAGGGTCCCGGAAAAGCGCAGGGCAAGAAACGCCGGACAGGCGGAGCAGGCTCGGCCGCAGCGCGCCGCTCAGGCGGCGCCGCTGGCCGCCTCGGCGCCGACGGTCGCGAGAATCTGATCCATCGAGCGCGACGGCTCGGCGCACGGCGCCTTGCCGACGACGCGCGCGGGCACGCCGGCGACCGTGGTGTTCGGCGGCACCGCCGCGAGCACGACCGAGCCGGCCGCGACGCGCGAGCATTGACCGATCTCGATATTGCCGAGAATCTTCGCGCCGGCGCCGATCAGGACGCCGCGGCGGATCTTCGGGTGGCGATCGCCGCACTCCTTGCCGGTGCCGCCGAGCGTCACGTCCTGCAGGATCGAGACGTCGTCGTCGATCGTCGCGGTGGCGCCGACGACGAGCCCGGTGGCGTGGTCGAGGAAGATGCCCCGGCCCATCGGCACCGCCGGGTTGATGTCGACCTGGAAGACTTCCGACGACCGGCTCTGCAGATAGAGGGCGAAGTCACGGCGGCCGTTGTTCCACAACCAATGCGCCAGCCGGTGGGTCTGGATGGCATGGAAGCCCTTGAAGAACAGCACCGGCTCGGCGAGCCGCTCGCAGGCCGGGTCGCGGTCGACGACCGCGACGAGATCGACGCGGAAGATGTCGCCGAGCTCGGGCTGCGCCGCCAGCGCATCGTGGAAGGCGAGGCGGATCATCTCGGCCGGCACCGAGCGATGGTGCAGACGGTCGGTGATGCGGCGGACGATCGCCGCCTCCAGCGTCGGCTGATCGAGAACGGTGGTATGGAGGAAGCCGCCGAGCGCCGGCTCGGCGCGCACCATCGTTTCTGTCTCGGCGCGGACACGGTCCCAGACGGGGTCGTGGATGGCGAGCACCGGCTCGCCCGAACGGCGGGTGTAGAGCGACATCGGCAACTCCCGTCGGCCACTTCGTGCGGCCCTTCCCGCACATCATAGTGCGTCTGCGGCCGATGGGCAAAAGGGGATCGCACACCGGTTGCCCGGCGCCGCCGGTTGCGCCATCGTCCCGACCCCGCCCGACCCTCCCCCGCGAGCCCTCCCCGCCCATGCCCGACCGTCTGAAGATCGCCACCTGGAACGTCAATTCGATCCGTTCGCGGATGGACCATGTCGGCCGCTTCGTCGACGAGCAGGCCCCCGACGTGCTCTGCCTGCAGGAAACGCGCTGCCCCGACGGCAGTTTCCCGTCCTCGCCACTGCGCAAGCTCGGCTACGAGCACATCGTCCTCAACGCCAAGTCCGGCCATCACGGCGTCGCCATCCTGTCGAAGCGGCCGCTCTCCGATGTCGTCATCGAGCGCACCGCCGGCATCGACGAGCCCCGCCACATCGCCGCCACCGTGTCCTTCGCCGGTGCGCCTTTGTGGCTGCACAATCTCTATGTCCCGGCCGGCGGCGACGAGCCGGATGCTGCGGTGAACCCGCGCTTCGCCGCCAAGATCGCCTTTCTCGATGCGCTGACCGCCTGGAGTGCCGTCGTCGGCGGTGCCGGGCGTGGCGTGCTCGTCGGCGACCTCAATGTCGCGCCGCTGCCAGACGACGTCTGGTCGCACAAGCAGCTTCTCTCCGTCGTCAGCCACACGCCGGGCGAGACCGACCGGCTCGAGGCGGTGCGCACCGCCGGCGGTTGGGTCGATGCGGTGCGCAAGGTGCGTCCGGTGCCGGAGAAGGTCTTCACCTGGTGGAGCTACCGCGCCAAGGACTGGAAGGCGGCCAACCGCGGCCGCCGGCTCGACCACCTGTGGGTCACCGCCGACCTCGATGCGGCACTCGCCGCCGTCGAGGTGCGCCCCGAGACGCGCGACTGGGAGCGCCCCTCCGACCATGTGCCGATCGTGGCGACGCTGACGGCCTGAGAACCTGTCTGGGATTGAAGGCGGCCGGACGAGAGGCACCGGACGCGCGGGTGAAACGGCGCTGGGAGGGCCGTCATGGCTGAAAAGATCATCGCCATCGACAAGGTGGCGAACAAGGTCCGCTTCTACGATCCCGACTTCACCGAGCGCCGGGCGATCGACGGGCCGGAGCCGTGCGTGCACGAGCTCGCCCTGTCGCCGGACCGGCGCCTCGCCTATGTGCCGCTCTATGGCGACGGCATCTACGGCGCCAACCGACACCCCAACAACAAGGTGCTGGTGCTCGACACGGCGCGCGAGGAGATCGCCGAGGTCATCGACCTCGGACCGCTCACCGCCCCGCACGGCATGGCCGCGACCCGTGATGGCCGGCTGTGGGTCACCTGCGACATCCCCGGCAAGCTCGTCTGCCTCGATCTCGCCTCACGCCGTGTCGAGGCGGTGTTCGACAATCCGTCGAAGGGCGGCCACATCGTCGAGCTCCTGCCCGGCGAGACGAAGCTCTACGTCTCCGCCAAGGAGGGGCCGCTCGCCGTCTTCGACCTGGGCGAGCGCCGCTTCACCGCGACCATCCCGTTTGCGGCGCCCGGCACGATCGGCATCGGCGCCGGCAGCGAGGGAACGGCGATGACGCCGGATGGCCGCCACCTCGTCGTCGTCGACAACGACGAGGCGGCGCTGCACGTCGTCGAGGTCGCCGGCGACCGGGCCATCCGCCGCGTGCCGCTCTCGCCGCGGGTGCTGACGAACCCGCGCCGCTCGCGCTCCGCCAAGCTCGGCTTCTCAGCCGACGGCCGCTGGCTCGTCGCCACCGCCTATGCGACGGGTCTCTGCTGGGTGATCGACGCGGACGACGTCTCCCGCCAGCGCCTGGTCGCCGTCGCCAAGGGGCCGATGGGGATGATCTTCGAGCCGGAGGGCGGCACCGTCGTCGTCTCTTCGCACGACTGCGGGCTGTTCACCCGCATCGACCTCGCCTCGGCCACGCCGGTCGCCGCGTTCGAGGGCGGCGCGGGTGTCGAGGTGCTCGCCTGGTGTTGACGCCGCGGCGGCGCACCGGGCCGACCGGCGCTGCGTCACGCCGCCGACGGTCGGCCGACCGGGGCGCCACCCCTCAGGAGCAGCGCAGCAGCGACCGCTTGAGCTCTGCCTCCGCCACCGGCTGGAACAGCCCGGTCGTCGGGTCGCGCACGAGCAGCTGACCGGTCGAGACGGAGAACAGCGCCCCGTGCAGGGCGAGTTCGCCCGCTTCGACGCGCGCCCGCACGAACGGGAAGGTCATCAGGTTGCGCAGCCCGAGATCGACGGTGGCGAACTCCAGCCGGCGCAGGAAGTCGTGGAAGTTCTGCCCCGTGCGCGGCCCGAGACGTTCGGCCGCGGGGGCGATCTGCGACATCCACCGCCCGATGAAGTCGCCGGGCGACAGCGGCAACTGGTCGTCGGCATAGGCGCGGATGCCGCCGCAGAGCGCATGGCCGAGCACGACGATGTGCTTGACGCGCAGCGCCTGCACCCCGAATTCCAAGGCCGCACTGGTGCCGTGCTGCGAGTCCGCATCCACCTCGTAGGCCGGGATGAGGTTGGCGACATTGCGCACCACCAGGAGCTCGCCGGGAGACGCATCGAAGATCACTTCCGGCGAAACGCGGGAGTCGACGCAGCCCACCACCATGATCTCGGGGCGCTGGCCCCGTTCGGCCAGCATCTCGTAGCGCGCACGCTCGCTGGAGAAGCGTCCCTCCAGGAACGCCTGGTATCCTGCGGTGAGCCGGTGCGGAAACATCATCGGGCCTTCTATCGACGTCATTCAGAAAGCGGGAGGCCCTGGCGCTCAGGGCTCGCCGGAGGCGGACGAACCCGCGAGGCTTTGGCGCACGCCGGCGACGGCGGTGCCGAGTTGCACGAAGTCGGCCGATAGGCGCGCATGCAAAGTTGCGGCCGTTTCCGGATACTCTTCGAGCAAGCGACGGAAAACCGACCGCCGCACCAGCATCACCTCGCTTTGATGCATCGCGCGGGCCTCGAGAACAATGTCGGTCTCCGCCAGCAGCGCTAGCTGGGCGACCATGGCGCCGGGACCGGCCGGCTGCAAGGCCGGACAGCCGGCCGCCTGCACCTCGAACACGCCGGTGAGCACGACGAAGGCGCCCGGCGGCGGCTGACCCGCCTCGATCAACAGCCCGCCCGCCGGCACGGAGACGCGCTCGGCGGAGAACGCCACGAGCCGCAGCTGCTCGTCGGTGAGCGCGGCGAACAAGGGGGCGAGGCGCAGAAGCGCGAGGTCGCTCGACAGGCTCATCCAGGCCCGTCCCGGCCCGCGGGCGGCGGCGCCGGCAGGCGACGGGGCGGCGCCAACAGGCTCATGCCGTCGCCGGCTCGCCGGCAGACCGCGGCATCAGCTTGTAGCCGCCGTCCTCGGTGACGAGCAGCTCGGCATTGGAGGGGTCGCGCTCGATCTTCTGGCGCAGGCGGTAGACGTGCGTCTCCAGCGTGTGGGTGGTGACACCGGAATTGTAGCCCCACACCTCGTGCAGCAGGACGTCGCGGCCGACCGATTTCTCGCCGGCGCGATAGAGGAACTTCAGGATCGCCGTTTCCTTCTCGGTCAGACGAACCTTGTTGCCACGGCTGTCGACGAGGAGCTTCGTGCTGGGGCGGAAGACATAGCGGCCGATGGTGAAGGTGGCGTCCTCGGTCTGCTCGAACTGCCTGAGGTGGGCGCGGATGCGCGCGAGCAGCACGTTGAAGCGCACCGGCTTCGTCACGTAGTCGTTCGCCCCGGCCTCCAGGCCGAGGATGGTGTCGGACTCGCCGCCGTGGCCGGTGAGCACGATGATCGGCGCCTTGAAGCCGTTGCGACGCATGAGCTTCACCGCCTCGCGGCCGTCGAGATCGGGCAAGCCGACATCCATCAGCACAAGGTCGATACGCTCATCGCGCGCGAGCTTCATTCCCGCCGCCGCCGTATCGGCGAGCAGCGTGACGAACTCGTCGGTCAGCGCCAGCTGTTCGGCGATTTCGCCGGCGAGCTCCGGCTCGTCGTCGACGATCAGGATCGTTCGGGTCTTGCTCACGCTCTTCCCCCGCTTCCCGGGCGCCGGGATCGGCACTCCGGCCGCCCCCGCGCGACGGACCTCCCCGACTCGCGCGCAGCAGTGTATGCGACATCCTCTATCTGCCGCAAAGATGACAGCTTTCCGCGCATGCGTTCAACCCGCCCCGAGACATCGTCTCCGCCTTCCTGTGGACCGCGCCTACCGACCTTCGCCGCCACGCCCCGGCCGCGGGCACGGCGGGCGCGACCGACGGCGACGGTGGTGGTGCGGCCGCGGCCCGGGTATCCGACCCAGGGGCTCGCCGCCTTCGCCGGAACGGTGTTGCCCTGCGCCCTCGGCCGCACCGGCATCCGCGCCCTGAAGCGGGAGGGCGACGGTGCCACGCCGCGGACGACGCTGCCGTTCGTCGCCGTGCTATGGCGGGCCGACCGGCTCGGCCGGCCGCGCACGGGGCTGGCGCTCCGGGCGATCCACGCCGATGACGGCTGGTGCGACGCGCCGTCCGACGGCCGCTACAACAGCGCGGTCCGGCTGCCCTGCTCCGTCTCGCACGAGGCGCTGCGGCGCGACGACGGCCTTTATGACGTGCTGGTGGTGCTCGACTACAATCTCCGGCCACGCCGGGCCCAGGGCGGCAGCGCCATCTTCCTGCACTGTGCAAGACCGGGCCTCGCCGCCACGGCCGGCTGCGTCGCCTTCCCGCGCCCGGTGCTGCTGCGCCTGCTCGCGCGGTTGCCGGTCCGGGCGCAGCTGCGGATTGCCTGACACCGACGGCGCGCCGCGACCCGCCATGCCGCCGCCGAATTTGCGGTGCAGGAGGCGGATGCGGACGAGACTTCCCGTGCGCTGTGCTGCTGCCGACGGAACCACACCATGCGCCGCCTGACGTCCCTGTTGCCCGTCCTGCTCGCCCTCGTCCTCACCACCCTTGCGCCGCCGCTGGCGTTCGCCCAGGACGTCGTGCTCGACGACGAGGTGGTGCTGTCGGAGCGGCCGCGCGGCGGTGGCGGGTGGTCGACGCCCGGTGCGGTGCTGCCGGGCGACCAGGGGGCGCTCGCCAGCGAGCTGTTCGGCATCCTGCAATCGCAGCCGCCGCTGTTGCCGGCCCGCGCGGTGCTGCCGTCGCGCGCCACCCTGGACGTCACCGCCTATCCTTCCTTCAACCGTCGCACCGGCCTGCCGTGCGTCGGCTGCCGCAACCCCTGCCGCTCGTTCCGCTACACCTATGCGCGGCCCGACCGCGGCACGGTGACGGTCGAAGGCCAGCGCTGCCGCCGCCGCAGCGGCCAGTGGGTCGCCTACGAGCCCGACATCGTCGTCGGCGAGCGTGCCGCGGCACCGGGTGCTCCGATGACCGGGGCGTTCCAGGGCGCGCCGCAGGCGCAGTCTTCGTGGCCAGCCCAGTCGCAGTCGCAGGCTCAGTCGCAGTCGCAGGCCATGCGCCGTGTCGTCCCGACGCCGCTGCCGCCGGCCCGTCCGGGCGACGTCGCGGTCGCCAGCGGTGCCGGCCCCGCCGGCGCGGCACCCTCCCCCTTCGATCCGCCGCTCGTGGGCGCGCAGGAGACGATGGAGCCGATGGAGCCGGCTTCGAGCGACTTCACCGGCAGCGACGGCCGCCTCGCCGACGCCGCCGTCGAGCCCTACGAGGACCTGTCGGCAGCGCAGCCGTTGCCGGGCAGCGCCGACGACGTCTGGTCGACGGCGGCGCTGCCGGACGTCGCGCCGCCCGAGGATGACGCCGGGCCGATGGTGCTGGACCCGTCATCGTCGGCGGCCGTGGCGGCGGCCGAGGCCGCCCTCGCCCCGCCGGCTGAGGCGACGATCGAACCTGCCGCCCCGCCCGCGCCTGCGGTCGCGCCCGTCGAGACGGCGGTCGCCGTGCCGCCGACCACGCCGGAGCCGATCGGCGCCACGCCGACCGCCCCGTCCGCGGCCCCGGACGCCGCGGTCGAGACCCAGACGGCGCGCGTCATCATGCAGTTCGGCGGCGAGCAGGCTGACCCCGTCGAGGTCGAGACCACCGCCGACCCGGACGTGGTGCGGATGCTCAGGATGCTGCGCTATCTCGACCCGGAGACCTCGGCGGAGCCGACCCCGCAGGCCTTTGCGGCGGCGGTGTCCGATTTCGCCTCCGACGAGCGCTTTGCCCTGCCGTTGTCGAACTCGGCGCTGCGCGAGCGCCTGGAAGGGGCCGTCGACCGGCTGGCGGCGCTGTCGAGCTGCCCGGCCACGTCCGGTGATGGCTACGGTGTCTGCCTGACGGCGGCGCGCTGAGCGACCGCCGGACGAGCGCCATCCATCAGCGCCGATCGCTCGGCGCCGCTTAGCGGCGGACGAACGTCACCTTGGTGGCGCCGCTGATGGCGCGCACGGCGACTTCGCGGCCGTCGAGAGGGATGGCGATGCCGCTCGGGGCGCCGACCGTGTAGACGGCGCCATCGACGCGGATGCGGAACGGCGCGTCGGCCGTCACCACCCATTCGCCCGCACCGGCAACCGCTTCGAGCGGTACCGACGTCCAGGCGGTGTCCACCGTCACCTCGCGCGCCGCCATCGCCGCGGGGCCGGACAGCATCCGCCAGCCGAACATCGCCGCCGCACCGATGCCGATGACGACCAGGCCCGCCACCAGCACGCCGGCGAAGCGGCCCCGCCGGCGCGGCTCCGGCAGCATGACGGTGCGACCACCGCGCTCCGGCACCAGCACGAGATCGCGGGAATCGCTGAGGTCGTCCTCGTAGGGCTCGGGCGCGATGTCGAGGCGCGCCGATCCCGAGGGCGGACGGGGCGCGCGGGGCATCACCGGGCCTGCCGGCACCGGCTCCATGGGCTCGAGCTCGGCATAGTCCGGCTCGGCCGCAACGGACGGCGCAGGGCCATCGGCGAGGTTCGGCGGCGCGCCGACGTCCGCGTCGAACGGTGCAGCGGCCGCCACCGCCGGCAAATCCTCGGCCGGCAAGTCCCCGGCCGACAAGTCCCCGGCCGGCAAGTCCGCGGCCGGCAGCGTTTCAGCTGCGACCGGCGTCGCCCTGTCCTCGGCCCGCGGCGCTTCTGCCGCGACCGGATCGGGTGCGCCGCAATGGGGACACGCGAGGGCGCGCGTGAACAAGGGCTCGCCGCAGGCGACGCAGTGGTAGGGCGCGCGGGCGGCGGAGCGGGTGGTGCCGGCGAGGGCAACGGCGGGTGTCGTCATGGATCGGCCGATAGGATGTAGCCGCGGCGAAATTGAGATGGAAACCGAGGTTACCTCGGCTCGGCCGTCACTTTCCACGTCATCCGAGCCGCAGACGTCGCAAAGTCCTCAATCGGCGCCGGCCACCAGCCGCACCACCGTCTGTTCAAGGCTCTCGCGCCACGGTGGCAGCCTCACCCCGAACGCCTCGGTGAGCCGCGTCGTGTCGAGGCGAGAATTCGCCGGACGGCGGGCCGGCGTCGGGTAATCGGCGGTGGTGATGGCGTCTACCGGCACGGCTCGCCGGCCGTGGTGGGCGGCGACCTCCAGCGCGGCGCGGGCGAGCTCGCACCAGCTCGCCTCGCCGCCGCCGGCGAGGTGATAGGTGCCGGCCCAGGCCTCCGGCCGGTCGGCCTCGAGCTTCGGCAGGATCGCCAGGATCGCCTCGGCGATGTCGAGAGCGGAGGTGGGCGAGCCGACCTGGTCGGCGACGACGCGCAGCCGGTCGCGCTCGGAGGCGAGCCGCAGCATCGTCTTGACGAAGTTGCTGCCGAACGGGCTGTAGACCCAGGCGGTGCGCAGCACGATCGCCTTCGACCAGGCGGCGCGCACCGCGTGTTCACCCTCGAGCTTCGAGCGCCCGTAGACGCCGGCGGGTGCTGTCGGGTCGTCCTCGACATAGGGCGCGGACTTCTCGCCGTCATAGACATAGTCGGTGGAGAGGTGGACGAGCGGCACATCGAGCACGGCGGCGGCCCGCGCCAGCGCGGCGGCACCGTCGCGGTTGACGGCGAAGGCCCGCTCCGGCTCGCTCTCGGCCTTGTCGACGGCGGTGTAGGCGGCGGCGTTGATGATCGCCGAGGGCCGGATGTCGACGATGGCGCTGCCGAGGCCGGCGGGCTTCTCGAGGTCGAGCACCGGCCGGCCGTGCGCGACGACGGCGATACCGTGCCGCGCCGCCCGCTCGATGAGTGCCCGCGCGACCTGCCCCGTCGATCCGACGATGAGGATCAGTCGTCCCGCCGTGTTCGTCATGGCCAGTCAGCCTCGCCCCGCCACCTCGCCTGCAGCGATGGCTTGCCTCTCCGGCGGGCCGCCGTCAAGCGCCGCTCAGGCGGCGCGGGCATCGTCGGCGTAGAGGCGGAACGACTTCAGCACCACCGTCACCGGCTCGCCGGGGCTGACCGCGTCGGCGGCCCGCACCGCCACCTCGACGAGGTGATTGTCGCGGCCAAGCGCGATCTCGATCAGCCGGTGGCCGGCGGTGCGGCGCACCGCCCGCACGCGACCCGGGATGCCGGTCGCCTCGGGCCCCGCGAGCGCGACGTCGTCCGGTCGGGCGAACAGGAGCGCCGGCCCGTCCTGCGCCCGCCCGAGGGTGATCGGCAGCGCCTCGCCGTCGAGTAGCGCCTTCCCACCCTTCACCACCACCGGCAACCGCACCGACTGGCCGATGAAGTCGAAGACGAACGGTGTCGCCGGGCGGTCATAGATCTCGTCCGGCGCACCGACCTGCTCGATCCTGCCGTCCTTCATCACGACGATGCGGTCGGCGAGCTCCATCGCCTCCTCCTGGTCGTGGGTGACGAACAGCGTCGTGTGGCCGGTGCGGTCGTGGATCTCGCGCAGCCAGCGCCTGAGGTCCTTGCGCACTTTGGCGTCCAGCGCCCCGAACGGCTCGTCGAGGAGCAGCACCTGCGGCTCGATGGCGAGCGCGCGGGCGAGCGCGACGCGCTGGCGCTGGCCGCCGGAGAGCTGCATCGGGTAGCGCCGATCGAGGCCAGGAAGCTGCACGAGATCGAGCAGCGTCTCGACGCGCTCGCGGATCTGCGCCTTCGTCGGCCGCCGGCCGGCCGGCCGTACCGTCAGGCCGAAGGCGATGTTGTCGAACACCGTCATGTGCTTGAACAGGGCGTAGTGCTGGAAGACGAAGCCGACGTTGCGCTCCTGCACGGAGCGCTGCAGGGCGTCCTCGCCGCCGAACAGGACGCGGCCGGAGGTCGGTGCATCGAGGCCGGCGACGATGCGCAGGAGCGTCGTCTTGCCGGAGCCGGAAGGGCCGAGCAGCGCCACAAGCTCGCCCCCCGGCACGTCGAGGCTGACACCGTGCAGGGCCGGGGTCGTCCCGAATTCCTTGGTGAGGCTCTCGACGCGGACGGCCATCGGCTTCGCCCGTCCGTGGCCCGGCAACCCGGTGAAGGACCCGGCGCGCGTGTGATCGGCGATCATGTCCATGATGCGTTTGTCCCTCGGCGATGTCGGGGTCAGTGCCGGCGCGTCGCGGCGGCGATCTGGTCGGCGTAGCGCCACTCGAGCAGCGACTTCACGACCAGCGTGACGAGGGCGAGCAGGGCCAGCACCGAAGCGATCGCGAAGGCGCCGACGAAGTCGTACTCGTTGTAGAGAATCTCGACGTGCAGCGGCATCGTGTTGGTGAGGCCGCGGATATGGCCGGACACCACCGAGACGGCGCCGAACTCGCCCATCGCCCGGGCGTTGCAGAGCAGCACGCCATAGAGGAGTCCCCACTTCACGTTCGGCAGCGTCACCCGCCGGAAGGTCTGCCAGCCGCTGGCGCCGAGCGACAGCGCCGCCTCCTCCTCGATCGTGCCCTGTTCCTGCATGAGCGGGATCAACTCGCGGGCGACGAAGGGGACGGTGACGAACATGGTCGCCAGCACGATGCCGGGGATGGCGAAGATCACCTTCACCCCGTGCTCGGCGAGCCAGGGGCCGAGATAGCCCTGGGCGCCGAACAGAAGCACGAAGACGAGGCCGGCGATCACCGGCGAGACCGAGAACGGCAGGTCGATCAGGGTGATCAACAGGCTCTTGCCGCGGAACTCGAACTTCGCGATGGCCCAGGCGGCGCAGACACCGAAGACGAGGTTCGTCGGCACCGCGATCGCCGCGACGAGCAGCGTCAGCTTGATCGCCGCGATCGCATCCGGGTCGGCCAGGGCCGCCAGCGCCGGCCCGACGCCACGCCGGAGCGCCTCGACGAACACCGAGACGAGCGGCAGGAACAGAAACAGCGCCAGGAAGGCGAGTGCCGTGGCGATCAGCGCGACGCGCACCCACGGGGCTTCGCTGATCGGAGACTGGAACGTAAACCCTCCCCCCCTGCGGGGGTGGGTAGGGAGGGGGGGCGCCGCGGATGGGGCGCCGGAAGGCGGAGGTGAGGACAGCACCGGATTCTCTTGCACCGCGCCAATCTCCTGCGCGGAGTTTGCCGCTCCCCCCCTCCCTACCCTCCCCCGCGAGGGGGGAGGATTTGCGTTTGCGTTCGCCGCACGGTCAGACATCGCCGAACCTCCGTCGCGCCCAGGCCTGGATGAGGTTGATGGCGAAGAGCATCAGGAACGAGATGCCGAGCATCACCGCGGCGACGGCGGTCGCGCCGGCATAGTCGAACTCCTCCAGCCGGATGACGATGAGGAGCGGCGCGATCTCGGTGACATAGGGAATGTTGCCGGCGATGAAGATCACCGAGCCGTATTCGCCGACGGCGCGCGCGAAGGCGAGGGCGAAGCCGGTGAGCAGCGCCGGCGCGAGCGTCGGCAGCACGACGCGCCAGAACGTCTGGCGGCGATTGGCGCCGAGCGTCGCGGCGGCCTCCTCGCGCTCGCGGTCGATCTCCTCCAGCACCGGCTGCACCGTGCGCACGACGAACGGCAGGCCGATGAAGATCAGGGCGATGACGATGCCGATCTCGGTGTAGGCGATCTTGATGCCGAAGGGCTGGAAGAACTGGCCGATCCAGCCGTTGCCGGCATAGAGCGCCGTCAGCGCGATGCCGGCGACCGCCGTCGGCAGCGCGAACGGCAGGTCCACCGTGGCGTCGAGGATCTTCCGGCCGGGGAACTCGTAGCGCACCAGCACCCAGGCGACGATCAGGCCGAAGACGGCATTGACCATCGCCGCGACCAGCGAGGTGCCGAACGACACCCGGAGCGCCGCGACGACGCGCGGATCGGTGGCGATCTCGAAGAAGCGCTCGAAGCCGAGGCCGCCGGCGCGCAGCACCAGGGCGGCGATCGGAATGAGCACGATCAGCGAGAGGTAGACGAGGGTGAAGCCGAGCGTGATCCCGAAGCCCGGGATGACGCTCCGCCGGCGCCCCAGAAACGGGGCGCCCAGGGTTGCGGCGACTGCCATCGGAGCTTCAGTTCCCGGGCTTGTAAATCTGGTCGAACACGCCGCCTTCGCCGAAATGCAAAGGCTGCACCTTCGCCCAGCCGCCGAACAGCGGGTCGTCGATGGTGACCAGGGCCACCTCCGGGAACTGCTTCAACAGCGCTGGATCGACCGAACCGGGCTTCGACGGCCGATAGTAGTGCTTCGCGGCGAGGGTCTGGCCGACATCCGAGTAGAGGTACTGCAGATAGGCCTCGGCGACCGCGCGGGTGCCCTTCGCGTCGACGTTGCCGTCGATCAGCGTCACCGGCGGCTCGGCCTTGATGGAGAGCGACGGGATGACGATGTCGAAGTTCTCCGGGCCGAGCTCGGCGAGCGACAGGAAGGCCTCGTTTTCCCAGGCGAGCAGTACGTCGCCGATGCCGCGTTGGCCGAAGGTGGTGGTCGAGCCGCGCGCGCCGGTGTCGAGCACCGGCACGTGCCGGAACAGTTCGCCCATGTAGGCCTTCACCTTCTCCTGGTCGCCGCCGAATTCCTTCTCGGCCCACGCCCAGGCGGCGAGGTAGTTCCAGCGCGCGCCGCCGGAGGTCTTCGGGTTCGGCGTGATCACCTCGACGCCGTCCTTCACGAGATCGTCCCAGTCGGCGATCGCCTTCGGATTGCCCTTGCGGACGAGGAAGACGATCGTCGAGGTGTAGGGCGAGGAGTTGTCCGGCAGCCGTGAGCGCCAGTCCTTCGGCAGCTTCGTCGTGTTCTGGGCGATGGCGTCGATGTCGGCCTCGAGCGCCAGCGTGACCACGTCGGCGTCGAGGCCGTCGATGACGGAGCGTGCCTGCTTGCCGGAGCCGCCGTGCGACATCCGCACCGTCACCGGTTCGCCGCCCTGGCTCGCCCAGTGCGCGGCGAAGGCGGCGTTGAACTCCTTGTAGAGCTCGCGGGTCGGATCATAGGAGACGTTGAGGATCTCGACGTCGGCGCGCGCCGGGGCGGGCGCCGTCAGCAGGGCCGTGGCGGCCAGCGCGAGAGCCGCGAGGCCTGCGACGGCCGAGCGTCGGGTGGTGCGGTGCAGGGGGAGCAGAGCCATCGGGAGTTCCTCTCGGTTCGCCGATTCCGATGGCGCTAATGTCGATTCATTTACTCGTCTTTGTCAACTCACTCGCTGATGATCGTCGGGCGCAGTCCGTTCCGGCTGCCGACGCGGACGCGCGGCCGCGGCTTCGGCGAGGCAGCCGGCGAGGCTATTTGGGGACATCGTTCGGGGAATTGGGGGAAGCGGTGACGGCGCAACGAGGCGGCGACCCCGCGCGGGCGCGGCCTGACAGCCACGGGTTCACCAGGACGCCGGTGGTGGCGCCGGTGCGGAGCCATGGATGGGGAAGGACGGATGGGCCGCCACGGCGCTGGCCGCAGCCGGAGGCTGACGACCGGGGCGGGCCGGTGCATCGCCGTCAGCGGTCGTCGGCGACGGCGACGGCACGGTCGTACCGGCCGCCTCTGGAGAGATCACCCGCCAAACGCCGAAACGACCCGTCCGGGAGAACGGGCCGCCGAGGACCTCCAGAAAAGGGTGGAGCGACCCGTCCGGGAGGACGGGCCGCCGAGGACCTCCAGAAAAGGGTGGAGCGGCCCGTCCGGGAGGACGGGCCGCTCCGGCCGGCGAGATCTGGCGTCGGGAGCCGCCGATCAATTGGCGCCGGGTTGGGGGGCCGCCGGCGGCTCGCTCGCCGCCGGCGGTGTCGGTGTCGCAGCCGGTGTCTCGGTCGCGGGCGCCGCCTCGGTCGCGGGCGCGGGCGGGGCCGGGGCGGCGGGCGCCACCTCCGGTGCGGCGGCCGGTGCCGTGGCGGGCTCTACGGCCGGCGTTTCCGCCGGTGCCGGCGCCGGGGTGGCGGCCGGCATCATCGCCGGGGCGATCGCCGCCTGCGGACCGAGGGACGCTTCGTAGTCCTTCAGCATCGAGGCGCCGAGCAGCGGCTTGGGCGCGCCGTTGTGGCAGGTGCCGCAGTTGGCCTTCAGCGGATCACCGAGCGGACCGAGCCGGTTGGCCGGGATCACCGGCTTCAGCGGATCGATGTAGTCGGTGTTGATCGCATCTACCATGCGGATGCCGTACCAGGCGATCGAGCGCTGCGGCGAGCTCTGGTCCCACGCCGAAAACGAGCGCGAGTTGTGGCAGAACGTACAGTTCACGCCGAGCGCCTCGGACATGTGGATCATCAGGCCGTAGGTGTTCTCGGTCTCCTGGATCGTCGGGCCGAGGCCCTGCTGCCCGCGCACCGGCAGCGCCGCCTTGGAGATGACGCGGATGTCGTCCGGCTGGCGCAGCAGCGCAGTGAACGGGTCGTAGGGCAGCGACGACAGCCCGCTCGCCGGGTTGGCGCCGTTCTGGCCGTTGCGATCGGCGGCCATGCCGCCGGCGACGCGCGGGCCGGGATCCTCCGACCACACCTCGAGTGGCACCGGATTGCCGCGGTGACAGGTGTAGCAGGTGACGCCCACCTGCTGGACGTGCGCCGTCCAGTCGGTGTTGATCGCCTGCGTCATCTGGATCATCCGGCGCGCCACCACCTTCGTGTAGATATCGTCGGAGGCGAGGTTCTCGCCGTGGCAGTAGAGACAACCCTGCTCCGGCGACACCCACTCGGTGATCGCATTCATGATGCGCAGGAACTCGCCCTCGCTGAGATTGCCCAGCACCTGGACGTTTTCGTAGACCTGCGAGGCGCGCGGCTCGTCGGCATAGGGCTCGGCCGGCGGCTGTGCTTCCGGCAGCGCGTTCGCCACCTTCTGCAAGGCGAGCACGTCGACGTTGTTGATCTGCACCATGCCGGTGCCGCGGTAGCCGGTCTGCTGGCTCTCCGTCACCGGCTCCTCGCAGCCGGCGAGGAAGGCTGCGAGCCCGAGCACCGGGAGCACACCCCGCAAGAGGGCACTCCGGCTGCGATGGGAGGCGTTTCGTGTCGTCATGGCTCAGCCCCCCGTCGTCAGCGTCGCAGGATCGACGATCGCCGGTCCCGTCTGCGGATAGGCCGGGGCGACACCGTGCTCGACCGCCCAGAGGTACCAGTTGTCGACCGCCGTGCCGGTGAGCAGGATGCCGATGCCGCCGGTGAGCGGGCAGAGCACCGCGAACCACCACGCCCAGCGATGGATGGATTCCATCGTGGCGTTGAAGCCCATCGTCCACCTCCAGAACAGGGCGGCGCGCTCGGACGCCGTGCCGCGGTCGACGATCTGCTCGATCTCGCGCTCGCCGCCGAAGCGGCTGACCGCCAGGATCGTCGCGGCGTGCATGGCAAACAGCAGCGTCGAGCCGTAGAGGAAGACGATCGAGAGGCAGTGGAACGGGTTGTAGAAGAGGTTGCCGTAGCGGATCGAGAACGCCGCGGTCCAGTCGAGGTGCGGGAAGATGCCGAAGGGCACCGCCTCGCTCCAGCTGCCCATCAGGATGGGCCGGATGAAGCCGAGCACCAGCATCAGCCAGATCGCAGCGGCGAACGCCCAGGCGACGTGGGTGCCCATGCCGAGCGCCCGGGCCCGGGTGTACATCCGCACCCACCAGAGCAGTACCGAGGCCGTCAAGCAGAAGCCGGCGAGCAGCCACCATCCGCCCTCCGCCATCGGCGGGATGCCGAGCCCCCATTGCGGCCCCGGCGGCTCGAGGCCGAGCCAGGGAAGCTGGCGGACGAACTGCACGGGGTCCCAGTTCACCGAGGCCCACAAATTGAGGCCGACGATCTCGAACCAGGCGAAGCCGAAGGCGAGCGACGCGACACCGGCCCAGCCGAGATAGAACGGCCCGATCTGCGCATCGCCGAACTTGCCGGCCCAGTAGTTGAAGAACGGCTTGCCCTGGCGGACATAGACGCCTTCTCGATCCGCCGGCACGCCGGCATAGACCGGTCCGCGTACCTGCACGCGGGTGAAGATGTTCTGATAGTCATTGATCATCGCCATCTCCCCTCGCTCAGCTCCAGATCGGCAGGTCGAGCCACCAGCTCCACCATTCCGGCCATCCACGGGTCCAGAACGGTCCCGAGATGATGATGCAGACGGCGCTCCAGAAACCCGCGGACAGCGCCAGGAACAGGCCGAGCCGGTGGATGCCGAGCGGGCCGATCGAGTAACCGATGGTATCGCGGAAGAACGTGTTCTCGTGCTCCGGCGTCTTCACCACCTCGCCCTTGCGCGGGTTGGCCGCCGACAGGATCAGCGAACCGTGCAGGGCGAGCGCCAGCGTCGTGGTGAAGAAGAACGTCACCGCGATCATGTGCGCCGGGTTGTAGTGGAAGTGCAGATACTGGTAGCCGACGTTCGACACCCAATCGAGGTGGCTGAAGATGCCATAGGGGAAACCATGCCCCCAGGCGCCGAGCAGTACCGGACGGATCACCACCAGCGAGACGTAGGCGAAGATCGCGACCGAGAACGCGAACGGCACGTGGTAGCCGATGCCGAGCTTGCGGCAGATCTCCACCTCGCGCAGCGCCCACGAAACAAAGGAGCCGATCGCGCAGATCGTGATGACCTGCCAGAGGCCGCCTTCCTTCATCGGCGCGAAGCCGAGACCGTAGGACAGGTCCGGGGGCGCGATCGAGATCTGCCAGACGTTCCAGGTCGGTCCGAGCGCCGCGCCATAGAGGATCAGCGCCGTCCCGAGCACGGAGAACAGAAACGTCGTGACGCCGAAGAACCCGACATAGAACGGGCCCACCCAGAAATCGAACAGGTCTCCCCCGACGAGGGTGCCCCCGCGGACCCGATATTTTCTCTCGAAACTGAGCATAGACATCGACCGACACTCCGATCGGCATTCGGGAAACGGTGCGGCGGATCCGCATCCGCCGACCGCGATAGCCGCCTCGGCCGGGCCCGACCGTGCCGGGAGCCGAGGCTGCTGGCGGCACGGGAGCCGAGTGGGCCCCCGTGCCGACGGCCGGCATCAAGCCAGCGGCAGTGCCGTCGTGACTTCGATCGCGCCGGTGACAGCCGGGCGCGGCCCTTCCAGCCAGTTGAACCGGTCGGTGCTGAGCAGGATGAAGTGAATCACCAATGCCAGCACGAACAGGAACGAGAAGAGTCCGACGAGGGCACGCCTCGGATCGAACAGTAACCAGACTTTCCACATGGCCTTGCCCTCAGACGATCGTCGAGATGATCTGGCCGACGGTGTTGATACCGTCGATCATCGAGGTGGTGTAGCCGCCTTCCGGCGGGAACCAGGGCCGCCACATCCAAACGAGGATGTGAGCGATCACCGCCACGATGGTAAAGCCGATGAAACTCGACATGAAGATGCGGTGAAACTCTTGCGCTTCCGGCTCGGAAAGACCCGAAAGCGAACTTCTTTCGACAGCCATGCTGCAAACCTCCAGTCAGGGCCGTTGGCCAATGCCGCGCCACCCGCGCGGCTGGGCTCGTCGTCGTGGACATCCACGACCGGCGACTTCGACCGGCGGAAGCCGGGCGAACCTTGGTGCGCAGCTACGCCATGAAAGCGAACGGGATCGTCGTGTTCGCGGCGGTTCTGGCTTCTTCGATGAGCGACCGGCGGGGCCCGCTGGCGGGTCGGCCGATGCGCAGGATGCTCTTGATCACGGCGACCCCGAGGAACACCGGAAAGGTCATGGCGACGATGAGCCGGTATTCCAGCTGTTCGCCACGGCGGGCGCGTGATGCGACCCCTGCATATGTCCGTCCGTTCGCCATCGTGGTTTCCTCCGTCTTCGTCTTCGCCAGCGTCGGTCCCCGCGGGATGCGCGAGGTCGGGCGCCGGAGAACTCAGGTCGTCGCGCCGGCGAGCATCGCCTTGGCGCGATCGAGGCTGTCCGTGGTCACGTGGTCGTCGCCGGCCTTGCGGGCGTCGCGCTCGGCGGCGTCGCGCAGGCGCTTGGCGGCGGAAATCCTGACGAGCACCGGGTGCTCGGCGAGCACGCGGTCGAGCATCGCCTGGGCCTCGTCGGTCCAGGGAAGCTCGGCCGTCCGCTTCGCCGGCGTCGGGTCGACGCGGTCGAGATCGGTGCCGAGCGGCAGGATGTGGAACAGCGCATCGAAGAGCGCGTTGCACACCTCCTGCACGAGGTAGGTCGCCCCCGCGTAGCCCATGAAGGGCGTGCCGGTGTGGCGGCGGATGATCGCCCCGGGGAAGGACGCGGCGATGTAGACCGAGCGCGCGCCGGTCTCCGCCAGGTACATCCGCTCGTTGTAGCTGCCGAACACGACCAGCGGCGGCCGGCCCTGCAGCGCCTTGCGCACTGCCTCGTTGTCGGTCTTCGCGCCCGGGCGGCGGGCGGCCGAGAACGTGCAGGGCAGGCCCATCTCGCTCTCGAGGAAGTTGCGGATGCCGCGGGCGTAGGTCTCGCTGGCGACGATCGCGAAGCTCGCGGTACCGAAGAAGTCCTGCGTCACCGACCGCCAGAGATCCCACAGCGGCTTGATGGTGGTGTGCTTCTCGCGGGTGATGAACGGCTCGGGATCGAGGCCGGTGAGTTCGCCCAGCGTGCGCAGGAACTTCGTCGTCGAGTGCAGGCCGATCGGCGCCTGCAGGTAGGGACGCCCGAGCGCCTCGCAGAGCATCCGCCCATACTCGCGGTAGAGGCAGATGTTGACGTCGGCATCGATGAGGCGCGGCACCTCGGCGAGGTGGCTGCCGAGCGGGAACACCATGTTCACCTCGCAGCCGATCCCCTCCACCAGGCGGCGGATCTCGGCGAGGTCGGAGGGCATATTGAAGGTGCCGTAGGCCGGCCCGATCAGGTTGACGCGGGGCTTCTCGCCCTCCTTGCGGGGCTTGCGCTCGGGGATTTTCTTGGACCCGTACTCCGACCACAGCCACTTCATGGCGCGGTCGGCGCTCTGCCACTGGTCCTCGTCGATGGTGCGCGGCAGGAAGCGCTGGATGCCGGTGCCTTCCGGGGTGACGCCGCCGCCGATCATCTCGGCTATCGAACCGGTCACCACCACCGCCGGCAGATGCGGGTCGAGGGTGGCGTGGGCGCGCTTCATGGCGCCCTCGGTGCCGTGCTGGCCGAGCTCTTCCTCGCCGAGGCCGGTGACGACGATCGGCAGTTCGTGCGGCGGCAGCGCGTCGGTGTAGTGCAGCACCGAGGTGACCGGCAGGTTCTCGCAGCCGACCGGGCCGTCGATGACCACCTGCAGGCCCTTCACCGCGGTGAAGACGTAGACGGCGCCCCAGTAGCCGCCAGCGCGATCGTGATCGAGGACGAGCATCAGATCGGCTCCTCGACCTTGCGCGCCTTGGCGGCCTTCTCGAGGCGCTTGCGGGTGACCTCGCGGAACTCCGGGCGGAGCTTCGGGGTGTTCTCCCAGATGCCGGCGGTGTCGCCCTCACCCACCCCGTCGAAGAAGGCGGTCATCTCGTCGAAGCGCGCCTTGCCGGCGATCGCGGCATTGACCACCTGGGCGAGCGAGCCGGCGCCGTCGCGGCCCATCAGCGGCCGGGCGGAGATGAGGTTGGTGAAGTAGAGCGCCGGGCGGCCCACCTGCTTCGCCTTCTGCACCACCGGCGTCGTGCCGATGGCGAGATCGGGCTCGAACTCCGCCATCGCGGCGAGGTCCTGCTCGAGCGAGGCGCGGTACTGCACGTGGACACCGCGCGCCTCGAGGAAGGCGCGGTCGTCGTCGGAGAAGCGGGTGCGCGGGCAGGCGGTGCCGACATAGCGCACGTCGGCGCCGCTCTCGACGAGGAGGCGGGCGACGATCAGCTCGGAGCCCTCGTAGCCCGACAGCGTGATGCGGCCCTTGATCGGGTTGGCGGCGAGTGCTGCCTCGATCGCCGGCAGTTCGCGGTTCTGCGCCTCGGCGATCAGGTCGGCGGAGACACCGCAGGCCTGGCCGATCGCGGCAAGCCAGGCCGCTGTGCCGTCGCGGCCGACCGGGGCGGAGCCGACGATCGGCCGGCCGGCCGCCTCGAACTCGCGGAAGGAGGCGGTGTAGAAGGGGTGGATCGCCGCCACCACGGCGCCATCGAGGGCGGCGTAGAGCTCGCGCCATTCGCGCGTCGGCACCACCGGTCCGGTGGCGAGCCCGAGGGGGGCGATCATCCGGCCGATCGAGATCGGGTCGACCGGGAACATCTCGCCGACCAGCGTCACCGTCGGCTTTTCGGCGCGGCCGCCGCGCGGCGCCTGCACCGGGCCCTGCTCGGCCTCGAGGCGGGCATAGTTCAGCATCGCGCCGGCGAGCACGTCCTTCGCCTCGGCATGGGTCGGCACGCCGAAGCCAGGCACGTCGATGCCGATGATGCGGACCCCGTTGATCTCCTTCGGCAGCAGCTGCAGCGGCACGCCGGAGGCAGTGGGAACGCAGAGATTGGTGATGACGATGGTGTCGTAGAGCGCCGGGTCGGCGAGCTTGAACACCGCCTCGCGGATGTCCTCGAACAGCTTGCCGGTGACGAGCGTCTCGGAATTGAACGGCACGTAGCCGACGGTCCGCTTCGCCCCATAGAAATGCGAGGTGAAGGTCAGTCCGTAGACGCAGCAGGCCGAGCCCGAGAGCACGGTGGCGGTGCGCCGCATGCGCAAGCCGACGCGCAGCGAGCCGAAGGCCGGGCACATCGACTGCGGGCGGTCGTGCGGGCCGGCCGGATAGTCGGCGGCATAGCGGGCGAGCGTCTCGCTCTTGCCGGCGGCAGCCGCCGCCTTCTTCAGCTCCGCCGCCCCGGCATGGCAGCCGAGCCCGTCGCCGCCGGTCGCCGGAGCGGGCTCCGGTATCGGCTCGATGTCGGGTCCGAGGGTGCGGAGGTCATCCATCGGGCGCCTCAGACCGTCTCGTAGACGACTTCGAGGGACGGCTTGGCGAAGTCGGCGCGGCCGCACATGTCCTCGAAGGTGGCCGGCTGAAGGACGACGCCGCGGCCGACCGCCTCGCCGGCGAAGAGGCCGAGCAGGGCATCCTGGCTGAGCGGCGTCGGGCGCACCGGCGGGGCGGTGGCGACATTGTCGGAGAGCTCGTCGAACAGCGCCCCCCAGCGGTCGCCGGGGCGGCCGACGATCTCGTAGTTGGCGCTCTTGCGGCGGATGTCGTCGTCGGCCGGGATGGCGGCGAGGATCGGGATGCCGACGGCCTCCGCGAAAGCGGCCGCCTCGCCGGTGCCGTCGTCCTTGTTGACGACCATGCCGGCGACGCCGACGTTGCCGCCGAGCTTGCGGAAGTATTCGACCGCCGAGCAGACGTTGTTGGCGACGTAGAGCGACTGCAGGTCGTTCGAGCCGACGACGATGACCTTCTGGCACATGTCGCGGGCGATCGGCAGGCCGAAGCCGCCGCACACCACGTCGCCGAGGAAGTCGAGCAGCACGTAGTCGAAGCCCCACTCGTGGAAGCCGAGCTTCTCGAGCAGCTCGAAGCCGTGGATGATGCCGCGGCCGCCGCAGCCGCGTCCGACCTCCGGCCCGCCGAGCTCCATGGCGAAGACGCCGTCGCGCTTGAAGCAGACGTCGCCGATCTTCACCTCGTCGCCGGCGAGCTTCTTCTTCGAGGAGGTCTCGATGATCGTCGGGCAGGCGCGGCCGCCAAAGAGGAGCGAGGTGGTGTCGCTCTTCGGATCACAGCCGATCAGCAGCACCTTCTTGCCCTGCTGCGCCATGTTGTAGGAGAGGTTGGCGAGCGTAAAGCTCTTGCCGATGCCGCCCTTGCCGTAGATCGCGATGATCTGCGTGTCCTTGGTCGGCTCGGTCGTCACCACGGGCGCGGGCTCGATCGCCGCCTCGGCCCGCAGGCGCTTGCCGAGCGCCGACGCCGGGTCGATCGGAGCATCGATCGAGAACATCGCCGTCATGAGCAGCCCCTCCAGTCGAGAACCATCTTGAGACAACCGGGATCGGCGAACGCCGTCCGGTAGGCATCGTCGCAGCGCGTCGCGCTCTCGCGGTGCGTGACGAGGCCGTCGAGCGAGAGCCGGCCGCCGTTGACCAGCGCCATCACGGCGGCGAGGTCGACGGGCTTCCATTCGGCGGCGATGCGCAGACGCGCCTCGCGCATGAAGGCCGGCGGGAAGGCGAAGGAGAGCGGCGCCTCGTAGAAGCCGGCCAGCACGATCTCGCCGCCGCGGGCGAGCCGCGCGATCAGCGTGTCGAGCAGGCCGGCGTCGCCGCTGGCGTCGAGAATGGTGCGATAGTCGCGGCGCGGGTCCGTGGCTGGATCGACCACCGGATAGCCCTCGGCGCCGCCGTGGCGGGCGGGGTTCTTCTCCCACACCGTCGGCGGCTCGCCGCCCATCGCCACCACCAGGCGGGCGATCAGGCGGCCCAGCACGCCGTGGCCGACGATGAGGTCGGGCAGTGCGGCGGCGACGGCGTGGTGGCCGGTGGCGGCGAGCGCCAAAAGCACGCCGCTGTCGCCGAGGCCGGCATCGATGGCGGTGAGGCGGTCGGCCGGCACGACGACGCGGGCGGCGGCTCCGCCGAACAGGCCGCGCACGTCGCCGAAGCACTTGGCGCCCGGCACGAAGACGTGATCGCCCTCGGCGAGTGCGGCGCCCTTGTCGGCGGCGACGACGCGGCCGACCGATTCGTAGCCCGGCACGAGCGGGTAGCCGAGGCCCGGAAAGGGCGGCATGCGGCCGCTCCACAGCAGGCGCTCGGTGCCGGTGCTGATGCCGCTGAAGGCGATGTCGACCACGACGTCGCCCTCGCCCGGCTCGTCCAGCTGCAGCCGATCGAGCGCGAGGCGCTCGGGGGCATGCAGGACGACGGCGAGGGTGTGCATCGGGATCTCCCAGGGTCCGCGGCGTGGCGTCAGTTTTGTTTGACGCTCTTGGGTGTAATAAAAACACGACATAGAAAAATGTCAATCAAACCTGACGCTCATTTTCGTCTAGATCGCTTCGATGATGCCAACGAGGAACGGCCGGCGCGTCGGCACGGTGTGGATGCGGGTGAAGCCGGCCTCCGCCAGCAGCGCGGTGAGCACGGCCGGTGTGCGCGCGCGGCCGCTGCCCATGGCGAGCAGGTAGAAGCCGAAATAGGCGTCGCCGATCCGCTCATTGCCGGGCGTGCCGGCCATCGGCTCGGCGATCAGCAGCGTGCCGCCCGGGGCAAGCGCCGCGCGGGTGGCGGCGAGCAGGGTGCGCACCGTCGCCTCGTCGTGGTCGTGGACGATGCGCACGAGCGTGATGAGATCGGCTCCGGGCGGCAGCGCATCGCGGCGGAAGTCGCCGCCGACGGCGTGGGCCCGGCCAGCGAGCAGGCCAGTCGCGAATCGGGCCCGCGCGTGCTCGGCCACCGCTGGCAGGTCGAACAGCACGAGCTCGGCCGCGGGCGCCCGCGCCGCCACGGCGGTGAGGAAGGTGCCGTCGCCGCCGCCGACGTCGAGGATGCGGCGATGGCGGGAGACGTCGTAGGCGTCCAGCACGTCCTCGGCGACGAGGGGCTGCGAGGCCGCCATCAGCCGCGTGTAGCCGGCGACGTCGGCATCGGCGCTCGCCGCGGGCGCCTCGGTGCCCGCATAGGCCCAGTAGCGGCCGAGCCGCGTCTCCCGCGCCTCGCCGCGCAGCAGCGCCAGCGGGTCGGCGAGGTCGGCATAGAGCATCGCGTGGTGCTCGATCATCTCGGCGATGCCGGGATTGCCGAGAAGCGCCGCGCCGAGCTCGCCAAGGCCGTAGCGGCCACCACCCCGGCGGGCCGCGAGGTCGAGGCTCGCCGCAGCAGTGAGCAGCCGGTCGGCCGCCTCCACCGGCAGCGACAAGCGCCGCGCCAGGGCCGGCACCGTCGCCGGCCCCTCGGCCAGCACCTCGAACAGGCGCACGCGCACGCAAGCGAACAGGATCTGGGAGTAGACGAAGCCGGCGCAGAGATCGAACAGCGCCGCCCCCTTGCGGCGGGCGATGCCGCGGGTCGGCGGAAAGGCCGAGGCGAAGCGCTGGAAGCGCGGGTCGGCGAGCAGCCGGTCGCGGGCAGCAAAGACGCGGTCGGCGAGACCCATCCGGGTCTGCCGCCACCATGTCTCCGCGACCGTCGCCATGTCGGGTTTTCCCGCGGGGGTGCCGTCGGCCGTCAGGCCGCCCTGAGCACCACCTGCTTCGGCAGGAACTGCTTCACTTCCTGCAGGATCAGCGCCCGCAGCGGCGCCTGGCCCGGGCAGGCGGGAATGGTGCCGACGGCGTCGAGCACGAGGCCGGTCAGCCGCTCCACCGCGCCCTCGAAGCCATAGCGGCGCACCGCGTTCGGGCGCCCCAGCGCGGCGTCGCGGCCGACGGGCTTGCCGATCGCCTCGGCCGATTCGGTTGCGTCACGGATGTCGTCGGCGACCTGGAAGGCCTCGCCGATCATCTCGCCGAGCGCCCGCCACGGTTCGTGCGGGCTGCCGGCCGCCGCCGCGCCGGCCATCGTCGCGCCGGCGAACAGGGCGCCGGTCTTGGCGCGGTGATAGTCGACGACGTCGACATAGGCCTCGCACTCCCACGCCTGGCCGGCGCAGATGCCGCCCGGCGCGCCGACGGCGCGGGCGACGAGCCGCACCAGCGGCGCAAGCCGCTCGGGTCGCGCTTCGCCGGCGCGGGCGAGCGTCTCGAAGGCGGCGATGATCAGGGCATCGCCGGTCAGGAGCGCCAGACTCTCGCCGTACTCGGCATGGACCGAGGGCTTGCCGCGCCGCATGTCGGCGTCGTCGAAACAGGGCATGTCGTCGTGCACCAGCGAGGCGCAGTGCAGGAGCTCGATCGCGGCCGCGGCCGCATCGGCGAGGTCCGGTGTGTCGTCGCCGCAGGCCCAGGCAGTGGCGAGCGCCAGCCGCGGCCGGATGCGGGCACCGCCGGGAAACACCGCGTAGCGGATCGCCTCGGCGAAGCGCGGCGGGCAACCCGGCGCCTCCGCGTGGGCGACCGCTTCGTCGAGTGCTCGTTCCACCCTGCCCTTGGCGTCCATGCGACCCTCCGACGATTGGAAGTGTAAGTTCTTGTTGTCGTCCTTATATGTCAATTAGAATGGACGGCAACACCGCCGTGTGTCAATTCCCCTGGACGGGTGGAAGTGGCGGGAAGGGAGCATCGTTGGCCACCGATCGCGTCGTCGTCATCGGAGCCGGCATTGGTGGCCTCGTCGCCGCCCTCCTGCTGGCGGCGCGCGGCGCCGACGTCACCGTCGTGGAAGCCGCCGCGCGGCCCGGCGGCAAGATGCGGGAGGTCGCCGTCGGCGGCCGCCCGGTCGATTCGGGTCCGACCGTCTTCACGCTCCGCCGCGTCTTCGACCGCATCTTCGACGCCGTCGGCGAGCGCCTCGACGCTCACCTCACACTGCGCCCGGCCGACGTACTCGCCCGCCACGCCTGGGCCGACGGCGGCCGCCTCGACCTGTTTTCCGACGTCGAGCGCTCGGCCGACGCCATCGGCGCCTTCGCCGGCGCGGCCGAGGCGCGCGGCTACCGAGCGTTTGCGGCCCGCGCGTGCGCCGTCTTCCGCACCCTCGAGCATCCCTTCATCGAAGTGCCGCGGCCGAGCCCGGTCGGGCTGACGCGCGCCGTCGGCCTCGGGCGCATCGGCGAGCTGATGCGGATCACGCCGTTCAAGACCTTGTGGGACGCGCTCGGCGAGCACTTCGCCGATCCGCGGCTGCGCCAGCTCTTCGGCCGCTACGCCACCTATTGCGGCTCCTCCCCCTTCGCCGCGCCGGCGACGCTGATGCTCGTCGCCCACGTCGAGCAGGAGGGCGTCTGGCTGATCGACGGCGGCATGCACCGCCTCGCCGCCGTGCTCGCCGGCCTCGCCGAGGCGCGCGGCGCGCGCATCCGCTACGGCAACGCGGTCACCCGCATCGTCGTCACCAACGGCCGCGCCAGCGCCGTCAGGCTCGCGACCGGCGACGTGCTGCCGGCCGACATCGTCGTCTGCAACGCCGACGTGGCGGCGCTCGCCGACGGCCGCTTCGGCCCGGCCACCGCGAAGGCGGTGCCGCCGACCGCCCCGCGCGAGCGCTCGCTGTCGGCCGTCACCTGGTCGCTCGCCGCAACCGCCGAAGGCTTCCCGCTCGCCCGCCACACGGTGTTCTTCTCGAACGACTACGCGGCCGAATTCACCGACATCCTCGCCCGCCGCCAGTTGCCGACGGCACCCACCGTCTACGTCTGCGCCCAGGACCGCGATGACGGCGGCGGCCTCGCCAATCCCGGCGAGGCCGAGCGCCTGCTCGTGCTCGTCAACGCGCCCGCGGCCGGCGACGGACCACCCCTCGACCCCTCGGAGATCGCCCGATGCGCCGACCGGACCTTCGCGTTCCTCTCCCGTTGCGGCCTGACGGTCGACCGCGACCCGGCACGGACGGTGACGACGACGCCGGCGGACTTCGAGGCGATGTTCCCGGCGACGGGGGGCGCCCTCTACGGCCGCGCCTCGCACGGGTGGATGGCGTCGTTCCGCCGACCGGGACCGGCGACCCGGCTACCGGGCCTGTTCGTGGCGGGGGGCAGCACCCACCCGGGGCCGGGGGTGCCGATGGCGGCGATCTCCGGCCGGCTCGCGGCGGAGGCGGTTCTCGCGGCCCTGGCTTCCACGAGCCCGTCGCGCCGGGTGGCTATGTCTGGTGGTATCTCGACGGCCTGAGCGACGACGGCCGCCACGGCCTCACCATCATCGCCCTCGTCGGCAGCGTCTTCTCGCCCTACTACGCGCTGCGGCGCCGGCGCGGCGCCGCCGACCCCTTCGACCACGCGGCGATGAACGTCGCCCTCTATGGCGACGTCGGCAAGCGCTGGGCGATGACCGAGCGCGGCCGCGCCGGCCTCACCCGCACCGCCGACACGCTCACGATCGGCCCGAGCCGAGCGGCGTGGGAGGGCGACGCGCTGGTGCTCGACATCGACGAGGTGACGGTGCCCCTGCCCTCGCGCCTCAAGGGCCGCGTGCGCTTCCGCCCGGCGGTGCTGACCGGCGCCTCCTTCGCCCTCGACGCCGCCGGCTGGCACCGCTGGTTCCCGGTGGCGCCGTTCGGCCGCATCGAGGTGGACTTCGAGCGGCCGGGGCTCAGTTGGCGCGGCGCGGGCTATCTCGACTCGAACCGCGGCGAAGCACCGCTCGCCCGCGATTTCGCCCGCTGGGACTGGTCGCGCGCCGCCACTCGCGACGGCGCGGCGGTGCTCTACGACGTCGAACGCCGCGACGGCACCGACCTGTCGCTGGCGCTCGCCATCGGCCACGACGGCGCCGTCGCCGGCTTCGAGCCGCCGCCGCGGGTGAAGCTGCCCGGCACCGGCTGGCGGATCGCGCGCGGCACCCGCACGGAGGCCGGCAGCGCGGCTGCCGTCGCCGCGACGCTGGAGGACACGCCCTTCTACGCCCGCTCGCTGGTGTCGCACCGCCTCCACGGCGAGGACGTCCGCTCGGTGCATGAGAGCCTGTCGCTCGACCGCTTCGCGAGCCCCGTCGTGCAGATGATGCTGCCGTTCAAGATGCCCCGGCGAAAGCGCTGAATGCCCCGGCGAAAGCGCTGATCGCGCTCCGCCGCCGTCGCCGAACCTGTCAGGCGCCGTCGCCGCCCTCGGCGCGCTCGCGGGCCTCGCGCTCGCGCTTCAGGCGGTTCAGCGTGCGGAGCTCGTGGACGCCCCAGCCGATCGCGACCCCCAGCACGAGCAGCATCTCGAGCAGGAGGATCCAGCTGGAGCTCATCGCCGCCAATTCCCAATGAGGTCTCAGGGGTCGGCGGAGGCCGGCAGCCGGGCACCGAGGCTGCCGCCGCCCTGCCGCTCCAGCCGCTCGAACAGGTCGATGAGGAAATCGACGCTCGACGGGGCGGCGTCGGCCGTCGCTGCGCGCGCCGGCACCGGCCGCGATGCCGCCTCGACGACGTAGAGCGCCGCGGCGAGCGGTGGCGAGGTGTCGGGCCGGTGCAGCGAGGCGAGCGCGCCGGCGGCCTGACCGGCGAGCATCAGCTTGCGGCGCTTCGAGACGACGGCGCGGCGGCTCACCGAATCGCAGCCGGCGCGGACGACCTCGCGGCCGATCTCCGCATAGATGAGCCGGGCGGCACGGATCGCCGGGCGGCAGTCGCGCGGCAGCGCGGCGATGCCGGCGTCGGCCCGCTCATAGAGGGTGTCGGCGGCGGCGACGAGACGGCCGACGACCGACGCCAGCGCCGCAGTGTGGTGGGGCGTGGCGAGGAAGCGGTCGGCGTCGAGACCGGCCTCGGCGAGCCAGGCGAGCGGCAGGTAGACCCGGCCGGTGCGGGCGTCCTCGCCGACGTCGCGGGCGATATTGGTGAGCTGCATGGCGACGCCGAGATCGGTGGCGCGGGCGAGCGCCGCGGCGTCACGCACCCCCATCAGCACCGCCATCATCGCGCCGACGGACCCGGCGACCCGCACCGCATAGGCCTCGAGGTCGGCGAGCGTCTCGTAGCGGCGGCCCGCCTCGTCCCAGGCGAAGCCGTCGAGCAGCGCCTCCGGCAGCGCCCGCGGCAGGGCGAAGTGGTCGACGGTGGCGGCGAAGGCACGGTCGACCGGATGGTCGAGCGGCCGGCCGGCATAGGCGCGGTCGAGCCGCTCGGTCAGGCGGGCGAGCGCGAGCGGTCCACCCTCGCGGTCGACGACGTCGTCGGCCACCCGGCAGAAGGCATAGAGGGCGGTCGCCGGTGCCCGCACCCGCGTCGGCAACAACAGCGAGGCGGCGAAGAACGACTTCGAGCCGTCCGCCAGCAGCCGCCGGCAGGCGGCGAGGTCGGCCGGAGAGATCCCGCACGTCGCGGCAGCGGCGCGCGCCATCGCGCCTGGAAAGGCGCCAGCGCGCACGGGCGTCCGCATCGGGGCGTCGTCAGCGGGCGAAGGCGGCGGCATGGGGCACGACCCTGTCGAGAACCTTGGCGGAGGAGAGCACGCCGGGAACGCCGGCGCCCGGATGCGTGCCGGCGCCGACGAGATAGAGCCCGTCGACGTCTTCGCTGGCGTTGTGGGGCCGGAACCAGGCGCTCTGGGTGAGCACCGGCTCGAGCCCGAAGGCCGCGCCCTGCCAGGCGTTCAGCCGGTCGCGGAAATCGAGCGGCGTCATCAGCCGCGAGGTGACGACGTGGCGGCCGAGGCCGGGCAGCACCGTCTCCTCGAGGCGGCGCTGGATCGCCGCCCGATAGGGCTCGGCGGCCACCGTCCAGTCGGTCGTGCCGGCGAGGTTCGGCACCGGCGACAGAACATAGAAGGCCTCGCAGCCGGCCGGCGCCAGTGCCGGGTCGGTGGCGGTCGGCCGGTGCAGATAGAGGCTGAAGTCCTCGGCCAGCACCTTGCGGTCGAAGATGTCGGTGAGCAGTCCCTTGTAGCGCGGGCCGAGCAGGATGGTGTGGTGCGGCACGTCCGGGTAGAGACGGTCACTGCCGAAATACCAGACGAACAAGCTCATCGACTGGCGGGCACGGGCGAGCTTGGCGTCGCTCCAGCGCTTGCGCGCCGCGGCCGGCAAGAGCTTGCCGTAGGTCCAGGCGGCATCAGCATTGGAGACGACGATGTCGGCGGGAACGATCTCGCCCGACGCGAGCCTGACGCCCGAGGCGCGCCCGCCGGCGAGCGTGATCTCGGCGACGTCCGCATCGCAGGCGAGCCGCCCGCCCTGCCCCGCGATCAGCGAGACGAGGCCGTCGACCAGCCGGCCGGTGCCGCCGATCGGGAAGTGCACGCCCCACTTGCGCTCGAGGTAGGCGATCAGCGCGTAGATGGCGGTCGCCCGGAACGGGTTGCCGCCGATGAACAGCGGATGGAACGACAGCGCGATGCGCAGCCGCTCGTCCTTCACATAGTGCGACACCAGCCCGTAGACGGACCGCCAGGCGGAATGCCGGATCAGCGCCGGTGCGATGCGCGCCATGTCCGTCCAGGAGCTGAACGGCACGTCGCCGAGTTCCTCGAAGCCGAGCCGGCAGAGCTGTTCGCTCGCCTTCAGGAAGCGCTCATAGCCCTCGACGTCGCCCGGCGACAGCCGCGCCACCGCCGCCCGCATCGCCTCCGGGTCGGCGGAGACGTCGAGATCGGTGCCGTCGGCGAACGACAGCCGGTAGAACGGCGAGATCGAGCGGAGATCGACGTCGTCGGCGACGCGCCGGCCGGCGAGCGCCCACAGTTCCTCGAAAAGCTGCGGCGCGGTGACGATGGTCGGCCCGGCGTCGAAGGTGAAGCCGTCCTGCCGGAACACGCAGGCACGTCCGCCCGGCTGCTCGAGGCGCTCCAGCACGGTGACGCGCCAGCCGCGTGCGCCGAGGCGGACGGCGGCGGCGAGGCCGCCGAAGCCGGCGCCGATGACGACGGCGTGCGGTCGCCGGTCGCCCGGCCGCGGCGCCCACGGCGCGCCGTCGGCGGTCGATCCCGCGCGGGAGGTCGCGGCATCGACCCTGCGCAGCGCCGCCGGCACGGTCAGGCGCCTCCGGCCGGGGACAGGCCGGCCGCCCGCTCGATGATCTCGGCGATGAGCTCGGGCCGTTCCTCGTGGGCGAGGTGGCCGAGGCCGCGCAGCATCACCACCTCCGCCGACGGCAGCCGCCGGCGGACGTCATAGGCGACCTCGGCGCGGACCATGCGGTCGGTGCCGCCGGCGACCAGCACCAGTGGCACGGTGAGCCGCGGCAGGTCGGCCTCGAGGCTCCTGAGGTCCCAGTTCGCCATCATGCCGAGCGCGCCGGCGACGTGGCCGCGGGTGCGGGCGAGGCGGGCGTAGATCGCCGCCCCCTCGGCGTCGATGCGCGAGCCGGTCTGGTCGAGCAGCCGCTCGATCACCGCCGGGTTGCTCGCCCGCCAGGCGAACAGCTGCGGCACCACCGGATTGAGCGCCATCAGCTTGGCGATCGGCGAGAACATCTGGCCGGCGAAGCCGCCGAGCGGCAGCAGCGCGCCGGCGAGGCTGACGATCGCCTTCGGCGCGATGCGCTTGTCGAGGCCCATGCGCACCAGCACGGCGGCACCGGCGGAGTGACCGACGGCGATTTCCGGCTCCAGTTCGAGCGTCTGCAGCAGCGCCGAGACGGCATCGGCCATCGCCGGCAGCGACAGCCGGTCGAGCGGCGGCATGTCCGTGAAGCCGTGGCCCGGCAGATCGGGCGCGATGACGGTGAAATGGCGGGCGAGCCTCGGCAGCAGCGCCCGCCAGGAATGGGTCGAGGCGCCGGTGCCGTGCAGGAGCAGCAGCGGCGGGCCCTCGCCGGCGACCTGGAAGTGGAAGCGCACGCCGCCGGCGCTGACGAAGCGGCTCGCCTCGCGGTTCGGCCAGTCGCGCCCGTCGCGCTCGAAGACGAGCCCCCCCGCCATCTCGCGCCGTCGCGACGATGCCGCCGACCGCTCCTCGAAGCCCGCGGACCGGGCCGCCGGCCGGCCGTCGGCGGTGCGATCCGTCACGGCCCCGGCCGTGCGCGCGCTGCCCGGTGCCATATTCACGCCCGGAGCGCCGCGACGCGACCGTCGGCGCCGAGCGCCGCCCGCACGGTCGCGACGATGCCGCGGGCATCGAGGCCGGCGCGGGCGATCTGCACGGCGGGCGTGTCGTGGTCGAGGAAGTCGTCCGGCAACACCATCGTGCGCACCTTCAGGCCCTTGTCGAGCGCGCCGCGGGTGGCGAGCGCCTGCAGCACAGCAGCGCCGAAGCCGCCGCTCGAGCCCTCCTCGACGGTGACGAGAACGGTATGCTCGCGGGCGAGGCGAAGCACCAGTGCCTCGTCGAGCGGCTTCAGGAAGCGCGCGTCGGCGACGGTGCAGGACAGGCCGCGGGCGGCAAGCTCGTCGGCCGCCGCGAGGCAGTCGGCCAGCCGCGTGCCGATCGACAGCAGCGCCACCGTGGTGCCCTCGCGGACGACGCGGCCGCGGCCGATCGGCAGCGGCACGCCGATTTCGGGCAGCGCGACGCCGACCCCCTCGCCACGCGGATAGCGGAAGGCGATCGGCCCGTCGTCGTGGGCGGCGGCGGTCGCCACCATATGGACGAGCTCGGCCTCGTCGGCCGGCGCCATGATGGTGAAGCCCGGCAGGCAGCCGAGAAAAGCGAGATCGAAGGCGCCGGCGTGGGTGGCGCCGTCGGGGCCGACGAGGCCGCCGCGGTCGAGGGCGAAGCGGACGGCCAAGTGCTGGATCGCCACGTCGTGGACGATCTGGTCATAGGCACGCTGCAGGAACGTCGAGTAGATGGCGACGAACGGCTTGTAGCCCTCGGTCGCGAGCCCCGCCGCAAACGTGACGGCGTGCTGCTCGGCGATGCCGACGTCGAAGCAGCGCGTCGGGTGCGCCTTGGCGAACAGGTCGAGGCCGGTGCCGGTCGGCATCGCCGCCGTCACCGCCACCACCTTGTCGTCGGCGTCGGCGGCGCGGATCAGGCTGTCGGCGAAGACGCGCGTATAGGCGGGCGCGTTCGGCTTCGCCTTCGACTGGGTACCGGTGACGACGTCGAACTTGACGACGCCGTGGTACTTGTCGGCAGAGGCCTCCGCCGGCGCGTAGCCCTTGCCCTTCTTGGTCACGACGTGAACGAGGATCGGGCCGTTGTGGGCGTCGCGGACGTTCTTCAGCACCGGCACGAGCTGGTCGAGATCGTGGCCATCGACCGGGCCGACATAGTAGAAGCCGAGCTGCTCGAACAGCGTGCCGCCGGTCAGGAAGGTGCGCGTCTGGGCGATCGCACGGGTGATCGTGCGGTCGATCGAACCGGGCAGCCGCGACGTCAGCTGGCGGCCGACGTCGCGCAGCGTCAGATAGGCGCGGCCGGAGATGAGCTTGGCGAGATAGTGCGACAGTGCGCCCACCGGCGGGGCGATCGACATGTCGTTGTCGTTGAGCACGACGATCAGCCGAGCGTCCATGGCGCCGGCATTGTTCATCGCCTCATAGGCCATGCCCGCCGACATCGCGCCGTCACCGATGACGCAGACGACGTGGCCGCTCCGGCCGTCGAGGTCACGCGCCACCGCCATGCCGAGGCCGGCGGAGATCGAGGTGGAGGAGTGCCCGGCGCCGAAGGGGTCGTATTCGCTCTCGGAGCGCTTGGTGAAGCCCGAGAGACCGCCACCCTGGCGCAGCGTGCGGATGCGGTCGCGCCGGCCGGTGAGGATCTTGTGCGGATAGGCCTGGTGGCCGACGTCCCAGATCACCTTGTCGGTCGGCGTGTCGAAGACATAGTGCAGCGCCACCGTCAGCTCGACGACGCCCAGTCCGGCGCCGAGGTGGCCGCCGGTGACGGAGACCGCCCCGATCGTCTCGGCGCGCAACTCGGCCGCGAGGTCGGCGAGGCGATCCTCGGGGAGCTGGCGCAGGTCGGCGGGGCCGCGGATGCGGTCGAGCAGCGGCGTGGCGGACTGAGAGGACACGGACGGCCTTCCCCCTGCTCGGTTGCGTTCCCGATGTGATGATAGCTTTACATTTATTCATGTAAAGCAAAACAAACACCACCGGGACAGGGCGCGGCGGGTGCCTACTTGCGGGCGGCGGCGCCGCGCACGGCGCGGGCGAGGGTTTCGGGCTGCCCGTTCGGAAGAGGTAGATAGGTCGCGCGCATCGCCTCGGCCAGCGCCCGGGCGCGGGCATCGGGTCGCGGCGCGGTGTCGACGAGCAGCGCCGCCAGCCCACCGGCGCGCACGGCGCGGGCACTCGCCTCGGCGTCCTCGCGGGCGCGGACCCGGCCGGCCGTGCCATCGCGGCCGATGTTGGCGCCGCCGTCGGTCAGGAGCACCAGCACCGGCGTGTCGCCGCGCCGGCGCACCTGGTCGGCGAGCACGACGGCCGCGTCGATGCCGGCCGACAACGGCGTGCCACCACCGCCGGGCAGCCCGGCGAGGCTGCGCTTGGCGCGCGTCAGCGAGCCGGTGGGCGGCAGCAGCAGTTCTGCGATGGTGCCTCGGAAGGCGATCAGGGCGACGCGGTCGCGGCGGACATAGCAGTCGGCGAGCAGCAGCTCCGCCGCCCCCTTCGCCTCCCCGAGCCGGTTCAGCGCCGACGACCCGGAGGCGTCGACGACGAAGATCGTCGTCGTGCCGGTGCGCTGTTCGTGGCGGACGGCGCGGAAGTCGTCGCGGCGGACGATCAGGCGGGGCGCCGTCGCGGCCCCGACTGTGGCTCCTCCGCCCGCACTGACGGTGTTTTCGCCGCCTGTCCCGGTGGCGGCCTCGCCGCCGCCGACGACGCCGGCGGTTGCCGCGGCCATCGCCTCCGTGCGGCGCAGCCGCTGCCACGGGGCGGCGGCGCGGATGGTCTCGTAGGCGGAAATGCGGTCGCCTGAGCGCGGGTCGGCCCGGCGGACGCCGACCGGGCGGCCACGGCGGCCGCCCTTGGCGACGTCGCCCGAACGACCTTCGCTGCGGCTGCGCCGCGGCGGATTGGCGAGAAGGGACAGGCCGGCGAGGAGGTCCGGCGGCAACGCCGCGCGCACCGCCTCGATGACGACGTCGGCGAGAGCCCGGTCGGCAGCGGCCTCGTCGGTGTCGTCCGGAGGCGGCGGAGCAGCGGCGGCCTCGGCGTCATCTTCGGCTGGCGGCTCCTGCAGCTCCGGCTCCGGCTCCGGCTCCGGCGGCGGTTCAGCGGACTCGGGGGGCGCCGCATCCGGCGGGGCGGGAAACACGAGCGCGCGCGGCACCAGCACGAGGCGGGCGGCGAGGGTCACGTCCTCTTCCTCGACGGTGTCGCGGCCGGCGAGGGCGGCAGCGGCCTTGGCCACCGTCAGTGCGTGCAGCGGCGCGCGCAGCGAGGCGATGCCGAAGGCCGCGGCGACGGTGCAGAGCGCCGTCACCGCCTCATCGCCGGCATGTACGGTGGCGAGCCGCGTCCGCGCCACGGCCACCGCAGCGGCGAGGCCGGCGGGCGTCACCGCCGTCGTTACGGCGACGGTGGCGAGGTCGACGGTGATGCCGAGCCGCTCGGCGAGTGCCGTCGGCACCCGCTCGTCCGCCTCGATGCCCTCGTCGAGGGCGACGACACCGAAGCCGGTGCGGCCCTCGCCTCGCCTCTCGTCGGACCCTTCGCAACCCTCGCCTGCGCTGTCGTCGGACCCGTCGCCCACGCGCGGGAAGCCGGCGCGGCCTCCGCCGCTCCCCTCCCCGTCGAAGGCTAAGGCGATGCGGGCGGCGGCGGCGCCCGTCAGGCGTTCGGCCATGGCGAGCACCAGCACGCCGCCGGCGGCGGCCGACAGCACACCCTCGGCCGCGACGGGACGCCCGGCGGCGAGCGTCGCGGCGAGGTCGAGGCCGCCGTCGAGACGGGCGGCCTCGACATCGGCCGGCAGGCGGCGGACCGGCGTTCCCGCCGGCAGCAGCGCGGTGACGAGGGCGAGGAGGCGGTCGCGCACCGGCCCGGCGGCGGCCCTCACGTGCAGGCCGCCGGGACCGGCACCGGCGGGATCGAGGGCGAACAGGGCGGCCGCGTGCACGGCGTCGGACCAGGCGCACGGCGGCGACGAGGCCGCGGCAGCAGCGCCGGCAGACAGACCGGCGTTTGCACCGCCATTGGCGGCACCGGCGGCGGCGGCAGCGGCGGCGCCGCTCATCCGGCGAGCTCGGCCAGCGCCCGTTCCACGCGTGTCGTCGAGCCGACCTCGTCGAGCGGGTTGCGGCGGAGGCGATGGCGGAGCGCCGAGGGCGCCACCGATCGCAGGTGGGCGATGGCGACGGTGTCGTCGCCCTCCATCGCCGCCAGCGCCCGGGCGGCGCGCACCAAAGTGAGCTCGCCGCGCAGGCCGTCGGTGCCGAGCGACACGCAGAGCCGTGCGGCCGCTTCCAGCACCGCGTCGGGGACCGCGACCGATCCGAGCCGCGCGCGAGCTGCGACGAGGCGGCGGCGGACGCGCGCGTCCTCCGCCTTCCAGGCGGCGGCGAAGCCGGCACGGTCGCGCTCGTAGGCGTCGCGGCGCTTCACCACCTCGACGCGGGTCGGAATGTCGGTCGGCGTCTTCACCTCCACCGACAGGCCGAAGCGGTCGAGCAGCTGCGGGCGAAGCTCGCCCTCCTCCGGATTGCCGCTGCCGATCAGCACGAAGCGGGCCGGATGGCGGACGCTCAGGCCCTCGCGCTCGACGACGTTCTCGCCGGAAGCGGCAACGTCGAGCAGGAGGTCGACGAGGTGGTCCTCGAGCAGGTTGACCTCGTCGATATAGAGGAAGCCGCCATTGGCGCGGGCGAGCAGGCCGGGCTCGAAGGCCTTCTCGCCGCGGGTGAGCGCCCGCTCGAGGTCGAGGGCGCCGACGACGCGGTCCTCGCTGGCGCCGAGCGGCAGGTCGACCACCGGGATCTGCGCCTCGTGGGTGCGCAGGCCGGACTGGCCGACCACCGCCGCGCAGGCATCGCAGTGACGCGCCGACGGCGACGGATCGCAGCCATAGGGACAGCCGGTGACGACGCGCCGCGACGGCAGCAGCGCCGCCAGTCCGCGCACCGCAGTCGACTTGCCGGTGCCGCGGTCGCCGAAGACGAGCACACCGCCGAGCGAGGGATCGATGGCGGCGATCAGGATCGCCCGCTTCATCTCGTCCTGGCCGACGATGGCGGAAAACGGAAACGGCGGCGCGCGCACGGGCGACGGCGTCGCGACCGCGTCCTTGCCGGCGACGGGCTTCCCAGCGGGGGATTTGGCAGTGGGGGATTTGCCGGCGACAGGCTTGGCAGCGACAGGTTTGGCGACGGGTGATTTGCGGGCACGGGCCGCCGTGGGGGCGCCGTCCACCGCGCCACCGCCGCCGCCTGCATCATCGAGGCGCTTCATGGTCGTCTCGCCTCCTGTGGCAATCATCGTCGCCGTCTCATCGTCGCCGTCTCTTCGCTGCGATCACTTGCCCGCCATCGCCTCAGGCCGCCGGCGCATGCACTTCGACGAGCCGCTCGGGCAGGCGGAAGCGCACGGTTTCCTCGAGGCCGTCGAGCGTCTTCACCACCACCGGCCGTACCGCCGCCAGCGCCCGGATGGTGTCGGTGACGAGGCGTTCCGGTGCAGACGCCCCGGCGGTCAGCCCGACGGCATCGACGCCTTCGAGCCAGGCCGGATCGAAGTGCTCCGGCCCGTCGATCAGCCGCGCCGGCACGCCGGCCTGCTCGGAGATCTCGCGCAGGCGGTTGGAATTCGACGAGTTCGGCGAGCCGACGACGAGCACGAGATCGACCAGCCCGGCGAGCGCCACGACCGCCTGCTGGCGGTTCTGCGTCGCGTAACAGATGTCGCGCACATCCGGCCCGATGATCGCCGGGAAGCGATCCTTCAGCGCTGCGATGACGTCGCGGGTGTCGGTGACGCTGAGCGTCGTCTGGGTGATGTAGGCGACCTTGTCCGGATTGCGCACCGACAGCGCCCCAACCTCCGCGGCGGTGCCCACCACCTGCAGCGGCCCGGTGACCTGGCCGCGCGTGCCGGTCACCTCCGGGTGCTCGCGGTGGCCGATGAGGACGACGTCGTAGCCGCGGTCGGCGTAGCGCTGGCCCTCGTGGTGGACCTTGCGCACCAGCGGACAGGTGGCGTCGATGACGTCTAGGCCGCGCCGCGACGCCTCCCACTCCACTGCCCGCGGCACGCCGTGGGCGCTGAACACGACGATGGCACCGTCCGGCACCGCGTCGAGTTCGTCGACGAAGATCGCGCCGCGGCCGGCGAGTTCGCTGACCACGTGGGTATTGTGGACGATCTCGTGGCGCACGTAGACGGGCGGACCATAGATCGCCAGCGCCCGCTCGACGATGTCGACGGCGCGCACGACGCCGGCGCAGAAGCCGCGCGGCTTGGCGAGGATCACCCTGAGCGGACCGGCCATCGTGGGTTCTCCGTTCGCCCGCCCGCTCACGCCGCCCGCTTCAGCCCGGCGACCTTCCAGATCGACGAGAGCGCGTCGATCAGGTGGTCGATGTCGGCGTCGGTGTGGAGCGGCGACGGCGTGATGCGCAGGCGCTCGGTGCCGCGCGGCACGGTCGGATAGTTGATCGGCTGCACGTAGACGCCGTGCAGGTCGAGGAGCTCGTCGCTGATCGCCTTGCAGACCACCGGGTCGCCGACGATCACCGGCACGATGTGGCTGGGATTGGCGAGGTGGGGGATGCCGGCGGCGTCGAGCTGGCGGCGGACGCGGGCGACGCGGTCGCGGTGGTGGATGCGCTCGACAGGGCTCGCCTTCAGGTGACGCAGGCTGGCGAGCGCGCCGGCCGCCACCGCCGGCGGCAGCGAGGTGGTGAAGATGAAGCCCGAGGCGAAGCTGCGCACGAAGTCGCAGAGCGCGGCGGAGGCGGCGATGTAGCCGCCGACGACGCCGTAGGCCTTGGCGAGGGTGCCCTCAATGACGGTGAGGCGGTCGGCGACGCCGTCGCGCTCGGAGATGCCGCCGCCGCGGCCGCCATACATGCCGACGGCGTGCACCTCGTCGAGATAGGTCATGGCGCCGTGGGCGTCGGCGACGTCGCAGATCTCGGCGATCGGCGCCACGTCGCCGTCCATCGAGTAGACGGACTCGAAGGCGACGAGCTTCGGCGTCTCCTTCGGCAGCTCGGCGAGCTGGCGGTCGAGGTCGGCCGGGTCATTGTGGCGGAAGACGCGCTTTTCCGCGCGGCTGTGGCGGATGCCGTCGATCATCGAGGCGTGGTTGCCGGCATCCGACAGCACGACGCAGCCGGGGATCTTGGTGGCGAGCGTCGCGAGGCTCGCCCAGTTCGAGACGAAGCCGGAGGTGAACAGCAGCGCCGATTCCTTGCGGTGCAAGTCGGCGAGCTCTTGCTCGAGGAGCACGTGATAGTGGTTGGTGCCGGAGATGTTGCGGGTGCCGCCGGCGCCGGCGCCGCAGCGGTCGAGCGCCTCGTGCATGGCGGCGAGCACCGACGGGTTCTGGCCCATGCCGAGATAGTCGTTCGAGCACCAGACGGTGACTTCGCGCGGGCCGTTCGGGGTGTGGTGGATGGCACGGGGGAACTCCCCGACGCGGCGCTCCAGGTCGGCGAAGACGCGGTAGCGGCCCTCGCGATGCAGGCCGGCGAGCTCTCCCTGGAAGAACGCCTCATAGTCCATCGGCCCTGACCTCCCTTCGGCGTTGGTCTTCGTGCCGGCGCTGTCGCCCGCGGCGCGGTCGGTGTTCATCTCCGGCATCGGGCAGCCGCCCGCCTGGATGTGCTCGCTCTTCATGTCGCTGGCCTCACCCCGATGCGCGCGGGCGCGCGTTCCACTCCAGGCGCCCGCCGCGTCTCGCCCTCGGGCGGCTCGGCGTGGGCGCGTCGCGATTTCAGGCCCCACCGCCACAGCTCCATCGCCGGGATCGGCAGCACCAGGAACCAGTGCTCGAGCAGTGCGAGCCCGGTCAGGGCGGCGAGCAGCGTCGCCGCCGTGGCGGCGAAGGGATCCGCCGCCGCCATCGCCTCGGCGACGAGCGCGACGAACAGCACCGTCGTCGCCGTCACCGAGACGGGAAAGAGCAGGTTCATCGGTCGCCGCCGGAAGAAGCTCGCGATATATTTCAGGTGATCCGGCAGGAACTCTTCCGAGAGGTTCGGCACCCCGAGGAAGACGTTGAGCTTCGTCGACAGCCGCATCACCCACAGGATCAGGAAGGCCCACAGGCCCACCCGATTGTCGCCCCCGGCCGTCACTGCGAAGACGGCGAGCGCCGAGGCGGCGATGGCGAGCTCGTGCCAGAGGATCGAGCCCGTCGCGGCGAAGAAGTGGCGCCAGCCGGCGACGCCCGGCGGGCAGGCCCGCCGGTTGGGGCCGGTGATGGCGCCGGTGAGGAAGGCGAGCTCGTTCCACCCCCACACGGCGAGCGCACAGACGAAGGCGATGCCCGCGCCGGCGATCGTCGTCTCGTCGCGGGTCTCGGCGAGGCCCGCGAGGGCGGCGGCGCCGAGGACCGTGGCGCCACTGAGGCTCCAGCGGAAGGTCCGCCGCGGCAGGCCGTCGAGATAGAGGACGAGCCCCGTCGACGCCCACCACAGGACGACGACGAAACCGACCGCTACCGCCGCGACTGCCACCGGCGAAAGATCCACGGGCCTCGCCTCCTCTTCGTCGCTCCCCTCACCAGGCCGGCGCGAGCCGAACCTTGGCGGGGATGTCGTTCTTGCGGACCGGCAGCATGTAGAGCCTGAGCAGCGTGCCGGCGGCGCTGGCGCCGAGGCCGAACCGCTTCAGCGCACCGCCGATGCCACCCTGCTTCTTCGCCACCTCGGTCGCCTCGGCGATCTTGAAGAGCTTGTCGAGGCCCGCCCAGAACACCGGGTTGTCGAGATCGAGCGTGATCGGGAAGACCTGCTTGGTGATCTCGGAGGTGAGCCGCAGCACCTTCTGGTCGTACTCCGTCGGCGCGATGCCGAGGCCCTCGTGGAAGGCCGGCCGCATGTGGTCGCGGACGTACATCGTCGCGAACACCGCGAGCAGGAAGAAGCGGATCCACAGCTTGTTCGCGCCCGACAGCAGCTTCGGGTCGGCGCGCATGATCAGCGCGAACGCCTCGCCGTGGCGGAACTCGTCGTTGCACCACTTCTCGAACCACTTGAAGATCGGATGGAACCGCATCTGCGGGTTCCGCTCCAGGTGCCGGAAGATGGTGATGTAGCGGGCGTAGCCGATCTTCTCCGAGAGATAGGTCGCGTAGAAGATGAACTTCGGCTTGAAGTAGGTGTACTTCTTCGCCCGGGCGAGGAAGCCGAGGTCGACGCCGATGCCCATCTCCTTCAGCGTCTCATTGATGAAGCCCGCATGGCGGGATTCGTCGCGGGCCATGAAGGTGAAGAGCTCGCGGATCTCCGGGCTCTTGATGCGCTTCTTGATCTCCGCATAGAGCACACAGCCGGAGAACTCGGCGGTGAGCGAGCTCACCAGGAAATCCACGAACTCCCGGCGCAGCTCCGGCGGCAGGTCGTCGAGGCTGAAGCCGTCGAAGTCCTCGTTGCGGACGAAGTGGCCCTTGTTGTGATCGGCGCGCATCTCGCCCATCACCTCGTCCCACTCGGCGCGGACGGTGTCGATCTCGAGCCGGTCCATCGCCTCGAAGTCGGTGGTGTAGAAGCGCGGGCTGAGCAGCGTGTCCGTCTGCGCGTCGCGCGTCGTGGTGTTGGCCTGGGCGCCACCCTCCATCGGGATCATGCCGCGGTCTCCCCCTGGAAGCCGACCTCGTAGAGCTCGGTGAGCTCCTTGTAGCCGGCGACGTGGGTCCAGAACCGCTCGAGCGGGCCGGCGCGGACGACGGTGGCGTGGCACTCCCGGACCACGTGCTCACCGAAGGCGACGTCGAGCGGCGGCGCGTGCACCGTCACCTCGTCGCCGGGTCCGACCTCGAACCCATGCAGGTCGACATAGGCGTGTAGACTGTCGGGGGTCTGCTCGACGTCGACGGTGCATGGCACCTCGATCGTCCGCCTCCCGATCATGAAGAGTGCGTTCATCGGCTGGTCGTCTCCCTGTCGAAGAGCCGTGCGAAGGCCTGGGTGTTGGTCGGGCCGAACGCGTCGAGCCCGATTTCCCGGCCGGTCTGTGGGTCGATCAGTGTCAGCCGACCGTCCTCACGCTGGGCGAGCCGCACAGGCGGCTCGGATCCGATTCCGAGGGAGCGACGCTCGCGGGCAACGCCGCGCATCACGCCCCGGATGAAGCCGTCGGTGTTCGGTGCGAGCACCGCGACGGTGGTTTTGTCGTCGGCGTCGAGGATGGCGATGCCACCCTCGGGCCGGTCGACGAAGACGAGGTCGCGCGTCTCGACGAGCGCCGCCGGCGGCAGCCGCACGGTGCCGATGTCGCCGACGCGGCCGGCGAGCGCCGCCACCATCGTCGCGGCGATCAGCACCCCGGCGCCGATCAGGGCACCCCGCGGAAACGGCCGGTCGTGCAGCTCTTCGCTCACGTCGAGATCCTCCCGTTCAGGATGCGAGCGCGGTGCGCCCGCCTGGGTAGCGGCCACCGGTCTGCACGGCCGGTGGCGGTGCGGACGGGGCGTGGGTCACGGTCGCGCCGGCGGCCACCGGATTGGCGGCGGCATCGGCGGCGAGCGCCGTTGCCACGAGTTCGGCGACACGGGCCGCATCGGGGATCGCCCGCAGCGCCGGCTCCGGCCGGGCGAGCCGCCACGGACGGCAGTGCGGCCAGAGCAGCGCCCAGGCGATCTTGACGCTCGGGTCGAGGGCGAAGGTGAGAGTGCCGGTGCCGTTCGCCCGCACCACCACGCCGGCGTCCTGGATCAGCCGGAACGGCACGTTGATGGTCATCGTCAGCGCCATGCCGATGCGGAGCACGAGGCGCTTGCTGGTGATCGTGTAGACGGTGGTGCGTGCCGAGTACCAGGCGAGCAAAGCGAGGAGCCCGATCGCCGTCAGCGCCATCGGCAGGAGCCAGGCGGCGGAGAGGGCGGCGCCGAGCACCGGCTCGCCTTCGTAGAGGTAGACCACGAAGCGCACGGCGATCAGCGCGCCGAACCAAATCGCCACCTTGCGGACCTGGAAGGCCTCGACGGCGAGCGCGCGCCAGTCGGGCGAGCCCTGCCACAGCATCCGTTCGTCGGCGGGGAGTTCCTCCGGAAGCCCCCGGACCGGCTCCATCTCGTGCTCGTTCACAGCAGCGGCTCCGTGCGCGCCGGCGTGGCATAGAGATAGCCACCGCCATAGTAGCCCATGATGCGGTCCTCCTCGAGGAAGGTGACCTGGTCGGGCAGCCTCGTCGCCGGCACGCCGGCGAACTGCGAGCCGAGGATGGCGTTGACCTTCACCGTCCGCCGGGCGCCGTCGACGCGGCAGAAGTTGACCGGCAACAGCACGCGGCGGCCCGCGCCGGCGACGTCGACCTCGAAGTAGCGGGCGAGATATTCGGAGCGGTCGACCCAGACGTCGACGATCGTGCCGCCGACCTGGCGGTCGGTGCCGACGACGGTCATGCCGCGCGGATCCGGGTCACGGCTCTCGAGGTAGTAATCCCCCGCCACCCGGAGCGGCACGATCTTGACGTCGCCCTCGAAGGTGAGGTCGGGATGGTCGGAGCGCTCGGCATAGGAGGCCGGGCCGACGGCGTCGAGCATCGGGTTGCCGGTCGGCTCGAGCGGGGCTCCGGGCCAGAGCGCGACGGGACGGGCCTTGATCTCGCGGGTATCGGCCTTGCCGTCGGGCACCGAGACGGTGCCGCCGTGCGGCAAGAGGTAGGTCTTCGGGGCCGGCGGCGCCGGGAAGCCGATGACGCTGACGCGCTCGTTCGTCCGGTCGGAAAGGAGCGGGTAGCCCTCGCGCTTGTTCTCCCGGTGCAGATAATAGATCAGACCGGCGAAGAACGCCCAGAACACATAAAGCACGACCTGAGCGAGGTCGATGTTGGCGGTGAAGGCGGGTCCCATGGCGGCCTCCTCTTCTTTCCCTTGTGCCCGACGACCTAGCCGGGGAGCTCGGACAGGCCGAAGCGTGACGATTGCAGGCGGAGCGTGCGCGCGTGGCGCACCAGCGGACCGATCGCCACCAGCGTGGCGAACAGGAGCAGGATCTCGATCTGGTAGACGGCGCCGTAGCCGACGGCCGGGCCGGTCATCGTCGGGCCGAAGTGCCCGGCGGCGGCGAGCGCGCCGACGCCGTCGCGGATGATGCCGCCGGCGGCGATGCCGAGGCCGGCCGCTGTCGCCTGCACCGCGCCCCAGGCGCCGAGCGCGAGGCCGGAGGCCCGACCCTCGTCGAGGCCCATCGCCACCGTCAGCGTGCCGACGGCGAACAGACCGCCGCCGAAGCCGACCAGGCCGATGCCGATGCGGAACAGGCCGGCGGACTCGAACGGCGCCGACAGCGACACCAGCACGAAGGCCGGCAGCCCAGCGAGCGCCCCATAGGCGGCGACCCGGTAGGGATCGGCGCCGTGAACCAGCATCCTGGCGGCGACGACGAAGCCGGCGAGAGCGCCGCCGGCGAGCAGCGCCGACAGCGCCGAGGTGTCACCGACGCCGAGACGGAGGATCTCGCCGCCGAACGGCTCGAGTACGACGTCCTGCATGGTGAAGGCGGCGGTGCCGAGGGCGACGGCGATGAGGAAGCGGGTGGCGCCGGTGCGCTGCAGGAAGGCGCGGAAGGTGGCGCCGAAGGCCGGGCGCGGCGTGTCGGAGCGGGTCGCCGCTGGGTTGCGCGCCTCCTGCTTCCACAGCGCCACGACATTGAGCACGACGGTAAGCACCGCCGCGCCCTGGATCACCTGGATCAGCCGCTTCGGGCTGTAGTCCTGCAGCAGCGCCGAGAAGAAGAAGGCGCCGGCGACGGTGCCGACGAGCAGCGCCACGTACATCATCGCCACCACGCTCGGCCGCGTCTCCGGCGGGGCGAGGTCGGTGGCGAGCGCGAGACCGGCGGTCTGCGTCGTCTGCATCCCGGCGCCGACCATCAGGAAGGCGAGGGCAGCGGCGAGCTGGCCCGCCCACACCGGCCCGTTGGTGGCGGTGCCCGATAGCACCAGGAGCGCGAACGGCATGATGGCGAAGCCGCCGAACTGCAGGAGCGTGCCGAACCAGATATAGGGCACCCGCTTCCAGCCGAGGGCGGAGCGGTGGTGGTCGGAGTGGAAGCCGAGCAGCGCCCGGAACGGCGCGAAGACGAGCGGCAGCGACACCATCACGGCGACGAGCGAGGCCGACACCGACAGCTCGACGATCATCACCCGGTTCAAGGTGCCGACGAGCAGCACCGTCGCCATGCCGACGGAGACCTGGAACAGCGACAGCCGCAACAGCCGGCCGAGCGGCAGCTCGGTGGAGACGGCGTCGGAAAATGGCAGGAAGCGCTGGCCGAGCCGCATCCACACCGCCGCCCACGTCATCGGCGACAGGCCCGCGCGGGCGGCAGACGATGCAGCAGTGCTCGCGGCAAGGTCGGCGGCAGGGCTGGCAGCGGGCTTCACGACCGGACGAGCTCCATCGCCTGGGAGATGTAGAAGCCGCTCGACACCCGCGCGGTGGCGGCGGGCCGCCAGCCGGCGAGGCCGGCGGTCGCGGCGATGCCGCGCCGGAGCGCCCGCTCGCCGACCGGCTCGATCGACGGCGCCCGGTCGCTGCGCGGAAACAGGCCGCCGACAGCGTGCATGGTGGCGAGCAGCGGCGTGCGCGGCGCGAAGGTGAACAACACCGAGGTCGAGGTGCGACCGGCGAACGCCGCCAGCGCGTCGAGGGTGTCCGACAGGCGGTAGTGGATCAGGCAGTCCATCGTCACGGCGTGGTCGAAGTGGCCGAAGGCCGGGTCGAGCATGTCGCCGACGCGGAAATCGATCGAGCCGGCGCCGAGATCGCGCGGCAGCCGCTCACGGGCGAGGCCGATCAGCGTCGGCGAAACGTCGACGGCGAGCACGTCGGCGCCGCGACGGGCCGCCTCGACGGCAAGCGAGCCGGTGCCGCAGCCGGCGTCGAGCAGGCGGCGGCCGGTGAGGTCGGCCGGCAGGCGCGACAACAGCGTCGCCCGCATGGCGTCGCGGCCGGCGCGCACGGTGGCGCGGATGCGGCCGACGGGGGCGTCGGAGGTGAGCCGCGACCACGCCTCGACCGCGGTGCGGTCGAAGTAGGTCTCGACGCGGCTGAGACGCTCCCGGTAGGTGGCGGAGGTCATCGGTCGCCCTCTCAATCGAAGCCGAGGAGATCGAAGATGTCGCGGTCCTTCATCGGCGCGCAGCTGTAGGGCGTGCCGCCGGCCCACAGGCCCGCCGCTAGCCGCAGGTACTCCTGCTGCACCGCCGCGACCTCGGGTCCGCCCTCCATCTCGAACAGCGTCGCCTTCTTCAGGCGCGAGCGGCGGATGACGTCGAGGTCGGGGAAGCAGGCGATCGTCTCGAGGCCGACCGCCTTGTTGAACTTGTCGATCTGGTCGGTGGCGGCGGAGCGGTTGGCGATGACGCCGCCGAGCCGGACCGGATAGTTCTTCGCCTTCGCCTGGATGGCGGCGACGATGCGGTTCATCGCGAAGATCGAATCGAAGTCGTTGGCGGCGACGATCAGCGCCCGGTCGGCGTGCTGCAGCGGCGAGGCGAAGCCGCCGCAGACGACGTCGCCGAGCACGTCGAAGATGACGACGTCGGTGTCGTCGAGCAGGTGGTGCTCCTTCAGGAGCTTCACCGTCTGGCCGACGACGTAGCCGCCGCAGCCGGTGCCGGCCGGCGGGCCGCCCGCCTCGACGCACATCACGCCGGCAAAGCCCTCGAAGACGAAGTCCTCGGTGCGCAGCTCCTCGGCGTGGAAGTCGACGCCCTGCAGCACGTCGATGACGGTCGGGATCAGGCTCTTCGTCAGAGTGAAGGTCGAGTCGTGCTTCGGATCGCAGCCGATCTGCAGCACCCGCTTGCCAAGCTTGGCGAAGGCGACCGAGAGGTTCGAGGAGGTCGTCGACTTGCCGATGCCGCCCTTGCCGTAGACGGAGAAGACGCGGGCCGTGCCGATCGCCAGCGCCGGGTCGGCGAGCGGGTCCATGTGGACCTGGACGCTGCCGTCGCCGTCGAGGCCGCGGGCGGGGCGGATGTTGGGGAGGGCGATGTTCACGGGGCTTCTCTCCTCGTCCGCGATCAGGCCGCGACGCCGACGGACACGCCTTCGAGGCGGTCCTCGAGGTCGTCGCCCGCCTCGCGCAGGGCCGACAGCATGGCGTCGTCCGGTGTCCAGTAGTTGCGCTCGTGCGCCTCGATCAGCCGGCCGGCGAGCTTCGCCGCCGCCGTCGGGTTGAGGGCGGCGAGGCGGTCGCGCATTTCCGGGTCGAGCACGAAGGTCTCGGTGATGCGCTCGTAGACCCAGGGCTCGACGTGGCCGGTCGTCGCCGACCAGCCCATCGTGTTGGTGACGTGGCACTCGATCTGCCGGACGCCCTCGTAGCCGTGCTTGAGCATGCCCTCGTACCACTTCGGGTTGAGCATTCGCGTGCGGGTCTCGAGCGCGACCTGCTCCGACAGCGTCCGCACCGATCCCTCGCCGCGGGTCTGGTCGCCGATGTAGACGGGCACCGACTTGCCGGTGGCGCGCTTCACGGCGCGGCTGATGCCCCCCAGAGTGTCGAAGTACTGGTCGAGGGTGGTGACGCCGAGCTCGACCGATTCGAGGTTCTGGTAGGAGAGGTCGACGTCCTTCAGGACACTCTCGAGCAGCGCCGTCTGCTGCGCCGGGCGGCCCTTGCGGTCGTAGGCGAAGGACTTGCGCCGGGTGTAGGTCTCGGCGATCTCGTTCTCGTCGTCCCAGAGCCCGCTCTCGACGAGGTTGTTGACGTTGGCGCCATAGGTGCCGTCGGCATTCGAGAAGACGCGGAGCGCCGCCGTCTCGAGGTCGCCCCCGTGCTCGGCGACGCGCTGGCGGGCGTGCTTGCGGACGAAGTTCTGGTCGTCGGGCTCATCGGCGCTGGCGGCGAGGAAGGACGCCTCGGCGAGGATCTGCATCTGCAGCGGCATCAGATCGCGGAAGATGCCGGAGACCGTCATCACCACGTCGACGCGCGGGCGGCCGAGGTCGGCGAGCGGCACCAGCACGGCGCCGCAAAGCCGGCCGTAGCTGTCGAAGCGCGGTCCGGCACCCATCAGCGACAGCGCCTGGGCGAGCGGCCCGCCCTCGCTCTTCAGGTTGTCGGAGCCCCACAGCACCAGCGCGATCGTCTCCGGGAAGCGGTGGCCCTCCGACATATGCCGCTCGATCAGGCGCGTCGCCTGGCGTGCGCCGTCGCGCATGGCGAAGGCGCTCGGGATGCGGAAGGGGTCGAAGCCGTGCAGGTTGCGCCCCGTCGGCAGGATCGCCGGGGTGCGCAGCAGGTCGCCGCCGGGGGCCGGGCGGATGAAGCGGCCGTCGAGCGCCCTGAGCAGCGCCGGGATCTCGGTGTCGACCTGCAGCAGCCGGTCGATCTTGGCGAGTTCGACGAACATCGCGACACCGGCGGGATCGGTGACCCCCGCGGCAGCGGCGACCGTCTCGGCCGGCTCGCCGGCGACGAGGCGCGCGATCACGGTGCGGTCGAGGCGGGCGCCGTGCGAGGCGTCGGCAAGCGACAGCAGCAGGTCGACGCGCTCCTCGGCCGTGGCGGGCGTGCCGACGACGTGCAGCCCGTGCGGGATCAGCGTGTACTCGAGCTCCAGCACCGCACCGGCAAGCGCCGCGACGGCCGCCTCGGCGTCGTCGGCCGGCCAGGCCGGCTCGGCCGGCGCGAGGTCGAGGCTGGCGGCGAGCGCCTGGATGACGCCGGCGAGGTCGCGGCGGTCGGCGCCGTCCTGGGCCGGCAGCAGCCGCCAGCGCTCGATCGCGTCCTTCAGGTCGAGGAGGCCGCGATAGAGGCCGGCGTGCGCCACCGGCGGCGTCAGGTAGCTGATCAGCGTGGCGGCGGAGCGCCGCTTGGCGATCGTGCCTTCGGAGGGGTTGTTGGAGGCGTAGAGATAGATGTTCGGCAGGTCGCCGATCAGCCGGTCGGGCCAGTCGCGGGCGCCGAGGCCGACCTGCTTGCCGGGCATGAACTCGAGTGCGCCGTGGGTGCCGAAGTGCAGCACCGCGTGGGCGCCGAAATCCTCGCGCAGCCAGCGATAGCAGGCCGAGAAGGCATGCGTCGGGGTGAAGCCCTTCTCGAACAGCAACCGCATCGGGTCGCCCTCGTAGCCGAAGGCGGGCTGCACGCCGACGAAGACATTGCCGAAGCGGGCGCCGAGCACGAACAGCGAGGCGCCGTCGGACTGCTGCCGGCCGGGCGCCGGGCCCCACTGCGCCTCGATCTCCTTGAGGTGGCGCTCGCGGCGGACGTGGTCGTCGGCAGAGATGCGGGTGTGGACGTTGGCGATGGCGCCGAAGCGGGCGGCATTGCCCTCGATGATCGCGGTGCGCAGCGCGTCGACGGTCGGCGGCACGTCCACCGCGTAGCCGTCGGCGGCGAGCGCCGTCAGGGTGTTGTGCACCGACTGGAACACCGAGAGGTAGGCGGCCGTGCCAGTGTTGCCAGCGTTCGGCGGGAAGTTGAACAGCATGATCGCGAGCTTGCGCTCGGCCCGGGCGGTCCTGCGCAGCGTCACCAGCCGGTCGATGCGGGCGGCGAGCACGCCGGCCCGCTCCTGGCAGACCTGCATGTCGCGCGACGTCTCGACAGTGGTCGCGGTGCACGACCGGTCGCAGCCGGTGCAGGCGACGCCGATCGCGCCAAAGCGACCGCCGAAGATCATCGGGCCGCTGGCGCCGTCGAGCTCGGGGATCGCCACCATGATAGTCGATTCGACCGGCAGCAGGCCACGGTCGGAGGCGCCCCACTCGACCAGCGTCTGGAACTCGGACGGATGGGCGGCGACATAGGGCACGTCGAGCTTGGCGAGCACCTCCTCGGCCGAGCGGGCGTCGTTGTAGGCGGGCCCGCCCACCAGCGAGAAGCCGGTGAGCGAGACCAGCGCGTCGATCGTCGGCCGGCCGTTCTTCATGAAGAAGCGGTCGATCGCCGGACGGGCATCGAGGCCGTTGGCGAAGGCCGGCACGACGTCGAGGCCGCGCTTCTCCAGCGCCGCGATGACGCCGTCATAGTGGCCGGCATTGCCGGCGATCAGGTAGGAGCGCATGACCAGGAGGCCGATGCGGCCGCGCGCCGGCCCGGCCGATGCCGGCAGCTTCTCGACGTGCTCGCCGAGTCGGCCCGGCATCGCCGGGTGGTAGATTCCGACATCGGGATAGTCGATCGGCGGACGGACCTTGAGGACGCCGCGCAGGCCGCGGCGCGGGCCGTCGGCATAGCGGTCTACCAGCATGCGCACCAGGTTGGCGATGTTCTCGTCGGAGCCGGCGAGCCAGTACTGTAGCGACAGGAAGTAGGCGCGCAGGTCCTGCGCCGTTCCCGGCATGAATTTCAGGATCTGCGGCAGCCGGCGCAGCATCTTCATCTGCCGCGCGCCGGCGCTCGCCGAGTGGTCGCCGGGCTTGCCGCGGAGTTTCTTGAGGAACGACAGGGCGCCGCCCTGCGAGCCCCCCATCTTGAACTTGCCCATCCGCGTCAGCTTGGTGATCTGGCCTTCGCACATGCAGCAGATCATGGCGTCGCAGGCGTCGCGGCGGGCTTCCAGCGCCGGCCGGATGGCGCGGATCTGCTCGTCGAGGAAGATCATCGTGACGATGACGATGTCCGCCCGGGCGATGTCGGCGCGGCAGCGGTTCACGGCCGCGTCGTCGTCGCCCCAGTTGGCGGCGGCGTGCATCGACAGCGTCAGGCCCGGCAGTTCACGGGCGAGCGTCGCGCGGGCGCGGTCGACCACCCCGCTCAGATGGTTGTCGAGAGTGACGATCACGACGCGCAACGGCGTCGGATCAGCGTCCGAAATGCGCCCGAGCATCGTACAGCGTCTCCAAAGTGACGACAGCGACGCCCGTCTCGCGGGCGAAGAGTTCGGTGTTGCGGCGTGCTTTTCCGCGCACGAAGAACGGGATCTTCTTCAGTTCCTGCTCGGCCTCGCTGGCCCAGGAAACGGTGGATGAGACGGTCGCGGCGACGGTCGACGGTGCGGCGGCCGCCGGCGCCGCAGCGGCCTCAATGACGGACGACTGCACCGCTGCCTCCGGCTCGGCGGCGGGCATCGGCGTGGCGAGGTGGGAGCCGAGGTGCGAGGGTGCCGCACCGTCGGCGAACTCGAAATCGTCGCGGAACATCGCCAGCAGATGCTCCTCGAGGCCCATCATCAGCGGGTGCACGAAGGTGTCGAACAGCACGTTCGCGCCCTCGAAGCCCATCTGCGGCGAGGAGCGGGCCGGGAAGTCCTGGACGTGGACCGGCGCCGAGATCACCGCGCAGGGGATGCCGAGGCGCTTGGCGATGTGGCGCTCCATCTGCGTGCCGAGCACGAGCTCGGGATGCAGCTCGGCGACCTTCGCCTCGACCTCGAGATAGTCGTCGGTGATCAGCGCCTCGACGCCGTATTCCTTCGCCGCCTCGCGGACCTCGCGGGCGAACTCGCGGGCGTAGGTGCCGATGCCGACGACCTGGAAGCCGAGCTCCTTCGCCGCCACCCGGGCAGCCGCCACCGCGTGTGTGGCGTCGCCGAAGACGAAGACGCGCTTGCCGGTGAGGTAGGTCGAATCGACCGAGCGCGAGTACCAGGGAAGCCGCGAGCCCTCGGCGGCGAGCACCGCCGACACGTCGACACCGGCGACCTGGCCGATTTCGGCGATGAAGTCGCGGGTGGCGCCGACGCCGATCGGCACCGTCGTCACCATCGGCTGGCCGAAGGTGCGCTTCAGCCAAATAGCAGCGGTGAGCCCCGTCTCCGGATAGAGCACGACGTTGAAGTCGGCCTCGCCGAGGCGGGCGATGTCGGCCGGGGTTGCGCCGAGCGGCGCGCACACGGCGACGTCGACGCCGAGCGAGCCGAGCAGCGACGTCACTTCCTTGACGTCGTCGCGGTGGCGGAAGCCAAGCGCGGTCGGCCCGAGCAGGTTGCAGCGCGGGCGTGTGCCGGCGGCACGCGGCGCGCGCTCCATGCCGGGGGCCGGCGCGGCCGGGCCGGCGAGGGCGCGGACGATCCGGTAGAAGGTCTCGGCCGCCCCCCAGTTTTCCTTCTTCTGGTAGGACGGCAGCTCGAGCGGGATCACCGGGATCGGCAGGTCGAGGGCGCGCGCGAGGCCGCCCGGATCGTCCTGGATGAGCTCGGCCGTGCAGGAGGCGCCGACGATCATCGCCTGCGGGGCGTGGCGCTGGTAGGCGTCGCGCATCGCCACCTTGAAGAGCTCGGCGGTGTCGCCGCCGAGATCGCGGGCCTGGAAGGTCGTGTAGGTGACCGGCGGGCGCTCGGAGCGCCGCTCGATCATGGTGAAGAGCAGGTCGGCGTAGGTGTCGCCCTGCGGCGCATGCAGCACGTAGTGCAGGCCGCGCATGGCGGTGGCGACGCGCATCGCGCCGACGTGCGGGGGGCCCTCGTAGGTCCAGACCGTGAGCTGCATCGGTCAGACCTCCAGCCGGTCGCGGCGGCCGAGCGGCCGGGCGAAGAGTTCGGCGAGGTCACCGGCCTGCTCGTAGCCGTGCACCGGCGAGAACACGAGCTCGATCGACCACTTGGTGGTGAGGCCCTCGACCTCCAGCGGATTGGCGAGGCCGAGGCCGCAGACGACCAGATCGGGCCGGGCGGCGCGGCAGCGGTCGAGCTGGCGGTCAACGTCCTGGCCTTCCGAGAGCTGCACGCCGGCCGGCAGGAGCGCGAGCTCGGCGGCGAGGTGCTTGCGGTGCAAGGTCGGCGTGCCGACTTCGATCGGCCGCATGTCGAGTTCGCGGGCGAGGAAGCGGGCGAGCGGCACTTCCAGCTGCGAATCGGGGAAGAAGAACACCGTCTTGCCCGCGAGCGCGTCGCGGTGGCGGGCGACGGCGCGCACCGCGCGCTCGCGAGCGGAGCGCGTTACCTGCTCGAAGCGGTCGGCCTCGACGCCGAAGGCGGTCGCCGCCGCCTGCAGCCAGGCGGTCGTGCCCTCGGCGCCGAAGGGGAACGGCGCCGACAGGCGCTCGGCGCCACGCTCGACGATGAGGCGTCCGGTCTCGGCGAGGAAGGGCTGCGCCAGCAGGAGGCAGGTGTTCGGGCCGATCGCCGGCGGCTCTGTGGAGCGGCGCGGCGGGAAGAAGGCGACGGGGATGCCCATCTCGGCGAACAGGCGGCGGAACTGGTCCTCGACGACGTCGGGCAGCGTTCCGGCGACGAGCAGCGAGGCGGCGGCGTCGGCGCCGGCCGACGGCAGCTCCGGGACAAGGGACGCGAGGCAGGCGTCCTCGCCCTCGGTGAAGGTCGTCTCGATGCCGCTGCCGGAATAGGCGAGCACCCTGACTGCCGGGGCAAAGCCCTTCGACAGCCGGTGGGCGGCGCGGGTCAGGTCGAGCTTGATCACCTCCGACGGGCACGAACCGACGAGGAACAGCACGCGGATGTCGGGGCGGCGCTCGAGCAACTGGGCGACGACGCGGTCGAGCTCGTCGTCGAGGTCGGCGAGGCCGGCGAGGTCGCGCTCGTCGATGATCGCGGTGGCAAAGCGCGGCTCGGCGAAGATCATCACGCCGGCGGCCGACTGGATGAGGTGGGCGCACGTCCGCGAGCCGACGACCAGGAAGAAGGCGTCCTGGATCTTGCGGTGCAGCCAGACGATGCCGGTCAGCCCGCAGAAGACTTCGCGCTGGCCGCGCTGGCGCAGCACCGGGCGCTCGGCACCGACTTCAGGGTCGGCGCAGCCAAGCGCGGTCGGGGCGATGGCGACGCGCTCGTTCACGACGCCGCCTCCATGCGCATTCCGGAGGCCGCCTGCCGGTCGGCCCGCGCCATGTCGAGGCGGGCGGCGCGCAGCTTCAGCAGGAACTGGCCGGCGTTGATGACGTAGGTGGCATAGGCGGCGAGCGCGAGCAGCATCAGCTGTGTGGCGTCGAGGGCGCCGGTGTAGAGGGCGGCGAGGTAGGCCGTGTGCAGCGCCAGCACCAGCATGCTGAACACGTCCTCCCAGAAGAAGGCGGGCACGAACAGCCACTTGCCGAAGACGACCTTCTCCCAGATCGAGCCGGTGACCATGATCAAATAGAGGACCAGGGTCTTCACCACGATCGAGGCGGTGGCGATGACCAGCCCCTCGCCGGTGAGGAACCAGCGGATCACCAGGCCGAGGCTGACGAGGAAGACGAGGAACTGGATCGGCGCCAGGATGCCCTGCACCAGCGTCCAGCGGGTGGCATCACGGCGAACCCGCTCGGCGGCCGTGTAGAGGGCCGGTCGTCTGTCCGGTCGCGCGCCGTGATCCTGCATCTTCAAGGCCGACCCTCCCGTGTCGTTGGATCGAAGGCTAGAACCGCTCCACGGGGTATGTCAATTAAGTTGGACGTAAATTTTGATTTACAGATCGAATGTCGGTCGGCTTTCTGGGGGTGGCGGCGGCCTGGAGGGTCGCGGCGGCGACCGGAGAAAGCCTGCGTGCACCCGATGGGGCGGCCGTCCGGTGTCATCGACGCGCGCTCGCAACGCCTGTTCGCCCACGCGCGCTCGTCCACGCGCGCTCGTCCACGCCTGCTGGATGGCGCGGGATCGCGGCCAGACGTCACTCAAGAACTCTGCCCGGAGACCCGGCCCGGGATTCTCGCACGCCGAACCTGCTGCAGTGCAGCGATTACTGTTGCGGTGCAGTGTAACGACGTCTTTTCTGGAAGACTGACAATTTTCGTTGACACTGACCAACCACCGGTGTGTTCTTGCCCGATGGGGAGCGGCCAACGGTCGCGCAAGACGAAAGGTGACCCCCATGGCGCACATGGACAACGTCACCAAGCCGAGCTTCAATCCAGAGGGCGCCGGAGAGTGTAGCGACGACCTGTCCGGCTGTTCACTGTCGCTTCCAGGTGTCATCTTCTCCAACGGCAACAGTCATCGTTCGGGTATCGCCGACACGATCTACACGATCGAGGCGGAAATCATCCCGAGGCTGCTGATATCGTCGCGGAATTCGGGTCGGCGAAATCATCAGGGGCCAACAACGCTGCGTCCGAAAGCGACACCACGGCTTGAAGCCGAGGTCGCCATTCTGACGCAGATCGTGCTTCTCGATGAAGCCCATGCCGCCTATACCTTCGTCTCCTCGATGCGGGCACGCGGTGTTGACCTCGAAAGCATCTTCCTCGACCTGCTGGCGCCGACCGCCCGTCTCCTCGGCGAGATGTGGACAGAAGACCGCTGCTCTTTCTCGGAAGTAACGCTCGGGCTGTGCCGGCTGCAGCAAGTGCTGCGGCAGCTCAGTGCCATCTTCGACGAAGAACTCGAGCCGGTTCAGATCGCCTCGAGCGTCCTTTTGACGCCGATCCCCGGCGAACAGCACACCTTCGGCTTGCTGATGCTTGAAGAATTTTATCGCCGGGACGGGTGGGACACCGTGCTGTTGATGCCCGGGGGCGAGCACGAGATCTGCGAAGCCGTGTCGCGTGACTGGTTTTCGGCCGCCGGCATCTCGGTCAGCTGTGGTTTCTTACCGGAATCCTTGCGTACCCTCATCACCGAGATGCGGCGCTCCTCGCGCAACCCGGAGATCGCCATCCTCGTCGGCGGGAGTGCCTTCGGGGCCGACCAGGAGCTTGCTTTCGCTGTCGGCGCCGACGCCACCGCGGTTGACGGACGAGACGCGATCGTTCAGACACACCGGCTGGTAGGCGACTTGCGCCATGCGGGCGACCGTCGGTCTGGTTAGTTCGAGTTGTGAGGGGTAGGCTCGGCCATGGAGGCTGCGGTCTCAGCTCGGCGCCCAAACGAATTCGCCGCCGCGGAGACGTGGCTCGGATCACTCGATGCTTCCGCCGCCGCCAAGCTGATCGGGGTCGCCGCCGACGTCGCTTTTCTGGTCGACCGTGACGGCATCATCCGCGACCTCGCCTTCACCGAGGCCGACGCCGGGGAGCCGATCGGGCGGCGTGAGTGGGTCGGTCGTCGCTGGGTCGAGACCGTCACCCTCGACAGCAAGCCGAAGGTCGAGCAACTCCTCCGGGACGCCGCGGAGCACCGGGCTCCCGCTTGGCGCGAGATCAACCAGACCTCCTCGGAGGGCCATGACATTCCGATTCGGTGCTCGGCGGTGGCGCTCGGCCCCGACGGACCCGTCGTGGCGCTCGGGCGCGACCTGCGGCCGACCTGGACGCTGCAGCAGCGCCTCGTCGAGGCGCAGCGTGCCATGGAGCGCGAATACTCCCGGCTGCGCAACACCGAGACGCGTTACCGGCTGCTGTTCCAGCTCGTCTCCGAACCCATCCTGATCGTCGAAGCCGCGAGCGGCCGCATCGTCGAGGCCAATCCGGCCGCCGGGCGGCTGACGGGCAGCTCGATCCAGAGACTGACCGGCCGCGCCGCCGTCGAGCTGTTCGAGCCGACGAGCGCGGCGGTGGTTCAGGCGCTGGTCAACAAGGCCGGCATGGTCGGCCGCGTCGACGACACGCTGGTGCGTCTCGTCGGCAGCGGCACCGACATCCGCATCGGCATCTCGCTGTTCCGTCACGAAGGCTCCGCGCACCTGCTGATGCGGCTCTCGCATCCGGACGCCGAGCCCCCAGCCGATCCGGCCCAGCAGCGGCGCGCCCAGGCCTATGAAATCGCCATGGGCATGCCCGAGGCGCTCGTCATCGTCGACGAGAGCCAGCGCATCCTCGATGCCAACGCCTCTTTCCTCGAGCTCGTCGAACTCGGCTCGCTCGAACAGGCGCGCGGCCAGCCGCTCGACCGCTGGCTCGGCCGCCCCGGCGTCGACGTCCGCATCCTCGCCTCCAACCTGCGCGAGCACGGCTCGCTGCGCGACTTCGCGACGATCGTGCGCGGCGAATATGGCGGCCACGACGAGGTCGAAGTTACCGCTGTGTCCGTGCCCCACCAGCAGCAGCCGTGCGCCGGCCTGATCCTGCGCACGGTCGGGCGCCGGCCGGTGCCGCAGACGCCGGACGGCGGCGAGACGCGGTTGCCCTCGGTCGCGCACATCACCGAGCGCGTCGGCCGCGTGCCGCTGAAGGAGCTGGTGCGCGAGACCAGCGACATGATCGAGCAGATGTGCATCGAGGCGGCGCTGAAACTCACCTCAGACAACCGCGCCTCGGCCGCCCAGATCCTCGGGCTGAGCCGGCAGAGCCTCTATGCCAAGCTCCGTCGCTACGGCATCGGCGACATCGACGACGACGCCTCCGACAACGACGCCTGAGCGTCGCCGGCCCGCCGTCGCAGCGTCGTCCGGCCTCGTTCGCGAGCCTGCCCGCTGATTTCCCGCCGTTTCCATCGCGCGATGACCATGACGCGGTGGCCATCGCGTGGTGGCCGTTGACAACGCGTGCGCCCACCGACCGGCGCGATCCGGAACAGCCGACCATCGTTTTCGTCTGTCAATTCACCTAGACAGTCACAAGTGTCGCATCTACCATCGGCGACATGAGCGCTCCGTCCGTCCCCGCCGTCGTCGAGCTTCTGAAGCCGATCACCTGGTTCGCGCCGATGTGGGCGTTCGGGTGCGGGGTGGTGTCGTCCGGCGGCTCCTTCGCCGACCACTGGCCGACGGTGTTCGCGGGCGTGCTGCTGTCCGGCCCGCTCGTCTGCGCCACCAGCCAGGCGGCGAACGACTGGTTCGACCGCCATGTCGACGCCATCAACGAGCCGAACCGGCCGATCCCGTCGGGGCGCATTCCCGGCCGCTGGGGGCTCTACATCGCCCTCCTGTGGACGGCGCTGTCGATCGCCGTGGCGATCCCGCTCGGGCCGTTCGTCGTCGCCGCCGCGATCGTCGGTCTGGCGCTCGCCTGGGCCTACAGCGCGCCGCCCTTCCGGCTGAAACAGAACGGCTGGTGGGGCAACGCCGCCGTCGGCCTCTGCTACGAGGGCCTGCCCTGGTTCGTCGGCGCCGCGGTGATGTCGGCGACGATGCCGAACGGCTATATCCTGGCGCTCGCCGCGCTCTACTCGATCGGCGCCCACGGCATCATGACGCTCAACGACTTCAAGGCCGTCGAGGGCGACATCCGCATGGGCATCCGCTCGCTGCCGGTGCAGCTCGGGGTCGACCGCGCGGCCAAATTCGCCTGCCTCGTCATGGCCGTGCCGCAGATCGTCGTCGTCGCGCTGCTGATCGCCTGGGGCAAGCCGCTGTTCGGCGCCATCGTCGCCATGCTGCTGCTTGCGCAGGTGCTGCTGATGGGCCGCCTGCTCGCCGACCCGAACGGCAAGGCCGCCTGGTACAACGCCACCGGCACCACCCTCTACGTGCTCGGCATGCTCGTCGCCGCCATCGCCATCCGCTCGCTCGGAGCCAGCTAATGTCGGGCGCCACCCTCGGCTGGATCGGTATCGTCCGCCTCGGGCTGGTGCAGACGTCGCTCGGCGCCATCGTGGTCCTCACCACCTCGACGCTGAACCGCGTCATGGTGGTCGAGCTCGCTTTGCCGGCGATGCTGCCCGGCATCCTCGTCGGGCTGCACTACGGCCTGCAGATGCTGAGGCCCCGCTGGGGCTACGGCTCCGACCAGAGCCGCCGGCGGACGCCGTGGATCATCGCCGGCATGGCGGTGCTCGCCTTCGGCGGGGCGCTCGCCGCCGTCGCCACCGCCCTGATGGGCACCGCGCTCGCCGCCGGCATCGCGCTCGCGGTCGTGGCCTTCCTGCTCATCGGCATCGGCGTCGGTGCCTCCGGCACCTCGCTCCTCGTCATGCTGGCCGAGCGCGTCGAGACGGGTCGGCGGGCGGCAGCCGCGACGATCGTCTGGATCATGATGATCGCCGGCTTCGCGATCACCGCCACCACCGCCGGCCATTTCCTCGATCCGTTCACGCCGGCGCGCCTCGTCGCCGTCACCGGCACCGTCAGCGTCATCGCCTTCGTCGTCACCGTGCTGGCGCTGTGGGGCGTCGAGGCCGGACTTGCCCGCACGCCGCACGCTACCGCGGCGAAGGCACCGGCCGAGCCGTTCCTGCGGACGCTCGCGGCGGTGTGGAGCGAGCCGCAGGCACGCGCCTTCACCATCTTCATCTTCGTCTCGATGCTCGCCTACAGCGCCCAGGACCTGGTCCTCGAGCCCTTCGCCGGCACCGTCTTCGCCATGACGCCGGGCGAATCGACCCGGCTCGGCGGGCTGCAGAACGGCGGCGTGCTCGCCGGCATGATCCTGGTGGCGCTCGTCGGCAGCACCCGCCTCGGCCGCAACGAGATGCTGCTGCGCGGCTTCATCGTCGTCGGATGCCTCGGCTCGGCGGCCGCCCTCGCCGCCCTGTCGCTCGGCGGCGCCGCCGGCGAAGACTTCCCGCTGCAGGAGACCGTGTTCGCGCTCGGCTTCTGCAACGGCGTCTTCGCCGTCGCGGCGATCGGCTCGATGATGGCGCTCGCCGGCAGCGGCTCGGGCGGGCGGCAGGGCACCCGCATGGGGCTGTGGGGCGCCGCCCAGGCGGTCGCCTTCGGCCTCGGCGGCTTCCTCGGCACCGTCGCAGTCGATCTCACCCGCCATCTCGTCGGCTCGCCGGCGATCGCCTACGGCGCGGTGTTCGCCATCGAGGCGGCGCTGTTCGTGGTCGCCGCCGGTCTGGCGGTGCGGGTCGCGATGAAGCCCGAGGCGGTCGTAAGCCGCCGCTACCGTCCCGCCCCCGCAGCGGGGCTCGTCGCCGAATTCGAGGGGGAGATGTCGCGATGAGAGTGCCCGAGTACGACGTCGCCGTCGTCGGCGGCGGCCCCGCCGGCGCCACCGCCGCAGCCGACCTCGCCGAGGCCGGCCGCTCGGTCGTGCTGATCGACCGCGATGGCCGCATCAAGCCGTGCGGCGGCGCCATCCCGCCGCGCCTGCTGCGCGACTTCGATGTTCCGGAAAGCCTGCTCGTCGCCCGCGCCCGCGGCGCCCGCATCTTCTCGCCGAGCGAGCGTTCGGTCGACATGGGCATCGAGAACGGCTTCGTCGGCATGGTCGACCGCGACACCTACGACGAGTGGCTGCGCCAGCGCGCCGTCGCCGCCGGTGCCGTCCGCCGCACCGCCACCTTCGAACGGCTGGAGCGTGAGCCCGACGGCGGTGTCGTCCTGCACCTGCGCGCCCCCGGCGCGGCGGCCGGAACCACCGAGCCGGTGCGGGCGCGCGCCGTCGTCGGCGCCGACGGGGCAAACTCGGGCGTCGCCCGCGAGGCGATGCCGAAGGCCGGCCGGCCGCCCTTCGTGTTCGCCTATCACGAGATCGTCCGCACGCCTTCCGTGACACCGCAGGGGTATGACGCCACCCGCTGCGACATCCACTATCGCGGCGACCTGTCGCCCGACTTCTACGCCTGGGTGTTTCCGCACGGCGAGACCGCCAGCATCGGTACTGGCAGCGCCCACAAGGGCTTCGGCCTGCGCCCCGCCGTCGCCGCGCTGCGCGAGGTTTGCGGCCTGGCGGACGCCGAGACGGTGCGCCGCGAAGGCGCACCGCTGCCGCTCCGGCCGATGAAGTGCTGGGACGACGGCCGCGCCGTGCTGCTCGCCGGCGACGCCGCCGGTGTCGTCGCGCCGGCCTCCGGCGAGGGCATCTACTACGCCATGCTGTCCGGCCGGCTCGCCGCCGACGCGATCGACGAGCGCCTCGCCACCGGTGACGTGCGGGCGCTCGCCACGGCGCGCCGGCGCTTCATGAAGCTGCACGGCCGAGTGTTCTGGATCCTCGGCATCATGCAGTATTTCTGGTATTCCAGCGACAAGCGCCGCGAGCGCTTCGTCAGCCTCTGCCGCGACCCGGACATCCAGCGGCTGACGTGGCAGGCCTATCTGGAAAAGGAACTGGTCCGATCCGACCCGATGGCGCACGTGCGCATCATGATGCGGGACTTCGCCCACCTGTTCGGCGTCGTCTCGCCCTGGGAGAAGCGGGCTTGATCGCTCGCCGCCGCGCTTGAGCGCCGTCCGCACGCCTTCTGTCCGGACGCGCGACTGGGTCGTCCCGATCGTCGTCGCCGCCATCGCAGCGGCGGCGGTGGCGTCGCTTGGCGGGGCGCTGACCGAACTCGGCCCCTGGTATCGCGGGCTCGTACGCCCGTCGATCCAACCGCCCGACTGGTTGTTCGGCCCGGCCTGGACGCTGATCTTCACGCTCTGCGCGGTCTCCGCCGCCACCGCCTGGCGGCGCGCGCCCGACGGCCGCGTGCGGGCGCTGATCGTCGGCCTGTTCGCCGTCAACGCCGTCTTCAACGTCCTGTGGACGGTGCTGTTCTTCCGGCTGCACCGGCCCGACTGGGCGGTGATCGAGGTCGTCTTCCTGTGGGCGTCGATCGTCGTGCTGATCTTGGCGCTGCGGCCGATCTCGCGCATCTCCGCCTGGCTGCTCGTGCCCTACCTGCTCTGGGTGACGTTCGCCGGCGTGCTGACGTGGCGCATCAGCGTGCTGAACGGGCCGTTCTGATCCAGGCCCCGCGCCGATGTCGACCTTCACCTACTTCGCCTATGGCTCGAACATGCTGGACGAGCGGCTGCGGCATCTGACGCGCTGCCCGTCCGCGCGCGTCCTCGGCACCGGCTCGGCGGCCGGCTGGCGGCTCGGCTTCGTCAAGCGCGGCGCCGACGGCTCCGGCAAGGCGACGATGCTGCGGTCCGCCCGCGCGAGCGACCGCGTCCACGGTGTGCTTTTTGAGATCGACCTCGCCGAGCGCGCTGTCCTCGACAGCGTCGAGGGCCCGGGCTACGAGCGCCTCGACGATCTCGCCGTCGATGTCGACGGCGGCGTTCGCATGCAGTCCTCCGTCTACGTCGCCCGCCCCGGCGCCATCGACCCGACGCTGGTTGCGTTCGATTGGTACCGCGCCCTGGTGCTCGCCGGTGCCCGCCGTCACGGGCTGCCGGCCGACGTCATCGCGGAGATCGAATCGGTGCCGGTTCGCCCGGACCCGAACCCCGCCCGCGAACAGCGCCTCCTCGCCCTCGAGCAGCTCGCCGCCGCCGGCTGCACGGACCTCGTCGACGGCCTCTGACTACGACGCCAGCCGCGCGCGGCGGGCGAGCAGAAAGGCACGCACCGCCGCGTCGTCCGTGAGCCCGGCCGCCTGTGCGTAGGCGGCCGCCGCGTCGGCGCCTCGGCCGGCGGTGGCGAGGAGGTGGGCGCGCGCGGCCCAGTAGGGCTGGTAGCCCTCCGCCGCCTCGGCGAGAGCGTCGAGGAGCGCCAGGCCCTGCAGCGGGCCGAAGGCGTCGCCGTGCGCCACCGCCCGGCCGACGCGCGCGCCGATCGTCGGGCTGAAGTGGACGAGCCCGTCATAGAGCGCCGCCAGCATCGGCGGATCGACCGTCCGGCCGGCGGCGCGGCCGGCGTGCAGCGACTGGATCGCCGCCTCGAGCTGGAAGCGGCCGGGTCGGCGGGCGTTCGCCGCCACCATCAGCTGCGCCTCCGCCTCCTGGATGAGCGGCGCCGACCAGTCCGCCGGGTCCTGCTCCGACAGCGGCACGTAGGCGCCGGTGGCATCGCGGCGGGCGGCGCGGCGCGCCTCGCAGTGGAGCATCAGGGCGACGAGGCCGCGTGCCTCGGGCTCCGCCGGCAGGAGCGCCACCACCAGCCGACCGAGGAAAATCGCCTCGTCGGCGAGGCCGGTCGCCGCGACACCCGCGGCGGGATTGACACCGTCGTCCCACCCCGTGCCGAAGGCGGCGTATATCGCCGACAGCACCGCCTCGAGGCGCGGCGCGAGTTCGTCGCGACCGGGCACCTCGAAGGGGATGCCGCCGTCGCGCAGCTTCGCCTTCGCCCGCACCAGCCGCTGCGCCATCGCCGCCGGCGAGACGAGGAAGGAGGCGGCAACGCGGCCGGCATCGACCCCGAGCACGGTCTGCAACATCAAGGGCGTGCGCACGCCCGCCTCGATCGCGGGGTGGGCGCAGGCGAACAGGAGCTTCAGCCGGTCGTCGGGGATTTCCGCCATCTCCGCCTCCTGCCGCTCGTCGGCGATCAGTGCGAGGGTGCCGGCCGCCGCGGCCTCGACACCGCGGTGGCGCCAGTCGTGGCCGAGGCGGCGTCGCGCGGCCGTCAGCAGCCACGCCTCCGGCCGCTCGGGCACGCCACGCTCCGGCCAGGTCTCGAGTGCGATGCGGAAGGCCTCGGCCAGTGCGTCCTCGGCCGCCGCGACGTCGCGGGTGCGCGCGGCGAGGAAAGCGAGGAGCCGGCCATAGGAGGCGCGCGCGGCCCGTTCGGCCGCCGCGCGCGCCTCCTCGGCGAGGGCATCCGTCTGCGAGGGTGCGGGACCGCTCACCGCTGCGGCGGCGGCAGCACCGGGCGCACCTCCGCCGAGGCATAGGAGGCCGCGGGGCTGCGCGCCGCCCAGGCGATCGCCTCGTCGTGGCCGGGCACCTCGATGACGAAGTAGCCGCCGAGCTGCTCCTTGGCTTCGGCGTAGGGGCCGTCCTGGACGTGGCGGGCGCCGTCGCGGACGCGCACGGTGGCGGCGGTGTGCGGCGGCTCGAGGCCGCTGCCGGAGACGACGACGCCGGCCTCGTTGAGGGCGCCGATATAGGCCATCCAGGCGCCCCAGTAGGCCGGCGCCTTGGCCGGATCGTTGCGCTCGCCGAACTGCGCCTCGCTCTCGCGGAAAATCAGCATGTACTGCATCGGATCGTCCTCCAGATGGTCTGCGGAGGCGGGCGGAGGCCCGTCTCGACACCATGAGCCGCGGCACCGCCCGGCTTCGACATCCCATCGAAAGATTCATCAGAAAAAGTCCGCGCCGCTACCCCTTCGTGCGCAAGGTGGCGCGCCCGCCGTCGACGCCGATCACCTGGCCGGTGATCCAGCCGGCCTCGGGCGAGAGCAGGAAGGCGGCGAGCGCCGCGACGTCGTCGGCCTCGCCGAGGCGCTGCAGCGGGTGCATCTGGGCAATCGCCGTCGCCATCTGCGGGTTGCCGACGATGCCCTCCGACAGCGGTGTGCGCGTCAGCGAGGGGGCGATGCAGTTGACCCTAAGCTTCGGGGCGAGTTCGGCGGCGAGCGCCCGCGTCAGCCCCTCCACCGCCCCCTTCGCCATCGACACGGAGGCATGGGCGGCGAAGCCCTGCGCCACCGCCACGGTGGAGAACAGCACGATGCCCGGCGTCCCCTCCCCCGCCTTCAGCGCGCCCGCGGCCGCCTGAACGGCGTGGAAGGCGCCGGCGGCATTGAGCGCGAAGTCGCGCGCCACGTCCGCCGCCGTCAGCCGGGCGAGCGGCTTCAGCGTGATCGAGCCGACGCAATAGGCAAGGCCGGCGAGCGCACCGCCTGCGGCGGCGACGGCGGGTGCGATGGTCGCGGGGTCGAGCACGTCGACGGCGGTCCAGCCGGCGCCGAGCTCGCCGGCCAGCGCCGCGAGCTTCGCCTCGTCGCGACTGGCGAGGTGGACCGGCCGGCCGGCGGCGACGAGACGGCGGGCGAGCGCCGATCCGACGCCCCCGGTTCCGCCGTAGATGAGGATGGGAGCGGACATGGATGGCCTTCGGACGCCGGGGTCACCATCGGTCCGCGGTCGGCTGGCCCCCGCGGACCGAGAGCTTACGGGGAGAGGGTCGTCGTGGTTCAGAGGCTGTGCGGAGGCGCCGCAGGCGTTGAGTTCACCGCAGCCGTGGCGCGGCGCTGATGGCCCGGCGCAACGCCAACGGCCCTGTGGCGGCGAAAGGCGACCTGCCCGAGAGGACGTGCGCGGCGTGCGGCCGGCCGTTCAGCTGGCGGCGCAAGTGGGCGCGCGACTGGGAGAGCGTCCGCTTCTGCTCCGACCGCTGCCGCGGCACCGGTGCGGCGGACGGCGGGAAGGTGGACAAGGCAACACCGGGCCGCGCGAGGCGGCCCGGTGCGGGATAGGCGTTCGGCGGGCCGCACGAGGCGGCCTGCTGCGAAACGAGCCTCAGGCAGAGGCCCGCGCCGTTACCAGCGGACCATGCCGGCGTCGACGTTGAGCGTCTGGCCGGTGATCCACTTCGCATCGTCGGAAGCGAGGAAGGAGACCGCCGCGGCGATGTCGGACGGCTGGCCCTTGCCGGGGAACGCCTGCAGCATCTCGACGAAGCCGAAGGCCTCGGCGTGCGGGCTCGCCATCACGCCTTCCGTCTCGGTCAGGCCCGGCGTCACCGCGTTGACGTTGATGGCGTGCTTGCCGAGTTCGGTGGCGAGGGCGCGGGTGAGGCCGAAGACGCCGCCCTTCGCCGCCACATAGGCCGCCATGTTCGGCGTGCCGGCGAAGATGGTGTTCGACAGGATGTTGACCACCCGGCCGCCGTGGCCTCGGCTGCGCATCAGGTCGGTCGCCGCCCGCGTCATCAGGAAGGCGCCGGTGAGGTTGACCGACAGGATCTTCTGCCAGTGGGCGAGATCGACGTCGTCCCAGGCGATGAACGGCACGATCGAGGCGTTGTTGACGAGAATGTCAAGATCGCCCGCCGTCGCCATCACCGCCGCGTGGAGCGCCGTCACCTGCACCGGATCGGAGACGTCGCAGGCGACCGCGAAGGCGCCGTTCGGCAGCGTCGCCGCCACATCTTTCGCGCCGGCTTCGTTGATGTCGCTGACGCAGACGCGCGCGCCGTCAGCGGCCAGCCGCACCGCGATCGCCTTGCCGATGCCCTGGGCCGCGCCGGTGACGATCGCCACCTTGCCGGAGAGTTTGCCGCTCATGTGAAGTCCCCTTGTTCGGTCGAAAGATCGTGGAAGGCGGGTCAGAGCCCGGAATCGATGGCGGCCATGGCGGCCGCGACGCCGGCGCCGACGTCCGCCTTGTGGCCGAGGGCGTTGAGGGCGCCGCCAAGCGCCGCCAGCGCGATGACCGCGTACAGTGGCTGTGCCGTCGGCCCCATGTGGCCGATGCGGATGAGGCGGCCGAGTGTCTCGCCGCGACCCGACGAGACCGTCACGCCATAGCGATCACGCATCGCGGCACGCAGCGTCGGCTCGTCGACGCCGGCCGGCACCTTCACGGCCGTCGTCGTCGGCGAGGCGATGGCGTCCCGTGCTGCCCAGATCTCGAGGCCCATCGCCTTGACGCCGGCCCGGCAGGCGGCGGCGGTCGCGGCGTGGCGTGCCCACACCGCCTCCGGCCCCTCGCCGAGGTAGAGGTCGAGCGCCGCGTCGAGCGCATACATCTCCGACACCGACGGGGTGAACGGGAACGGCTGGTCGGCCCGCCAGGCATTCTCCCAGTCGAGGATCGACAGCATCGACGCGCGGGGGGCGAGCGGGTTCGCCTTCATCTTCTCCCAGGCGCGGGTGCTGACGCCCATCAGCGTCAGCCCCGGCGGGCAGCCGAGGCACTTGTTCGGCCCGGTGACGAAGATGTCGGAGGAGGAGGCGACCGGATCGACGTCCATGCCGCCGAACGACGAGACCGCATCGACCAGCAGATAGGCGCCGTGCTTGGCCACGATCGCGCCGATGGCGTCGATCGGGTTGATGGTGCCCGACGGCGTGTCGTGGTGGCAGACGGCGACGACCTTGATGTCCGGCCGCGCCGCGAAGGCCGCCTCTACGGACGCCGGATCGATCGCCTCGTCGTAGGGCACCTCGATCTCGACGAGTTCCTTGCAGTAGCGCTTCGCCCAGTAGCCGAAGCCCTTGCCGTAGACGCCGGAGGCGAGGTTCAGCACCACGTCCTCGGCGGCGATGAGCGAGGCGGCGGCGGCCTCCAGCCCCAGCACCGGCTCGCCCTGCAGGATCACCGGCACGTCCGGCGTCTTCAGGGCCTTTTGCGCCTTGAGTGCGGTCGCCTGGTAGAAGGCCTGGAAGGCCGGATCGTAGTCGTACCAGACGGTGCGGGAGAGAGCCCTGAGCACCGCCGGATAGGCGTCCACCGGCCCTGAGGTGAGGGTGAACACCGGCTCCGAGATCGTCTTCGTCATCGCCCTGCCCCGTTTTCGTTTCGTCTGCGGCCAGCGCCCGGTGCGGCGCCTCCGCTGTCCTCTTTCCTGCCCGTCCCTGTCCGTCGTCATTCTCGGCCTTGTGCCGAGAACCGACGCCCGCGGCGCCGCCCCGCCCGCGGGAGCGAATGGGTTCCAGGCACAAGGCCTGGAATGACTACGGAGAGGACCGGTGCCTGCAGCATGCAACCGCCCCACCGTGCCGAGCCCCACCCCGTTCCCCCCACCTCCGTCATGGCCCGGCTTGACCGGGCGATCCATCCAAAATCGCATCGTCACGGTTGGATGGATGGCCCGGTCAAGCCGGGCCATGACAGAAGAGAGGGAACGCGCCCGGCATCACCCGTAGAACTGGATGCCCGTCTTGTAAGTCTTGAAGTTCTCCATGTCATGCGAATACATGAGCTCCGCGCCGTGCTTCTCGGCCAGCGCCTTCAGCTTGCGCATCGAGGCGACGCCGGCGACCGGGTCGATGTGGAACGACGCCTGGTTCAACGTCTTGAGGCTCTGCTCGGTGTAGGCCGCGTCGATGGTGAACAGGATCGGCTTGCGGCCGCCGAACTCGACGAGCAGGCTGTAGTTTCCGATGGCGTGGCCGGGCGTGTAGATCAGGTGCACGCCCTTGGCGAGCTCGACGTCGCCGTCGATGCCCTCGAAACGCGAGTTCGCCGCCGTCGTGCCGGGCAGCAGCTGGTCGGTCTTGCCGCGCGCTTCGGCCGCTTCCGCCGAGAACGACAGGTCGGAGTAGCCCAGAACCTCGAAGGGCTCCGGGTTGCAGGCCTGCGCGACCTCCTTGGCGTGGCAGATCTTCTTGGCGTGCGGGAAGTACTTGTTGCCGCCGCAGTGGTCGAAGTGGAAGTGCGAGTTGACGACGACGCCGATGTCCTTCGGCTCGAGGCCGAGCAGCTTCAGGGCGCCGGGGATGGTCTGCTCCGGCGTCTGGATCGGCTTCTCGAAGGCGAGCACCTTCATGACGTGGTCGTAGTCGTAGCCGGTGTCGATGAGGAACCGGCCCTCGGCGTGCTCGATCAGGATCGAGTAGACCGGGAAGCGGATCTCGCCGCCGGGCCCGCGGTTCCAGTAGACGTGGAAGCCGTCGAGCACGAGCGAGCCGCCGTCGAGCAGGTAGACTTTCGTGTCGGCCATGGTCTGCTCCCTCTGGTTGGTTTCGTCAGCGTGTTTTGGCGGGCCTCAGCGGGCACCGCGGACATAAGGCAGGCCGAGCGCCGCCGGCAGGCTGGCGCGACGGCCGAAGATGACGAGCACCGCCATCACCGCGGCGAACGGCAGCATCTGAATGACGTCGGTCGGGATGTTGACGCCGGCCACCTGCAGCGCGGTCGTCATCGACAGGCAGGCGCCGAAGATCAGTGCGCCGGCGAGCACCCACAGCGGCCGGCCGCGGGCGAGCATCGCGAGCACGATGCCGATGAAGCCGGCGCCGCCGGTCATGAACGGGATGAACAGCCCGGCGCCGATGTTGGCCATGAACGCCCCGCCGACGCCCGCCATCACGCCGGTGGCGAGCACCGCGGCGGTCCGCGTCGTCACCACGTCGACGCCGGCGACGTCGAGGGCCGCCGGCTTGTCGCCGGCCGCCTGAAGATCGAGGCCGAGGTTGGTGCGCCGGTAGACGAAGGCCATCACCGCCACCATCGCGATCGCCACGTAGACGATCGGGTGGCGGTCGAACAGCGCCGGCCCGAGGATCGGGATCTCCGACAGGACCGGGATCGGCAGGCTGCCGGCGGCGTCGAGGCGCGGATAGGTGCGGCCGAACTGGAAGTGATGCAGCAGCGCCGTCAGCCCCTCGACACCAAGCGTCAGCGCGATGCCGACGACGATCTGGTTGAGGCCGTGGCGTACGCACAGAAGCGCCATGACGAGGGCGACCGCCGCTCCGCCGGCAGCACCCCCGGCAAAGCCCAGCCACAGCGACGATGAATAGAAGGCCGCGACGAAGCCGACATAGGCGCCGGCGAGCATCATCCCCTCGATGCCGATGTTGAGCACGCCCGCCTTCTCCGACACCTGCTCGCCGAGGCCGGCGAGAAGCAGCGGAATGCCGGCGCTGATGGCGCCGAAGACGAGCGAGGTGAGGAACGCGTCGGTGAGAAGGCCTTGCATGACGGTGCCTCAGGCCTTTCCGGCGGCGCGGCGCTTGTGGTCGACGTACTCGACGACGGCGAGCAGGATCAGGATGATCGCCATCAGCACGAGGGTGAAGAAGTGCGGCACGCCGAGACGCCGCGCCGCGCTCTCGCCGCCGATCGACAGCACCGAGAAGGCGAAGACGTAGGCGATGGCGGCAAAGCCGTTGAGGCGGGCGAGGAAGACGAGCGGCACCACGGCGAGGCCGTAGGCGGGGTTCCAGTCGGCCCGGACGTTGCCATGCACGCCGAGGATCTCCACCGCCCCGGCGAGGCCGGCGAGCGCCGCGGAGATCGCGAACACGGCGACGGTGAGCTTCGCCACCGGCAGGCCGGCATGGACCGCGGCGCGGGGGTTCGCGCCGACGACGCGCAGCTTCAGCCCGAACGCCGTCTTCGTCATCATCAGGTGGACGGCGATCACCGCCACGAGGCCGATGAGGAGGCCACTCGACACGGTGGTGTCGAGAAGGCGCGGCAGGCGGTCGGCGACCGGCAGGGTGCGGGTTTGCGGCACCGTCGTGCCGGGATCGAGGAAGAGCAGCTTCACCAGCACGTTGGCGAACGAGACGCCGAGGAAGGTCATCATCAGCGAGGTGATGATCTCGTTGACGCCCTGGTAGGCGCGCAACAGCGCCGGCACCACCGACCACAGTGCACCGACGACTGCGGCGGCGACGAAGCACAGCACCAGCGTCAGCCAGCCCGGCAGCGTGCCGATCAGCGCCGGGGCGAGCGCGCCCGCGGCCACCGCGGCGAGCAGGAACTGGCCGTCGATGCCGAGGTTCCAGATGCCGGCGCGGAAGGCGACGATCAGGCTCGCGGCAAGCAGCAGCAGCGGCGCCATCCGCGTCAGCGTCTGCTGCAGGCCGAGGCCGTTGAACAGCCCGCGCTCCAGCACGAAGCCATAGTAGGCGAGCGGGTCGACGCCGAGCGCGAGCAGGATGCCGCCGGCGATGACGAGGGCCGCGAGGATCGGCGCGACGGAGAGGAGCAGGATGCGCGTCAGTGCGGCGCTGCGCTCTCCGCGCCGGCCACCATCGGCGCCGCGCGGTGCGGTATCGGCGGTGTCGACGCTCACGACGCCGCTCCGATCATCAGTTCTCCCACGCGCAGGCGCGCCCCCTCGTCGTTGCCGACGATGCCGGCAAGGCGGCCGCGCGCCATCACCGCGATGCGGTCCGAGAGTTCGATCAGCTCGTCGAGCTCGGTGGAGATCAACAAGACGGCGATCCCCTGGCTGGCGATGTCGCGGATACGCCGGCGCGAGGCGCGGATGTTCTGCACGTCGAGCCCGTAGGTCGGCTTGTTGAAGACGACGACGCGGGCGCCGTCGGCGAGCTCGCGGGCGAGCAGCACCTTCTGGATGTTGCCGCCGGACAGCTTGCCGATCGGCGTCTCGATGCTCGGCGTGCGCACGTCGTAGCGCTTGACGAGCTCTTCCGCGTGGGTGGCGATCTCGCCCGGCCGCTCCATGCCGCCCGACCAGTAGGGTGCGGCGCCGATGCGCTTCAGGAGCAAGTTGAGCGAGATCGGGAAGGTGCCGACGGTGCCCTCCGACAGGCGGTCGTCGGTGAGGTAGCGCAGGCCGGCGCGGGTGCGGGCGCCGACGTCGAGGCGGTCGACCGGCTTGCCGTCGACCAGCACGCTGCCGGCGATCGCCGCCCGCTGGCCGGCGATCGCCTCGGCGAGCTGCTTCTGGCCGTTACCGTCGATGCCGGCGATGCCGAGGATCTCGCCCGGCGCAATGTCGAAGGAGACGTCCACGACGCCGACGATGCCGGCGCCGCCAGAAACGGTGAGGTTGCGCACCGACAACAGCGGCGCCGCCGGGGCGAGCCGGCGCGCGACGTGCGGCTCGGCGTCCGGGTCGCTCGCGCCGGCGCCGAACATCAGCCGGACGATCTCCTCGGTCGCCGCCGCCTCGTCGAGGGCGCGCAGGCGCTCGGGCGCGATCTCGCCGACCTTGCGGCCGAGGCGCAGCACCGAGATGCGATCGCCGAAGCGGAAGGCTTCGCCGAGCTTGTGGGTGATGAAGACGACGGCGAGGCCGCGGGCGACCAGGCGGCGCATCAACGCGCCGAGCTCGTCGATGCCCTTCGGCGTCAGCATCGAGGTCGCCTCGTCGAGGATCAGCACGCGGCTGTCGCGCAGCAGCGCCCGGACGATCTCGACCTGCTGCTGCTCGCCGAGCGAGAGCTCGCCGGTGACGGCGTCGAGGTCGACGGCGAGGCCGAAGCTGTCGGTGATCGCGGCGACCTTGGCGGCGAGGCTCGCCTTGTCCGGGCGCCGCCACCAGGGCGCGCCGAGGATGAGGTTCTCGGCCACGGTGAGCGTCGGCACCAGCATGACGTGCTGGAACACCGTGCCGATGCCGAGCGCCAGGGCATGGCGCGGCGAGGTGATGCGCTGCGGCCGCCCGTCGACGCGGATCTCGCCCTCGTCGGGCTCCTGCAGGCCGGAGAGGATGCCGATCAGGGTCGACTTGCCGGCGCCGTTCTCGCCGAGCAGCACGTGCACCTCGCCCGGGCGGAGCGCGAGATCGACCCGGTCGTTGGCGACGACCCCGGGGAAGCGCTTCGTCACCTCGACGAGCTCGACGAACGGGACGGCCGGGGCGGCGGGGCTCGCCGCGCGTGCCGTGGCGGCAGGCGTCATGGTCTGCGGTCTTTCCAGTCTCGGGTCTTGGTCTGTGCCGTGATCGGCTGCGGCCCGCATTGGAGCGGCCGCCGACGGCTCAAAAGTACGGCCCCGGCGGGCGCGAGGCCCGCCGGGACGCTGTACGGTGGTGTCGGGCGCCGATCAGGGAGCCGCAACGTCCGTCATCATGGCGCGCACCTTGGCGGCGTCGAACTCCGGCGTCACGGTGATCTTGCCGGCGATCATGTCGTCCTTCAGCACCATCACTTCCGCCCACTTGTCGGCGGGAAGGTTCTTCGTCTCGAGCAACTTCACCGAGCCGTCGGCGAGGCCGATGGCGTAGCTCTTGGTGCCGAACTTGTCGGCCTTCAGGTCCTCGATCATGGCGACGTAGACGGGCGTCATGTCCCAGACGACCGAGGTCAGCAGGTTGCCCTTGTCGAGCGAGGTCTTGTCGCCGATCACGTCGATGAAGAAGACCTTGCCGCCGTCGGTCGCCTTGGTGGTCTCGACCGCCTGCAGCATGCCGAAGGACGAGCCGTTGCCCTGGCCGAAGATCACGTCGGCGCCGGCGGCGATGACGCTTTCCGTCACGCGCTTGCCACCCGCGGCGTCGGCATAGGCGGCCGGGCCGATCACGGCGTAGCGGATCTTGACGTCGGGGTTCTCCGCCTTGACGCCCTCGGCGAAGCCGGCCGACTGCGAGTTCCACGACGGGGGCTCACCGGAGACGACGACGCCGACGGTGCCGGTGCGCGTCACCTTGGCGGCGAGACGGCCGGCGAGATAGGCGCCCTCGTGACCCGACAGCGTGTAGTCGGCGACGAGGCCGGGCTTCAGGCCCGTGGGGGTGTCGACGATCGCCACCGGAACCTTGGTCTCCTCGGCGATCTCGGGGGCGGCGGTGTTGTAACCGCTGGCGTGGGCGATCATCAGCCCGACGCCGTCGGCGGCGAGCTCGCGCAGCGTCGGCCGCACGTCACCGTAGCCGAGGCCCTCGGCGACGATCACCTCGACGCCGGTCTTCTCGCCGGCCGCCTTGGCGGCGTCGACGCCCTGCTGGTTCCAGCCGAAGTCCGTCCCCTGCTCCGGCGTCAGCACCGCGATCGACTTCACTTCGGCGGCGTTGGCGGCGCCGAACGACAGCGCCAGCGCGATCACGCTGGCACTCAGCTTCAAGCCTGTCATCCTCATCTCCCATTCCCCTTCCCGCGGCGGTCGACACCGCATCGACCACCATCTAACCAGTCATCGCGTCGTCATGTCAAATAATAATTGTTGCAGATCAACAACCAGCATTGAATAATAAAACATCGTCACGCGTCTTCAACACGCAACTCGAAAGACGAATTGGCCACCGATGCTTCATCACCGACTTCTTCTGACACTTCCTGCTCTGGCAATGTTGCTCGTCCCCGGGACCGCGACGGCGGAACAGGCGGCCACCGGCAGCGCCGGGCTGTCGGCGCTGATGGTCGACGTCCGCAACACCGGCAGCGCGCCGATCGCCTGCGCCGCCGCCGTCGCGCACTGGTTCTCGCTCGACCTCGGCACCGCCGACGCCGGCGGGACGGTGACGATCGGCCTGTGGCGCGACCCGGCGAACGGCGCCGTCTTCGCCCTCAACCCGTCGCAGGACCGGCTGCCGGTCGAGCGACTGTGGTGCGGGCTCGCCGGCCGCTCCTGGGCGACGCGCGCCGAGATCGCGCTGCCGCGCCAGCCGGGGCCGGCCGACGACATCGCGGTCGCGTGCACCGTCGTGGGCGACCGCCTCGCCTGCCGGTGAGCGGCGGCGCGCGACACGCCCGCCCCCGCCGCAGCCGACGATGCCGCCGCTTCGCACGGCCCGTGCGCCATGGTGACCGCCGTCATCACTTGCCGGCCTTCTCCTCGACGACCTTGGAGAGGATGTCGTACTCGGCCTTCACGGCCGGGTTGGCGCCGACGATCTCTTCGCCGATCTGGCGGAAGCTCGTCATCATCGCCTGCTGCTGGTCGGTCGGCAGCGCGATGATCTGGCCGCCGTTGTCGGTCCACACCTTGTCGGCGCGGGCGAGGTTCTCGACGCCCCACGGGAAGACGCTCACCTCGGCGGCGCGGCCGGCCTCGCGGATGGCGGCCTGCACCTCCGGCGTCTGTGCCTGGAACCATGCCTCGTTGACGAGCGCCACCGACAGGATCTGCGTGAAGTCGAGGTCGGTGGCGTATTTCGCCACGTCATAGTACTTGAAGGCGGTGAGGATCGGCATGCCGGCGAGCATGCCGTCGATGCCGCCGGACTGCAGCTGCGGCACCACTTCCGACAGCGGCAGCGGCGAGGGGATGGCGCCGAGCGATTCCATCGGCTTCATCTGCAGCGGCGAGGCGAAGGTGCGCACCTTCTTGCCCTTGAAGCCGTCGAGATTGTCGACCGGGGTGCGCATCAGCGCGATCGTCGGGGAGTTGAAGATCGCCCCGATCACCCGCACGCCCTTGTCGAGGAACATCGTCTCGAGGTGGTCGCGGTAGGCCGGGTCGTGGACGACGGCGACGAGGTTTTCCGGCGAGGAGAACAGGCCCGGCACGTCGAAGATCTGGAAGCGCGGATCGACCGGCGTCAGGAAGGCAGTCGGCGAGATGAACGATTCGATCGTGCCGAGCACGACGCCCTCGGCCATCTGCGGGATCGCGCCGAGCTGGCTCGCCGGGTAGATCTCGGTCTTCACCTGGTCACCGACGCGCGTCTGCAGCTCGGCGGCGAACTCCTTCTGCCACTCGTGCTGGACGTCGTTGATGGTGGCGTTGGCGAGCTTCATCACCGACTGCGCGGCGGCGGGCACGGCCGCCAGCGTCAGAGCGAGCGCCGTGACGGCGAGCCGCCCGAGCGTGGAACGCATCTTCGAGGTCGACATCGCGGAAACCCTCCTCAGGAAACGAGACCGGTGAGCGCCAGCGACAGCGCCGGCCAGTAGGTGATGACGGCGAGCGCCACGATCTGCACCGCCGCATAGGGCAGCACGCCGGCATAGATCTCCTGCAGCGGCAGCTTGAACAGCGACTGCGCCACGAAGACGTTGAGCCCGAACGGCGGGGTGAACATGCCGATCGACAGGTTCACCGTCATGATCACGCCGAAGTGGATCGGGTCGATGCCGAGGGCATGCACGATCGGCATGAGCAGCGGCGTCAGCACCAGGATCGCCGAGGTCGGATCGAGCAGGCAGCCGACGACGAGCAGCAGGATGTTGACGGCGATGAGGAAACCGACCGGCGTCAGGCCGAGATCCGACACGAAGGCCGTGATCAGCTGCGGCACCTGCTGGGTGGTCAGGATGTAGGAGAACAGCCCGGCCGCCGCGACGATGATCAGCACCTGCGCCGTCAGCGCCGCCGCCTCCACCGAGGCCTCGAGGATCTCCCGCCAGCCCAGCGTGCGGTAGAAGACGGAGCCGACGACGATCGCATAGGCGCAGGCGAAGCCGCCGGCCTCGGTGGGCGAGAACCAGCCGAGGAAGACGCCGCCGAGCACCAGCACCGGCATCAGCAGAGCGCCAGCTGCCCGAACCGTCGCCGTCAGCGCCGCCGCGGCCGAGAACCGCCCGCCGGCGCGGTCGCCGCCGCTGCGGCGGGCGTGCCAGATCACCGCCACGCCCATCAGGAGCGCGATGAACAGGCCCGGCAGGATGCCGGCGATGAACAGCTTCTGGACCGATTCCTCCGCCGCCGCGCCGTAGAGGATCATGGCGATCGAGGGCGGGATGACGATGGCGATCGAGGCGCTGGAGGCGATCAGGCCGGAGGCGTTGCGCGGCGTGTAGCCGGCACCGAGGAGCCCGCTGTAGAGGCTCTTGCCGACGGCCGCGACCGTCGCCGGGCTGGAGCCGGAAACGGCGCCCAGCACCGTGCCGGTGCCGAGCACGGTGAGGCCGAGACTTCCCGGCACGTGGCCGATCAGCGACTGCACGAAGCCGATCAGCCGGTCGGCGATGCCGCTGCGCTGGATCAGCTCGCCGGCGAGGATGAAGAACGGCACCGCCAAAAGCGCGTAGCTCGACAGCGAGCCGAACATCACCTGCTGCAGCACGATCGGCGGGATCGGCAGCACGAAGACGAGCGTCGCCACGGCGCCGGCGAGGAAGACGACGAAGATCGGCGCCCCAAGGAGGAGCAGCCCGACCGGCAGGAGGGCCAGCGTGACGGTCATCGCACCCCCTCCCCCGCGTCGCCGCGCACCAGCGCCACCACGTCGGCGACGACGAGCGCCGCGGCGACGAGGGCGGTGGCGACGAAGCCGACGAACAGCCCGGCGTGCGGGATCGCCATCGGAAGCCCGAGCGCCATGCTCTTCTGGTCGAGGGCGGCGATGCGGCCGATGAAGCCGAACGACTGGAAGGCCGCATAGCCGCAGGCGAGCGCCGTCACCGCGCCAGTGAGCGCGTCGCGCAGCCGCCGGAGACGTACGGCGCCGCCGCCGGCGAGAAGGTCGAGGGCGAGGTTGCGCCGCTCCGCCGTGACGACGGCGAGACCGATCATGACGATCCACACCTGCGAGTAGACGAGGAACTCGTCGGAGCCGATCCACTGCACGCCGGCGAGATAGCGTGCCGCCGCGTTGACGACGTTCACCGCCACCATCACCAGCAGGATGACGCCGAGCAGCACGCGCAGCACCCGCTCGGCGGCGAGCGCGAGGCCATGGCCGGCGTGCGGCACGGTGCTCTCACCGGAGATGGGACGGGCGTCGGCCATCGCTACTCGCGTCCCTCGAGGGCGCGGCGGACGGCGACGAGGCGCTTCGCCCGCTCGGCCTGCAGCTCGGCGACGCGCTCGGGCGTGTAGGAGAACAGCCCCTCGCCCGACTTGATGCCGAGCTTGCCGGCGTCGGTCTTGTCGGTGACGAAGGTCGAGACGTCCTTGCGGTCGGCGAGGTCGGCGTTGAGGAAGCTCGATACGGAGCGGTAGATGTCGAGGCCGGCCATGTCGAGGAGCGCCATCGGGCCGATGACGCTGAGCTTGTAGCCGATGCCCCAGGAGACCACCGTGTCGAGACCCTCGGCGTCGATGACGCCGCGCTCGACGAGGTCGATCGCCTCGCGCAGCAGCGCATAGAGCACGCGGTTCTCGACGAAGCCCGGCACGTCCTTCTTGACGACGACGGGCAGCAGGCCGAGCTGTCTGATCAGGGCGACGATCGCCTCCACCGTCGCCGGCGCGGTCTTCTCGCCGCCGATCACCTCGATCATCGGGATGATGTGCGGCGGGTTCGACCAGTGCATGCCGACGAGGCGCGCCGGGTTCGACAGGAAGCGCTGCAGCTCGGTGATCGGGATGCCCGAGGTGTCGGAGGCGACGATGGTGTCGGCGGGCACCAGCGGGTCGAGCGCCCGGTAGACGGCCGCCTTCACCTCGAGGTTCTCCGGCACGTTCTCGATGACGAGGTCTGCGCCGGCCACCGCCGCGGCGAGGTCGTCGGCGAAGCTCACCTCGCCCTCGCCGCCCTCCGGCACGGCGACGCCGAGCCGGTCGAGCACGCCGCGGGCGAGCGGCAGCATGGCCTTCGCCCGCTCCACCGCCGCCGGCGCCGTGTCGTGGACGCGCACGGCGAGACCGCCGCGGGCGAGGCGGGCCGCCATGCCCGGGCCCATCGTGCCGAGCCCGATGATCGCCACCGTGCGCATCGTCCTTAGCTCCTCTCAGGCCGCGGTCGCGGCCGGCTTGGTGCCGGTTGCGGTCTGGAAGGCCGGACGCGCCTCGATGCCCTTCAGCCAGCGGGCGATGTTCTCGCTCGGGGCGCGGGTGATCGGGAAGTCCATGCAGCGCTTCAGGATCGGCGCCAGCGCGATGTCGGCGATGGTGAGCTTGCCGAGCGCCAGGAAGTCCTTGCCCTCAAGGTGGGCGTCGACGAGCGCCATCTGGTCGGCGAGGTCCTTATCGGCCGCCGGATAGCCGGGGCTGCGCTCCTCCGGCTTCAGCTTCGCTTCCTTGAAGGCGGCGAGGTAGCCCGGGTTGATGGCGGCGAGGACGAAGTCCATCCAGCGCTCCACCTCGGTGCGCTCGGCCGGCGTCGCGCCCGTCAGGCCCTCGGCCTTGGTGGCGGCGAGGTAGCGCAGGATGGTGTTCGATTCCCAGATGACGACATCGCCGTCGACCAGCGTCGGCACCTTCGACGTCGGGTTCATCGCCTTGTATTCGGCGCTCTGGGTGTTGCCGAACTGCCGGCCGTAGTCCTCGCGCGTGTAGGGTACGCCGATTTCCTCGAGGCAGAACAGGACCTTCTGAACGTTGCCGGACGTCTGCCGGCCGAGAAGCTTGATCACGCGGCCTTCTCCTTCTTGTGGGTGCGTGGGGCGTCCGGCACCGCCACGAAAGGGGGCCGGAACAGGACGAGGGCGCCGTGACCGGCACCCTCAAGGATGTGGGTGTTGTGCGCGAGGACGCCGAAGCGCGGCGGCCGGCCGGTGCCGACCGCCTTTGCCGCCGGCGACAGGCCGGCGCGGCCCCCGGCATCGGCCGGCGGCGTCTCGCGCGAAGCGGCGTGCGCGACGGACATGGTGCCCGGTCCCGGCCGGTCCGCCTGCTCAGGTCGCCGTGATGCCGGCGGCGGCGAGGGCGAGGCCGAGTGTGGCGGCGGTGAGTGCGCGCAGGATCGTCATCGTCGTGGTTCCCCTTCCCTCAGCGCCGGGGCGCCATTCGGCGTCCTCCGGCGTCCGGTCGTGCGAAGTCGGCCCGCGAGCCGCCGTTACTTCGGCAGCGGCTTGTAGGCGATGGCGTCGATCTCGATCTTGGTGTTGATGACCGCGCGCGCCTCGACCGTCGTGCGGGCGAGCACGGCGTTCTTGAAGTGCTCGGCGAACACCTTGTTGTAGCGGCCGAAGTCTCGGGTGTCCTGGAGGTAGGTGCAGGCGCGCACGACGTCGTCGAGGCTCGCGCCTTCTTCCGCGAGGATGCGCTCGATGGCGAGGATGGTCGCCCGCGTCTCCTCCTCGATGGTGCCGTCGATCATGTTGCCGTCGGCATCCTTCGGCACCTGGCCGGAGACGAAGATGAAGTCGCCGGCGCGCACCGCCGGGTGGAACGGCAGGTTCGGGTTCTTCTTGCCGATGGCGTAGTGGTCTTTCTTGTCGGACACGGTATGCGGCTCCGTCGTTCGGCTTCGGGCGAAGGCCCGGGTCAGAACAGGTTGGTCTCGATGATGTCGACGCCGTTGATGCGGTCGATCAGATAGATCAGGCCGCGATCGTCGATGGTGACGTCGTTCGAGGAGGGCCGGTCGGCGCCGACAGGCGTGTCGGGGATGAAGTGCCCGACCTCCTGCGGCGCGAACGGGTCGGCGATGTCGAACAGGCGCAGGCCGTTGGCGAACCAGGCAAACGGGATGATCGTGCCGCGGAAGCGCTCGGACGGCTGGTGGCAGCCGGTCATCGGCGGCTGCGGCGAGCCGTCGAGATCGACGCCGGGCACGCGGATCGTCGAGATCGGGATCGGCAGACGCTCCTCGGTGATGTCGTAGATCCAGGCGAACGATGGCGCCGCCGGCCAGAGCTTCGCCACGTCCTCGTCGGCCACCACCATGACGTTGCGGCCCATCAGCGGCTGCGGCATCGGCAGGCAGGTGTGGGTCGGGTGCGGAAAGGCCGGGCTGGTGTTGAGGCTCGAGACGAGCTTCGGCCGCGCCATGTCCTCGATGTCGAGGATGAAGAAGCCGTGGTGCCAGTAGCTGACGTAGAGCCGGTTGCCCATCCGCATCGGGTGGTGGCAGCGCGGCGTCACCCAGTCGTCCCACGGATAGGGCTCGCCGCCGGCCTTCCACTGGCCGGGGATCCACCAGCGGCCGACCTCCTCGGGCTTTGCCGGGTCGGCGAGGTCGAGGATCATCACGATGTTGCCGACATAGCCCTCGGCGGTCGGCGAGATGTAGGCGTAGCGGCCATCGAAATCATAGCGGTGGACGCCGCGCCCGCCGGTCACCCACTTCGAGATCAGCTTCGGCGTCGCTGGCTTCGAGACGTCATAGATCGCGAGACCGCCGCCGAAGGCCGGGTCGCCGCTCTGGCCGAGCTTCTCGTGGTTGACGACCATGATGCCGTCCTTCACCCGCACCTTGTGCGAATGCCAGCCCGGCGGCAGCTCGAGAACGGTGAGCTTGCGCGGATTGCGCGGGTCGGACACGTCGACGATGGTCGTGCCGCTCGGCGAGCTCATGTGGCCGATATAGAGGGTCGTGCCATCGACCCACACCTGTCCGCCGCCGGGGCAGGGGACGTGCGAGACGAACTGCGTATTCCTGCTCTTCTGCACGGACGACACCCGGGGACGCGAGAATGACGGAAGGCGGGGCAGCCCGCGGCCGGAGCGGTTCCGGTCGCGAGCGGACAGGGCGGGCGGGCCGCCCTGTCGGAACGTCGAGAGCAGCAGCCGTGTCGCTCCGACCTGCCGCTCCGTCGTGTCGCTCGGAGGACGCCGCTCAGAGGATGCGGACGACGTCGCCCTGGGCGTCGCGGCCCCACTTCTTGTAGAGCGCAAACGCCTTCTGGGCCGGCTCGTCGCTGGCGACGAACAGGATTGCCGGCTCGGTGGCCGAGCCGTTGACGTGCTCGCACCAGCTCTGGCCGGGCACCGCCAGCGTGTCGAACTGCTTCCAGTCGTAGCGCTTGCCGTCGACGATCGAGTAGCCGCTACCCTCGAACGGGGCGACGAGCAGGCTCGCCGTCTGGCGCAGCGGCATCGTCTTCTCGCCCGGCCGCAGCATTTGGGCAAAGAAGGTGATCGTCTTGAACACCGGGCCGCCGGTCGTCGGGTCGGTGTACTCGACCATCAGCGCCTCGTAGGGGTCGCCATCCCAGTCCTTGTGGCGCTCGAGCACGTCGCGCATGGCATCCCAGCGGTAGACGTACATCGGCGACGACAGGCCCGAGCCGCGCTTGTGGTCGACGAAACGGGGCGTCAGGCCACCGTGGCCATAGACGCGCGCCGAGTAGTCGGCCGGATAGCGCGCCGTCTGGACCTTCTTCGCCACGACTTCGCCGTCGACGAGCTCGGTGTAGTGGTGATCGAAGTGGATGGCGTTCAGCGTCTCGATCAGCGGCAGGTCGAGAACGGAGAGGTTGATCGCCTCCTCGTCGCCGACGGTGCCGTGGTTGTGCCAGGTGTCATTCGGCGTCAGCACCATGTCGCCCGGGCCGAAGATGATGTTCTCGCCCTCGACGCCGGTGAAGTTGCCCTTGCCCGTCAGGCCGAAGCGGATGGCGCTCGGCGAATGCTTGTGCGGCGGCATGATCTCGTTCGGATCATTCAGCCGGTAGGCCGTGTACATCGTCGAGACCGAGGCGCGCTTCGGCGCCAGGCCGGGGTTGATGCAGACCACCGAGCGACGCTCGCTGTCGTCCATCTTGATGAGATCGGCGGCGCGCCGCAGGATCGGCTCGATGTCCTTGGCGTATTCCCAGACGAAGGGGACCGCCCGCTGCGTCGCCATCAGCTGCTTGATCTCGTCGTTCTCGACGTCGCTGGACGTCGCCCAGAACGGAAACAGGTTCTTGGCGGACAGATCGTCATAGAGCGACTTCAGCGCAGCCTCGCGGTTGCTGCGGTCGCGGAGCGGCTGGACCACGGACATGAGGGACCTCCCGACTGGCGGCTTCGACGAAGCCCTGACCATAGTGCCGACCATAAGTCGGCTGGTTTCGACCATCAACCCAAAAAATGGCCGGAGCGGTTGCTACCCCGGCGGTGTCGCGACGCTTGCCTGTCGTTCCGTCCGGTACATTGCCGAAAAGGCCAGAACTCCAGGATAACCGGGACGACGAGACCAGCGGGCCGGCGCCAGTGGCACCATTTGACGGGGACCGCAGGGACGACGACCGCGGCCGACCAAACTCTCGACCAATTCCAGGCGCCGCTCTCTCAGGCGGCGGCCCGATCCGCCGTCGCCGGCTCGACCGGTGCCAGCGTCGCGCGGCCGCGGATGAGGTCGGCGGCGCGCTCGGCGATCATCACGACCGGCGCGTTGATGTTGCCGGTGACGAGGTCCGGCATCACCGAAGCGTCGACGACGCGCAGGCCGCGGACGCCACGCACGCGCAGTTCCTCGTCGACCACCGCTGCCGGATCGTCGTCGGTGCCCATCCGGCAGGTGCCGAGCGGGTGGTGGACGGTGATCGAGGTCTTGCGGATGTGGGCGTCGATGTCGGCGTCGCTGGTCTTCGCCGATCCAGGCGCGAACTCGGCAGCGACGAACGGCTGCAGGGCCGCGTGGGCGGCGATGTCGCGGGCAATCTTGATGCCGGTGCGCAGCGCCGTCCAGTCGGCCGTCGCGGCGAGGAAGTTCTGGTGGATGCGCGGTGCCGCCTTCGGGTCGGCCGAGGCGAGCCGCACCGCGCCGCGGCTCTCCGGGTGCAGCAGCACGAGGCGGGTGGCGAAGCCGTCGGGGAACGGCTCCTTGAACGGCTTCATGTACGGCCAGGCGCCCAGCGGTGCCGCGGTGAACAGGTACTGCAGGTCCGGCAACGGCTTGTCCGGTGCGCTCTTCAGGAAGGCGGTGATGCCGCCCGGCACGTCGGAGGCGAAGCCCTTGCCGAACAGATAGGCGTTCGCCAGCGCCGGCACGATGCGGTCGAAGCGCATCGCCCGGTGGAACGGCCCCGGCTCCTTGCGCCGGTACATCAGGATCACCGAGACGTGGTCCTGCAGGTTCTTGCCGACACCCGGCAGCGCCACGCGCGCCTCGATGCCGTGGGCGCTGAGCTCCGCCGGATCGCCGATCCCCGACAACATCAGGAGCTGCGGCGAGTTGATGACGCCGCCGGCGAGGATCACCTCGCGGTTCGCCCTGACCCGGTGCGTCTCGCCGGCGCGCACATAGTCGAGCCCAACGCAGCGGTCGCCCTCGAAGACGAGGCCGGTGACCATCGCCTCCACCGTGACCGTGAGGTTCGCCCGCTTCAGCGCCGGCCTGAGGTAGGCCGTGGCGGTGCTGGAGCGGCGGCCGTCGCGGATCGACATCTGCAGGCGGCCGAAGCCCTCCTGGGTGGCGCCGTTGTAGTCGTCGGTCCAGCCATAGCCGAGGCCGCGGCCGGCGGTGGCGAAGGCGTCGACCAGCGGGTCGGCGTACTTGCAGGTCTGCACGCCGATCGGGCCATCGCCGCCGCGATAGGCGTTCGCCCCGCCCTCCCAGCGCTCCTGCTTGCGGAAATAGGGCAGCGCGCGCTCGTAGCCCCAGTCCTTCAGGCCGTAGTCGGTCTCCCAGCGCTGGTAGTCACCACGGTTGCCACGCACCCACGCCATGGCGTTGGTGGAGGACGAGCCGCCGATCACCTTGCCGCGGGCGCACTCGACGGCGCGGCCGTCGACATTCGCCTCCGGCTCGCAGAAATAGTTCCAGTCGTGCAGGCGGTGCTGCAGGATGCGGCCCCAGCCGAGCGGGATGTGGATCCACGGGTCGCGGTCCCAACCGCCGGCCTCGAGCAGCAGCACCGTCGCCGTGCCGTCCTCCGACAGTCGGTTCGCCAGCGTGCAGCCGGCCGATCCGGCGCCCACCACCACGTAGTCGTAGCCCGCACCGTCCCGCATCCGCACCCACCCGATCGCACCGTCCGGCACCACTGCGGCACCGGCCCGAGTCACCGGACTCGACCATTGAGCAACCAAACTTGTCAACCACCATCTCCGAACCGTATAAACGGTTGGAGATTGGTCGAGTCGCGGCGGCGTCCGCCGCAGCCCGGCCGCACCGGTGACCGGATGGGAAGGATCGCATGACGGGGGCGACGCACCAACCGCACGCGGCGGCGCTACAGGACGCGGCGGACACGTCAAGCACGTCGGATGCGCCGGAGGTCTCGATGGAGACGATCCTCGACACCGTGCGCACCGTGCTGGCCGCCGATGGCGCCGTTCCCTCCGAGCGGGCACTCGCCGAGCAGCTCGGCGTCAAGCGCCACCGTGTCCGGCTCGCGCTGGAGACGCTGCGCGGCGCCGGCGAGCTCGGCCCGGCCCGGGCCGGCCGGCGGGCCGCCACACCGCCCTCCCACGACGAGGCCCTGGTGCGCGTCACCAACCCGATCGAGGTGATCGAGCTGCGCTTCATGCTGGAGCCGGCGCTCGCCCGCCTCGCCGCGCTCCGCGCCTCGCCCTTCGAGATCCAGCGGATCGTGCTGTCCGCCTCGACGCCGCCCGGCACCGGCTACGGCACCGCCGATTTCGCCTTCCACCGCGCTGTCGCCGTCGGTTCGCGCAACGGCCTCGCCGTCGAGCTCTACCGGCTGTTGCGCCAGGTCGGCACCGACGCCCGCGTCCGCGTCGGCGAATCCGCCACCGCCTGCCCGAAGCGCCTGGCGCGGCGCGACGCCGAGCACCGGGCGATCGCCGACGCCATCTCGACCCGCGACCCGGAAGGCGCCGAGATCGCCATGCGCGCCCACCTCGCCGCCGTGCAGCGCCAGATCATGGAGCGGCTGACGCCGGGCCTCACCGCCGCCTGACGGTCGGCCCGAAGCTGCCGACCGCACCACCCGGACACCGCCGCCTCCTCCCGACGGTCCCACCGCGTCCGATCCCGCCTTCGCGCCGGGGCGTCCGTCGGCGGTCAATGCCGACCGTCGCCCTCTGCGGTCGTCACCGTCTTCGATCCTCACCCTCTTCGATCATCGCCATCCTGGGGACTCTCGCGATGCAGCCTCCCGCCGAGGTCGACGTTCTCGTCATCGGCGCCGGAACCGCCGGTTCCGTCGTCGCCGCCCGCCTCTCCGAAGACCCGGCGCGCCGCGTCTGCCTGCTGGAAGCGGGCGACTGGCCGACCGACCCCGACATCGCCAATCCGGCGATGTGGCCGCTCTTGCAGGGCCGGCCCTATGACTGGGCCTACGAGACGGTGCCGCAGGCCGGCACCGCCGGCCGCGTCCACGCCTGGCCGCGCGGCCGCATGATGGGCGGGTCGAGCGGCCTCAACGCCATGGCGCACGTCCGCGGCCATCCCGACGACTTCGCCGCCTGGGCCGAGGCCGCCGGGCCGCGCTGGTCCCACGCCGGCCTGCTGCCGGGCTTCCTCCGCTCCGAGCGCTTCTCCGGCGGCGCCTCCGCGGCGCACGGCGGCGACGGTCCGTTCGACGTCACGCTGCCAGCCGACGAAGTGAGCCCGCTGGTGCGCGCCTACATGGCGGCCGGAGAATCCCTCGGCGCGCCGCGCCTCGGCGACCACAATCTCGGGTCCCTCTGCGGCACCGCGCCGAATTCCCTCAACATCCACCGCGGCCGCCGCGTCACTCTCGCCGACGCCTATCTCGCCGGTCTCGAAGACCGCGCGAACCTCGCCATCGTCACCGGCGCCCGCGTCGACCGCCTGACGGTCGCCGGCGGCCGCATCGGCCCGGTGACGGTGCGGCTCGCCGACGGCGCCACCGCCAACATCCGCGCAGCGACCGTCGTGCTCTCGACCGGCGCCGTCGCCTCGCCGCTCATGCTGATGCGATCCGGCATTGGCGATCCGGACGAGCTCGCGAAGGCAGGCATCGCCTGCACGGTGCCGCTGCTCTCGGTCGGACAGAACCTGCACGACCATCTGCTGATCGCCGGCAACGTCTACCGCGCCCACCGGCCGGTGCCGGCAACGAAGCTGCAGCACTCCGAATCGCTGATGTATCTGCACAGCGACGATCTTTCGCGCGCCGACGGCAGCCCTGACGTCGTGCTCGGCTGCGTCGTCGCGCCGTCCGTCTCCGAGTGCTTCGAGCGCCCCGCCGCCGGCACCGCCTACACGCTGCTCGCCGGCGCCTGCCATCCGACGAGCCGCGGCTCGATCCGCCTTTCGGGCCCGAACCCGGACGACGCGCCGATCATCGACCCCTCCTATCTCGCCACCGAGGCCGACCGCGCCGGCTTCCGGGCGGCGTTGCGCACCGCCCGCGCCGTCGGCCACGCCGAGCCGCTCGCCGCCTGGCGCGAGGCGGAGCTTCTGCCCGGCCCCGACGCCCACGACGACGCCTCCCTCGACGCCTTCATCGCCCGCGCCGTCATCACCCACCACCACCCGGTCGGCACCTGCAGCATGGGTCGCGACGAGCGCGCCGTCGTCGATCCGGACCTTCGGGCCCGCGGCCTCGACAATCTCTTCGTCGTCGACGCCTCGGTGATCCCGAAGCTCCCCGCCGGCCCGGTGAACGCCGCGGTGGTGGCGATCGCCGAGACCTTTGCGGAGTATTTTCCGCGGCTGTGAGGGCCGCCGGCGACATCGGCCGTCACCGCCCTTCCCTCACGGCCGCAACCGGTTAGGCTCGCCCGCGCGATCCCGCGCCGGACGGCCCGATGTTCTCCCTCCGCCAGCTCCAGTATTTCGTCGCCGTCGCCGAGAACGGCTCGCTGACGCGGGCGGCGCACCAGCTGTCGATGTCGCTGTCGACGCTGACCGAGGCCGTGCACGCGCTAGAACAGGACCTCGGGCTGAAGCTCGTCGAGCGCCATCCGCGTGGCGTGCAGCTGACGCTGAAGGGCCAGCAGTTCCTCCGCCACGCCACCAAGATCCTCGCCGACGTCGCCGACGCCCGCCGTACGGTGGCCGAGGAGGGCACGGCGCTGTCCGGCACGCTGCAGATCGGCGTCACCGCGCTGGTCGCCGGCTACGTCTTCTCAGACCTGCTCGCCCGCTTCCGCCGCGCCCATCCGGCCGTCGCCGTCTCGGCGGTCGAGGACGGGCGCGACTATCTCGAGCACCTGCTCGTCAATGGCGAGCTCGACGTCGCCGTCGTCGTGCAGCCGCGGGCGCGGCCGGCGCGCGAGACGCAGGCGCTCGAGACCGAGGTGCTGGAGGTGTCGCCCTACCGGCTGTGGCTGCCGCTCGGCCACCGCCTCGCCGCGGCGGCGGAGGTGCCGCTTGCGGCGATCGCCCGCGAGCGGCAGATCGTGCTCACCGTCGACGAGATCGAGGCGACCGCCGACGCCCACTGGCGCGCCCACGGCCAGCGCCCGCCCGTCGCCTTCCGGACGCGCTCGGTGGAAGCCGTGCGCTCGCTGGTCGCCACCGGCGCCGGCGTCGCCATCCTGCCGGACCTCGTCTACCGGCCGTGGTCGCTGGAGGGCGACCGCATCGAGGCGCGGCCGATCGCCGAGGCGCTGCCCACCGTCGAGGTCGGCCTCGCCTGGCGCCGCGGCGCGCCGCTGCCGCGCACGGCCCGGGACTTCGTCGCGGTGGCGCGAGCGCTCAGGGCGGCGCGGGCAAGGGGATAGGCCCGGTACCGCAGGCAGGCTCACAGTAAGCTTGCTTGTCGATCTTGCGCAAATATATACACAGCGTCATGCTTGATTGATGTCGGTCCCAGAGACAGATCGGTCGAAAGTTGCGGCACGTCTGGCCCGCGAGGGCTGGGGCGTCCGCCACGGTGGGGACCACGACGTCTATAAGCACCCTGGCCGCCCCGGCCGCATCGTGCTGCCACGGCACAGGACGCTGTCGCCGGGTGTCGCCCGTTCGGTGGCGAAGGCCGCTGGATGGTTGAGTTGAGGTCTGGAGTTGCGCCCATGAGCCGCTACGTCGCCCTCGTCGACGGGGAGCCGGGGTCCTTCGGCGTGGTCGTCCCGGACCTGCCGGGCTGCACGTCCGCCGGTGAAACCGTCGAAGCCGCCCTCACGAACGCTGTGGAAGCGGTCCGTCTGTGGGTCGAAGATGCGGAGGCCGACGGGGAGGCTATTCCTGAGCCACAGCCTATCGAAGTGCTGCGCCACGATCCGTCCATTGCGGATGACATCGCAGGCGGCGCGGTCCTCGCCTTCGTGCCGCTCCTGCGCGAGTCCGGCCGGGCGGCGAGGGTGAACCTCTCAATCGACGCCGGAATGCTTGATGCCATCGATGCCGAGGCGAAGCGGCGGGGGCTGACGCGTTCGGCGTTCCTCGCAAGCGCAGCCCGCGACGCGATCGTCCGCGGCATCTGACGCGACTCGCCGACTTCGGTTTTTCCGAAGGCACTTTCCAGATTTTCGCCATAGCGGCCGGCGGCGTGGCGGCCGCATACTGTTCCTCAGTGCCGCCAGCGTATTCGGACGACCCGAACGGGCGCCCGCGGGCGGTGGGGAACGGATGGGCGGCGGGCGCCGCAGCGCCTCCCGCCGAGGGGAGTGCTCCATGACGAAAGCGCTGATCACCTCGACGGCGGTGGCGGCCCTGCTGTTTGCGCAGGTGCCGGCCCGAGCCGAGATCACAGCCGTGGGTCCCGGTGAAGGGGCCGTCGATATCGTCGCCTGGCCGGGCTACATCGAGCGCGGCGAGACCGACAAGAACTTCGACTGGGTCACCGACTTCGAGGCCAAGACCGGCTGCAAGGTGCGGGTGAAGACCGCCGGCACCTCCGACGAGATGGTTGCGCTGATGAACGAGGGTGGCTTCGACCTCGTCACCGCCTCCGGCGACGCCTCGCTCCGCCTCATCGCCGGCAAGCGCGTACAGCCCGTCAACATCTCGCTGATCCCGAGCTGGGGCACCGTCGACGAGCGCCTGCAGAACGCGCCCTGGCACACCGCCGCCGGCCAGCATTATGGCGTACCCTACCAGTGGGGTGCCAACGTGCTGATGTACAACACCGACGTCTTCAAGACGGCGCCCGACTCGTGGTCGGTGGTGTTCGAGGAACAGACGCTGCCGGACGGCCAGACCAACAAGGGCCGTATCCAGGCCTTCGACGGACCGATCTACATCGCCGACGCGGCGCTCTACCTGATGAACACCAAGCCCGAGCTCGGCATCAAGGACCCCTACGAGCTCAATGAAGACCAGTACAAGGCGGCCTTGGAGCTTCTGCGGACGCAGCGCGGGCTCGTCAGCCGCTACTGGCACGACGTGATGATCCAGGTCGACGACTTCACCAACGAGGGCGTCGTCGCCTCCTCGTCATGGCCCTTCCAGGTCAACCTCCTGAAGAGCCAGAAAAAGCCGATCGCCTCGACGGTGCCGGCGAGCGGCGCCACCGGCTGGGCCGACACCACCATGATGGCCGCCGATGCCGCGCACCCGAACTGCGCCTATCTCTGGATGGAGCATTCGCTCAGCCCGAAGGTGCAGGGCGATCTCGCCGCCTGGTTCGGCTCGGTGCCGGCCGTGCCGGCCGCCTGTACGGGCAACGCGCTCCTGACCGACGGCGGCTGCGAGACCAACGGCTTCGGCAATTTCGACAAGATCCACTTCTGGCGGACGCCGGTGGCGAAGTGCGAGACCCAGTCGGCCGGCTGCGTGCCTTATTACCGCTGGGTGACGGACTACATCGCCATCCTCGGCGGGCGGTGATCTTCGTCCGACGCCGCACCTAGCGAGCGTCATCCCGGACAAGTGAGCCAAAGGCGAGCGCCGATCCGGGACCCAGCGCAGGAGTTCGCGCCGAATGGCGCGGCTTCGGGACGTCGCGCCGAGCGCGACGTCCATCCTGAGGCGCGGCCTGCGCCGCGCCGACTGTCCGCTGGGTCCCGGATCGCTCCGCGTTGCTTCGCGTCCGGGATGACGGCCTCGAGTTTGCTGAAGCCCGCTCACGAGCCTAGCGCCGCTGCTGCGTGAGCCGTGGAACCCCCACCCCATGACCATCGCCGTCCGTTTCGAGCGCGTCGTCCGCCACTTCGGCTCCGTCAGGGCCGTCGACGGCGTCGACCTCGAGATCGCCGCCGGCGAGTTCTTCGCCATGCTCGGCCCCTCGGGCTCCGGCAAGACGACGTGCCTCCGGCTCGTCGCCGGCTTCGAGCAGCCGAGCGCGGGGCACATCGAGATCTTCGGCGAGACGGTCGAGGGCGTGCCGCCCTACCGGCGCGCCGTCAACACGGTGTTCCAGGACTACGCCCTCTTCCCGCACCTCTCCGTCCTCGACAATGTCGCCTACGGACTGATGGTGAAGGGCGTCGGCAAGGCGGAGCGCCACGCCCAGGCGGCCGAGGCTTTGGCCCTCGTCAAGCTCGCGAACCTTGGCGGCCGCCGCCCGTCGCAATTGTCCGGCGGCCAGCGCCAGCGCGTCGCGCTTGCCCGTGCCCTCGTCAACCGGCCGAAGGTGCTGCTCCTCGACGAGCCGCTTGGCGCGCTCGACCTCAAGCTCCGCGAAGAGATGCAGGTCGAGCTCAAGGCGCTGCAGCGCAGCCTCGGCCTCACCTTCGTCTTCGTCACCCACGACCAGGGCGAGGCGCTGTCGATGGCCGACCGCGTCGCCGTCTTCAATGACGGCCGCATCGTCCAGGTCGGCGCACCGGAGGACGTCTACGAGCGGCCGGCGAACCGCTTCGTCGCCGAGTTCGTCGGCGGCTCCAATGTGCTGACGGCCGCCGAGTCCGCCGCTTTCGGTGGCCCCGAGCGCCTGTGCTCGCTCCGCCCGGAGGCGATCTCCCTCGTCGGCCGCGACCCCGCCGGCGCGGTGGCGGTGACGGTCGTCGACGTCCAGTACCACGGCGCCAGCCGCCGCACCGTCGTGGCGCTGTCCTCCGGCCGGCGGCTCGCCGTCGTCGCGCCGTCGGGCGCCGGTCCGGCACTCGCGCCCGGCATGTCGGCGGCGATCCGCGTGCCGGCCGAACGGCTGTGGCCGATGGAGGGCGCATGACCACGGCCGCCGCCACGATCGCCCCGCGCGGCGGCCTCACCGGTCGCCTCGCCGACGGCCTGTGGCGGCACCCGCGCGTCCACCTGCTGCTGTTGTTGATCCCGCCGCTTTTGTGGCTCGGCGTCATCTACCTCGGCAGCCTGTTCGCGATGCTCGCGCAGAGCTTCTTCTCGATCGACGAGTTCACCGGCCAGATCGACCGCACCCTGACACTGTCGACCTACGCGCAGCTGCTGCAGCTGGCGAACCTCGACATCATCGCCCGCACGGTGCTGATGGCGGCAAGCGTCACCATCGCCTGCGCGCTGATCGCGCTGCCGGTCGCCTACTACGCCGCCGTCTACGCCCGCGGCCGCATGAAGGCGGCGTTCTACTTCCTGGTGATGATGCCGCTGTGGTCGGCCTATCTCGTCAAGGTCTATGCCTGGAAGCTCCTGCTCTCGAAGGAAGGCGTCGTCGGCTGGGTGTTCGACGCTCTTGGCCTCGGCTTCGTGCTGGAGGCGATCCTGGCGATCCCGGTGATCGGCGGGCCGTCGCTGTCGACGAGCTATCTCGGCACCTTCCTCGTCTTCACCTATGTCTGGCTACCCTACATGATTCTGCCGGTGCAGGCAGCACTCGAACGGGTGCCGAAGAGCCTCGTCGAGGCCGCCGCCGACCTCGGCGCGAGCCCGGGCAAGACCTTCCGCTCGGTGATCCTGCCGCTCGCCCTGCCCGGCCTCGCAGCCGGCTCCATCTTCACCTTCTCGCTGACGCTGGGTGACTTCATCATCCCACAGATCATCGGCGGCTCGACGATCTTCATCGGCCAGGCGGTGCTGATCCACCAGGGCACGGCCGGGAACATCCCGCTCGCCGCCGCCTTCACCGTCGTGCCGATCGTCGTGATGGGGCTCTATCTCTGGGGCGCCAAGAAGCTCGGAGCGTTCGATGCGCTCTGACCGCCGCCCGCCGCTGCTGCTGTCGCTCGGCGCCTTCGCCGGGCTCCTGTTCCTGCACGTGCCGCTCGGCTTCGTCATCCTCTATGCCTTCACCACCGAAGAGAAGACCTACGAGTTCCCGCCGCCGGGGCTGACGCTGAAGTGGTTCGCCGTCGCCTTCGAGCGCACCGACATCTGGGCGGCGATCCAGCTGTCGCTACAGGTGGCAGCGATGTCGACGGCGCTCGCCCTCGTGCTCGGCACACTGATCGCGGCGGCACTGGCGAACCACCGCTTCTTCGGCCGCGAGGCGCTGTCGCTGCTCGTTATCCTGCCGATCGCGCTGCCCGGCATCGTCACCGGCATCGCGCTGCGCTCGGCCTTCAGCATCATGGATGTGCCATTCTCGACGTGGACGATCGTGCTCGGCCACGCCACCTTCTGCATCGTCGTCGTCTACAACAACGCCATCGCGCGTTTCCGGCGGCTGTCCGGCTCGCTCGTCGAGGCGTCGATGGATCTCGGCGCCGACGGCTTCCAGACCTTCCGCTACGTCATCCTGCCGAATCTGGCGACCGCCCTGATGGCCGGCGGCATGCTCGCCTTCGCGCTCTCCTTCGACGAAGTGATCGTCACGACGTTCACCGCCGGCCAGCAGGCGACGCTGCCGATCTGGATGCTGAACGAGCTCGTTCGTCCGCGCCAGCGGCCGGTCACCAATGTCGTCGCCGTGTTCATCATCCTCGTCACCTTCGTGCCGATCCTCGCCGCCTATTACCTCACCCGGGACGAAGAGCCCGGCCGCGGCGCGGGACACTGAGCCAGCAACCGAACCGACCCCGAGGAGGCTTCCCCATGTCCGCATCCGCGTCCGCCACGCCGGCCCTCGCCCTTCCCTCGAAGATGCTGATCGGCGGCGAGTTCGTCGCCGGCACCGAGGCCGCGGAGACTATCTTCGCGCCGAAGACCGGCGGCACCATCCTGATGCTGCCCGAGGCCTCGGCCGAGCAGATCGACGCCGCCGTCGCCGCCGCCAGCGAGGCGTTCGTCACCTGGTCGCGCACCACGCCCGCTGTGCGCGCCGGCCTGTTACTGAAGCTCGCCGACCGCATCGAGGCGGAGGCCGAGACGTTTGCGACGCTGGAGGCGCTCAACTGCGGCAAGCCGCGCCACTCGGTGCTGGGTGACGAGATCCCGGCGGTGGCCGACTGCTTCCGCTTCTTCGCCGGTGCCTGCCGCGTGCTGCCCGGCAGCGCCGCCGGCGAGTACATGGCCGGATACACCTCGATGATCCGCCGCGATCCGATCGGCGTCGTCGCCTCGATCGCGCCGTGGAACTACCCCCTGATGATGGGCGCCTGGAAGCTCGCGCCGGCGCTCGCCGGCGGCAACACCGTGGTCCTGAAGCCGTCCGAGCAGACGCCGCTGACGACGCTGAAGCTCGCCGAACTGATGGCCGAGATCCTCCCCAAGGGCGTCGTCAACGTCGTCTGCGGCCGCGGCGGCAGCGTCGGCCAGACGCTGATCTCGCACCCGAAGGTGTCGATGATCTCGCTCACCGGCGACATCGCGACGGGGAAGAAGGTGCTGACGGAAGCCGCGAAGACGGTGAAGCGCACCCACCTCGAGCTCGGCGGCAAGGCGCCGGTGGTGGTGTTCGACGACGCCGATCTCGAGGCCGTCGTCGAGGGCGTGAAGATCTTCGGCTTCTACAATGCCGGCCAGGACTGCACCGCCGCCTGCCGTATCTATGCGGCCGACCGCATCTACGACCGCCTCGTCGCCGACCTCACCTCGGCCGTGTCCTCGATCCGCTTCGGCCAGGCCGACGACGCCGACAACGAGATGGGCCCGCTGATCTCGCCGCGGCAGCGCGACCGCGTCGCCTCCTTCGTGGCACGCGCAACCGAGCAGAAGCACATCGAGGTGACGACCGGCGGCAAGCCGGGCGAGGGCAACGGCTTCTTCTTCCAGCCGACGGTGGTCGCCGGCGCGCTGCAGTCCGACGAGATCGTGCGGCGCGAGGTGTTCGGCCCGGTCGTCTCGGTGACGCGCTTCTCCGAGGTGGACGATGCGGTCGCCTGGGCGAACGATTCCGACTACGGCCTCGCCTCGTCGGTGTGGACGAAGGATGTCGGCCGCGCCATGGGCACCGCGGCGCGGCTTCAGTACGGCTGTACCTGGATCAACTGTCACTTCGCCCTCGTCAACGAGATGCCGCACGGCGGCCTGAAGCAGTCCGGCTACGGCAAGGATCTCTCGCTCTACGCGCTCGAGGACTACACCGTGGTGCGGCATGTGATGGCGAAGCTGGGGTAGGCGTTGCACACGCGCGGGCTCTGATGCGAGATGAGGAGCGGCGGATTTGCCGCCGCTCCCGACGCCCGGAACCACGGCCGTGCTCGACTTGCAGACCCTGCACGATCTGATCGAGAGCGAGCTCACGCAGCTATCGGATACGCGCGTGCTGTCCCACATTGCCCGGCTCCGGATCGAGCCGCGGCCCTTCGCGGGCCGCTGGATTTTCTCGCGCGCCCGGCGATACCATACCTGCTGGGCGATCCTGCAGGACGAGCGCGGCCACGGCATCGCCTACTGCGCGTCCGGCTTCGGGCCTTCGCTTCCCTGGGGCCTCATGCGCCTCGATGACGGAAGCCCCATGGGACAGGACTCCGGCTGGCTGCCGACCCTGCTCGATGCCTATTTCGGCTACTTCGGCGAAGAGGTCCCGATCTGGCGCGTGCTGATGCAGCGGCCCGGAGAACCGCCGCGGTTCATCACCGCGGAAGCCTCCTGGGGCGAGACGTGGCGGCGCGTCCTCGAACTCCGCGCGAGCGACCCGGTGGCCCGCTAAGACTGCGACCACGCCATCTCCTATGCGAGCCCCTATCGGAGCGATCAGGCGACGGCGCTGGGCTGAAGCACGATGTGATCCTCGCACGCCCGCAGGTCCTACGGATTGGCGCCTTCCACGAGAGCACCGCTCACCTGGGCATCGAACAGGCTCCGGGGCGCGCCGGGCGGGAGCGGCAGCACGACCGGCAGGTGATCGGGGTCGGGGAGGATCTCGCCAGTTGCGCCGATGACCCAGGTATGGGCGGTGGGCGGGCTGGCGACGTGGAAGCCCCGGTCGGCGGCGCTGTTCCAGACGACGACGTTGGCGCCCGCCCAGCCCTGGCCGCTGCCCATGTTGCCGCGGTCCACCACCGCGATCGACCCGGACACGTCGATGTTGTCGAACAGAATGCCGGCGGCCCAGCGCTGGTGCGGGCCGGCGCTGACGCGCGGCCCCTGACCCTCGCAGTCCTGGAAGACGATCGGGCCGGCGGCGCGCGACTGCGTTGTCGCGAGCATCATGTTCTCGGCCGTGACGGAACACCGGCGAACGAGGGTGCGCTGGCCGTCAACGCTGAAGGCGAAGGCAGGCACCGGCCACCACGGCGGCACGTCGTTGCGGCCGTGCACGTCCTCGAGAGTGATCTCGCGCGCCAGCGCATCGACGACGACGTAGCTCGAGAGGTTGCGGAACCCCACGTCACGGACCCAGCCGTCCGACGCCTTGTCGACCAGGACGCCGGTCAACCGCAGCGCGCGGCCCTGATCGAGCGGCAGCGGGGTGACGGGGGCCACCGCGGTGCCGTCGATCGAAAGGCTCTCGAGCCCGACGTCGGTGATCTCGCCCGGGAACTCGTACTTCCACAACGTGCCACCATCCGCGGCCTCGATGGCGTCGACGACGGGCGCGTCGAGGCCGACGGTGTCGCCGGCCACCGAGACGATGGTGCGCGCCATCAGGAGACCGCGCCCCGGCTTCCACTGCACGGTCGTCCGGCCTGCCCGCGGCGGGATCTGGTCCATGCCGATCTCCGCCACAAAAGCAGCCGTGAACGGGCGCTGGACGATGACGCGGTCGCCGACGGCGAGACCCCGGGCCGGCTCGAGCGTCACGACATCGGCACCCACAGGAACATAGGCGTCGACGATAGCGCGCGGCGCCTCGGTGGCCCGCCAGCGGCCGGCTCCCTCGATGCGGATCACCGGGCCCGGCGGCTGCTCGAACGACAGCACAGTGCCGCCATCGCCGGAGCCGGAGCCGCGCAGGACCACGCCGGAGGCGGAAATCTGCAGCGGCCCGTCGAGCCGGTAGATACCGGGCGCGAGCACGACGGCACCACGCAGGCCCGACGACGGCAGCGGGCGCGCCGACACCGCGTCGATGGCTGCCTGGATGGCGGCGCGGTCGCCGGCGCCAGGCTGCGGCGCGAGGCGGACGGCTTCCGCCACGACGGGCGGCGCCGTCCCGGGGGCACCGTAGCCGGCGGACGAGAAATCCGGGATCCGATCGCCGTTCGCCGCCGGCACGATCTCGAGGCGACCGGCGCGGTCGGCCAGCCAGTCCTCGGCGTGGAGCGGCGATGCGGCACCCGCCGTTGCGAGCACCACGGCGAGACAGGCGATCAAGATGAGGCGGAACGGACGCAAGATCGATCTCCAAGGGGCCGAAGGCGGCGGACGGTAGCATGGCCGAGGCGGCGGCGGTGGCGAAGGCGCTGCATCTGCCCCGCGCGTGCTGGATCTGCCTGACGCGCCGCTGATGCAGCACGGTCCTCACCCCCTGCTGGGACCGTCCCCCGCACTCGCATGGGAGACGGGACGGGTGGCGGCATCGGTCTTCATCAACAGCCCCTGCCGCTCAGGTCCCCCCTGCCCCCGCCGCTGCCCCCGCGCTAGCATCGCCGCCGCCGAAGGAGGATTCGATCGTGACCGAGAGACAACGCTGCCGGGTCGGCATGCACACCAGCCTGTGGGCGTCGTCGTGGACGCGGGAGGCGGCTGAACTCGCCATTCCCGAGGCGGCCGAGCACGGGCTCGAGGTGCTGGAGATCGCGCTGCTCGATCCCGCCGTCGTCGACGTCGCCCACTCGCGGCGGCTGTTCGAGAAGCACGGCGTCGCGCCGACCGCCTCGCTCTGCCTGCCCTTCGAGGTGACGGCGCCGCTGCATCCGGAAAAGGCGGAGGCGTTTCTGACGACCGCCCTCGATACCGCCCACGCCCTCGGCTGCAATATCCTGTGCGGCGTCACCTATTCGACGCTCGGCTGGAAGTCCGGCGCGCGGCCGACGGAGGCGGAGTACGACAACATCGTCAAGGCGTTGAAGCCGATCGCCCGGCGCGCCCGCGGCTACGGCATGGTGATCGGGCTCGAGCCCTGCAACCGCTACGAGACGCACCTGCTCAACACCGGCGCGCAGACGCTCGCGCTGATCGAGCGCATCGACGAGCCGAACCTGACGGTTCACCTCGACACCTACCACATGAACATCGAGGAGAAGGGCCTCGGCGCCGCCATCCGCGAGGCCGGCGCGGGGTGCGCCTACATCCACCTGTCGGAGAGCGACCGCGGTGTCCCCGGCACCGGCACGATCGACTGGGACGAGACCTTCCGGGCGCTCGCTGCCGCGGGTTTTGCCGGCGACCTCGTGATGGAGAGCTTCGTGACGCTGCCGCCGGAGATCGCCTCGGCGCTCTGCGTCTGGCGCGACGTGGCGCCGGACCGGCACGCCGTGCTGGAGCGCGGCGTGCCCTATCTGAAGAGCCTCGCGAAGCTGCACGGCCTCGCCTGAGCGCAAGGCGAACACACGGCGTGACACCAGCGAGTTGATCGGGGGCGGCGCGCCGCCCCCGATCGTCGTCGAAGGATGGACCCGTCAGATACGCTCGACGTAGGCGCCGGGACGGCCGTTCTCGACGACGAAGCGGGCCGCCTTGTAGGGCGTGCCGTCCGGCGTCTGGACGTTCGTCACCATGCGCAGTTCCGCCTCGAGGCGGTCGCGCACCAGCTTCATCAGGAAGTAGCCGCGACGGTCGCCGTCATAGTAGCGGATGTGCTGGTTGTTGGGGATCATCGGGCCGTAATAGGGCCCATAGGGCGTGCCGTCGCCGCCGCTGGTGATCGCCGGCGTGACGAACTCGGTGGCGATCAGCTTCGAGTAGGGCTTGGCGAAGTCGCGCTTGATGTCGTTGACGAAAGTCGAGTGCCAGTCGCCGGTGAGGATCACCGGGTTGCGCACCTGCGTGTCGACGACGGCGCCGAGCAGGCGGTCGCGCGCGCCCGGATAGCCGTCCCAGGCGTCGTTCCAGAAACGGTCGACGGTCGGGCTGCGATTGTGGTCGAGTTGCGCCACCAGCAGCTGCTGGGCGATGAACGTCCACTCGGCGTCGGACTTCTGAAGTGTCTTCTGCAGCCACGCCTCCTGGCCGGCGCCGAGCATCGTCACCTTCGGATCGAAGGCGCCCTCGCAGCGGGCCGATTCGCCGTCGCCGCAGGGGTTGTCGCTGCGGTACTGGCGGTCGTCGAGCATGATGAACTCGGCCGAGCGGCCATAGCGCAGGCTCCGGTAGATGCGCAGGTGGTTGTTCTTGTCGACCTGCGGCTTGGCGCGGATCGGCATGTGCTCGTAGAAGGCCTGGTAGCCCGCGGCGCGGCGGACGACGAACTCCTGCGGCGACGTCTGGTTGTATTCCGGGAAGCGGCCGGAATAGTCGTTCTGAACCTCGTGGTCGTCCCAGATGACGACGAACGGATGGGCGTGGTGGGCCGCCTGCAGGTCGGCGTCCATCTTGTAGAGGGCGTACTGGTCGCGGTAGCGCTCAAGCGTCACCGTCTCGCCGGTGAAGCGGGCGGGGTCGAGGACGACGCCGCGGACGTTCTGCAGCGGACTGTACTCGTAGAGATAGTCTCCGAGGTGGAAGACGGCGTCGAGCTTCTGGGCGGCGACGTCGCGCAGCACCGAATAGTAGCCGTCGGTCCAATTCTGGCAGGTGATCGCCGCGAAGCGCAACTCATCGGCGAACTCGGTCGCGGCCGGGGCCGTGCGGAAATGGCCGATCGGGCTCTCCTCCTCGCGCCCGTAGGAGAACTGGTACCAGTAGTGCCGGCGCGGCCGGAGGCCGGTGATCTCGACGTGCACCGAATGGGCGAGTTCGGGCAGCGCCGAGGCCTTGCCCTCCTGCACGACGTTGGTCATGGCCGCATCGGTGGCGATCTTCCAGCGCACGCCGACGCCGCGGGCCGGCATACCGCCGCCGACGAGGGGATCGGGGGCGAGGCGCGTCCACAAGACGATGCCATCCGGCGTCGGGTCGCCCGACGCCACTCCGAGCGTGAACGGGTTGGTGCCGAGCGCCGGCGCGGCGAAGAGATCGTCGCCGGGGATCAGCGACAGCGCGATGGCGCCGGCCGACGCCTTCCAGGAGATGTCGAGCAGGCGGCGGCGGTCGAGTGGGCGGTCGAGGATGAGGCGGGACATGCAGGGGGCTCCGCGGGTTGCGGAGGCGACCGCCCCACTGCGGCGCACGCGTGCCGAGCCCGTCGATCGCTCTGGATCGGCGGGAGGGGTCGGTGCGGACGGTGGGTCAGACGAGCGATGGACCGGGCGAGCCGGCCACCGCCGAATCGGCGGGCGCCTCGGGGACAGGCGCAACCTAGAACCGTTCGATTACAACTTCTTGACGGCCGACGACTGCCCGCGGACATTGCAGCGTCCGTGGGTGGAAAACTTCCCGATCGACGCGTCCCTCGACCGGCACGTCAGGCGATGGGCAGACCGACATAGTTCTCGGCGAGCGTGGTGGCGGCGGCCGTCGAGGAGGCGACATAGTCGAGCTCGGCGAGTTGGCGGCGGCGGTCGAAGGCGCTGTCGCCCTCAAACAAATGCAGCATCGACGTCATCCACCAGGAGAAGCGCTGCGCCTTCCAGATGCGCCGGAGACAGGTCTCGGAATAGGCGTCGAGGCCCACCGTGCCGCCGTCGCGGTAGTAGGCTTCCAGCGCGCGCGACAGCACGAGCACGTCGGCGAGGGCGAGGTTCATGCCCTTGGCGCCGGTCGGCGGCACGATGTGGGCGGCGTCGCCGGCCAGGAACAAGCGCCCGTGCCGCATCGGCTCGACGACGAAGGAGCGCATGGCGGTGATCGACTTCTGCAGCACCTTGCCTTCCGTCAGCCGGAAGCCGTCGCCCGCAAGGCGCCGGTGCAGTTCGTCCCAGATGCGGTCGTCGGACCACTCAGCGACGTCGTCGTCGGGCGGACACTGCACATAGAGGCGGGTGATCGTCGGCGAGCGCATCGAGGCGAGCGCGAAGCCACGCTCGCTCCAGGCGTAGATCAGCTCCTCGCTCGACGGCGGCGCCTCGGCGAGGATGCCGAGCCAGCCGAACGGGTAAACGCGGTCATAGGCCGTCAGCACGCCGGCCGGGATCGCCGGCCGGCAGATGCCGTGGAATCCGTCGCAGCCGGCGATGAAGTCGCAGGACAGCTCCGTTTCCTCGCCGTCGTGGACGAAGCGGATCACCGGCCGGTCGGTCTCGATGCCCTCGACGTGGGTGTCCGACACCTCGAACAGCAGCGGCCGACCGGCGGCGAGGCGGGCGGCGACGACGTCCTTCACCACCTCGTGCTGGCCGTAGACGACGACCTCCTTGCCGCCGGTGAGCGACGGGAAGTCGATGCGGTGGCCGCGGCCGGCGAAGCGCAGCTCGATGCCGTGGTGGGCGAGGCCCTCGCGGCGCAGGCGGGCGCCGAGGCCGAGCTCGTCGAGGAGGGCCGCCGCCCAGTGCTCGATGACGCCGGCACGGATGCGCTCCTCGATGTAAGGGCGGTCGTGGCGTTCGACGATCACCGCCTCGATGCCGGCGCGGGCGAGCAACTCGCCGAGCACGAGGCCGGCGGGGCCGGCGCCGACGATGCCGACCTGGGTGCGCAGCTTGCGCATGGATTTTTCCCTCCCGACGAGTGCCAGGGCAAGCCGCCAGGTGCCGCCGTGAATGCAGCGGCGGGCGGCAAGCTGCCGTCATCGCGGCGACTTTGGCGGAAGGCAGGACGCATCGCCATGCACGGAGGCGGCGATGACTTGGACTTTTCCGCGCCGGCAGCCCCGACGGCTGCAGGCGGACGGCCGGGGCCTCACCAGATCGCGTCGACGATCATCTTCAGCGCGGTGACGGTCAGGAGCGCCAGGATCGCCTTGTCGAAGGTGGCATGGTCGACGCGGCGGCCGATCCAGGTGCCGACGGGCATGAACAACGCCACCGGCAGGAGCGCGAAGGCACTCTCCAGCCAGCGCTGTGGCGTCAGTACGCCGGCGATCGTCAGCGACGGCACCTGCGCCACGGCGAACACCATGAACATCGCCGAGACGGCGAAGACGTGCGCCGCCCGCTCGAAGCGCATGGCGTGGATGAAGGTGACGCCGATCGGCGCCGAGATGCCGGTCGCCCCCTGCAGCACGCCGGCGGCGAAGCCGACAGGCGTCGACAGCAGCATGCCGAGGCGCTCGCCGATGCGGAAATTCGGGCTCGTCAGCTGGAGTGCGACGTAGGCGAGCAGCATGGTCGCCAGCCCGAGCGACAGGAGCGTCTCGTCGATCTCGACCAGGAGCCAGGTGCCGAAGCCGATGCCGATGGCGCCGAGGCCGAGCATCGGCACGAGGAAGCGCATCTGCCCGCGCTCGCAAGCGTGGCGGTAGGACCACAGCTGCCAGGCGTTGGTCACGAGGGTCGGCACGACGAGGATCGCGATGGCGTGCGGCACGCCGATGAAGGTGGCGAGCAGCGTCACCCCGATCAGCGGCAGCCCCATGCCGGTAACGCCCTTGACGATGCCGCCGAGCCCGAGGCCGACGGTGACGATGGCGAGCGTGGTCGGTTCCAGCAAGGCGGGCGGCGTCCGGTGCGGGGCGGGCGGCGGGGCGGCCGGCCGCGGAAGGGGCGGCGCACGCGGTACTCGGCACCGGCGTGTTGTCTACGCCCGGGGACGCATGTCGACAAGTCGGAGGATGCGGCGGCGCATTGATTCCCCTCGACGGATGGGGCGCGCCCGATCTGCCGGCAGGGGGCTGGGCCCACCCCCTCTAGCGCGGCGGGCCGGCCACGACAACGCGGCCGTCGCGCACCTCGACGACGAGATCGGCCACCGCCGCGGCATCCTCCGGCGTGTGGATCGACATCACCACGGTGAGGCCGCGCTCGCGGCGGACGTCGTCGACGAGCGCGATCATCTCGCGGCGCAGATCCTGGTCGAGGGCGGAGAACGGCTCGTCGAGCAGGAGCAGCGGCCGGTCGCGCACCAGCGCGCGGGCAAGCGCGACGCGCTGGCGCTGGCCGCCGGAGAGTTGGTTCGGCCGGCGCGGCCCGAGGCCCTCCAGCCCGACGCGGGCGAGGCCGGCATCGACGCGCGCCCGGTCGGCGGTGGTGAGGCGCAGGCCGGGATGGATGCCGAGGCCGACATTGTCGGCGGCGGTGAGGTGGGGAAAGAGGTTGTGTTCCTGGAAGACCAGCGTCAGCGGCCGCTCGGCCGGACCGAGGGGCAGCAGGTCGTGGCCGTCGAAGGTGAGCGTGCCCGAGGCCGGTCGGACGAAGCCGGCGATCGCGTGCAAGAGCGTCGTCTTGCCGCCGCCGGAAGGGCCGACGACGGCGCAGAGCGCCCCGCGCGGCACGGTGAGATCATAGCGGGCGGAGAAGCCCGCCATCTCCACCACGAGGTCAGAGACGATCAGCATCGGGACCTCCGCCGAGCCGGCGGGCGAGGAGGAAGGCGGCGAAGGTGACGACGCCGATGAGAAGGGCGATGGCGGCGGCCTCGTCCATCCGGTAGCTGCCGAGGCGCTGGTAGAGCAGCACCGGCAGCGTCACCAGCCGGCCGGAGCCGAAGAAGGCGGCGACGCCGAGATCGCCGAAGGACAGCGCCAGCGCCGTGGCGAAGCCGGCCGAGAGCGGCGCGCGCAGCAGCGGCGCATCGACGAGGCGGAGGCGCGCCAGCCCGCCGATGCCGAGGCCGTCGGCGAGCCGCCCCCAGCGCTCGCCGGCGAGCATCAGCGGCGGCTCCACCCGGCGCAGCACGAAGGGCAGCGCGATCAGGCCGTTGACGAGCACGATCAGCGGCGCGCCGAGCGCGAACGGGTTGGTGACCGCGCGGGCGGCGACGAACAACCCGGCGGCGAGCGCGATCGGCGGCACCAGCAGGATGGCGAAGGCGGCGAGCCGCGGCAGCAGCGCCCACCTAGGCGACGCGCGGTCGAGCTTCAGGTGGCGGGAGAAGGCGGCGAGCGACAGCGCCAGCACCGAGGCGAGCACGGCGGCCGGTAGCGCGATGACGGCGCTCGTCACGGCGGCGTCGAGCACCTCGCGGTCGAGGAGGCGCGGCAGCGCCGGCACGCCGGAGACGGCGACGGCAGCGACCGGGATCGCGACGACGGCGAGCCCGGCGAGGCCGGCGATCGTATCGAGGACGCGCGGCAACAGGGCGGCGCGGTCGGGCCGCGGCTGCCGCCAGCCGCCCTCCCCGCCTTCCGCCGGCCGGCGCTCGAGCACCGCGGCGACGCCGACCAGCGCCAGGCAGCAGAGGATCTGCACGCTCGCGAGAACCGCAGCACGGCCGAAATCGGCCTCCGACATGATCGCCTCGTAGATCGCCACCTCGAGCGTCGCTGCGCCGGGCCCGCCGCCGAGCGCCAGCACGATCGGGAAGCTCGTGAAGCAGAGCAGGAAGACGAGCCCGCCGGCGCCGGGCGCCTCGCGCAGCAGGATCGGCCTGTCGATCAGCCGGAAGATCGCCCCGGGCTTCATGCCGAGTTGCTCGGCGAGGCGGAAGTGCTCGCCCGGCACCGCCTCCAGCGCGGCGAGGAAGACGCGGGCGCAGAACGGCGCGTTGAAGACGGCGTGGCCGATGAGGATGCCCGGCAGGCCGTAGAGCCAGCGGGCGGTGGAGAGGCCGACGGCATCGGTGATCTCGCGCACATAGCCGGCGTTGCCGTAGACGGCGACGACGCCGAAGATCACCACCACCGGCGGCAGCACGAAGGCGAGGTCGAGCAGCGCCAGCACGCCGCCGCGACCGGGGAAGGCCGGCCGGCGGGCGAGCGCCAGCGCTAGGCCGGCGCCGAGCACCAGCGAGATCGCCGTCGACAGCGTCGCCTGCAGCACCGTGAAGGCGAGGATGCCGCGCACATAGGCCCACGGCACCGCCGGCAGGCTGCCGGCGGCCGAGACGAGGCCGACCGCGGCGATCGTAACGACGCCGCCGACGAGGGCGAGCGCCGCGCCGCCGGCGAGCGCCGACGGCGCGAGCTTGAGGGCTCTCACCGGGAGTTCAGTTGCCGTAGGCGGCGAGCCAGGCGTCGATCCAGGCGCGGCGGTTCTCCTGCACCACCTTCGGATCGAGCAGGAAGCTCTTCGCAGGCTTCGGCAGCGCGGCGAAGGCCGGCGGCAGCTCGCTCTCCGGCAGAGCGGCCGGATACATCCAGTTGCCGGTCGGGATCGCCGACTGGAAGCGCTCGGAGATCATGAAGGCCATGAACTTTTTCGCGAGCTCGGGATCGTCGGCCGCCTTGGTGATGCCGGCGACCTCGATCTGGACGTAGTGGCCTTCGGGGAAGATCGCCGCGTGGAAGCCTTCCTGGTTCTCGGCGATGATGTGGTAGGCGGGCGAGCTCTGGTAGCTCAGCACCATGTCGGCCTCGCCCTCGATGAACATGCCGTAGGCTTCCGACCAACCCTTCGTCACGGTGACGATCTTCGGCTTCAGCTTCGCCCACGCCTCGCCGGACTTGTCGCCATAGACCTCCTGCAGCCAGAGCAGCAGCCCGAGGCCGGGGGTGGAGGTGCGCGGGTCCTGGATCAGCAGCGTCGGTCCGCCCTCGCCGTCGACGAGCTCGGCGAGGCTCTTCGGCGGGTTGGCGAGCTTCTTGTCGTTGTAGACGAAGGCGAACCAGCCCCAGTCGAAGGGCAGGAAGGTCTCGCTCGTCCATTCGACGGGGATGGTGAGGCCGGTCGGCGTGATGCCGTGCGGCGCGAACAGGCCGCTCGCCTCCGCCTCGCCCATCAGGTTGGTGTCGAGGCCGAGCACGACGTCGGCCTGGGTGGCATCGCCCTCGAGCTTCAGGCGGGCGAGCAGCGTGCCGCCGTCGTCGGCGGTCACCCACTCGAGGGTGCAGCCGCACTCCGCCTCGAAGCGCTCCTTGATGGTGCCGCCGGGGCCGTATTTCGAGGGGAAGCCGTCATAGGTGTAGACGGTCAGGACGGGCTTCTCCTGGGCCGCCGCCGGGCCGGCCGCGAATCCGAGGGCGAGGGTGGTCGCTGCGAAGAGTGTGGTCGCGAAGAGGGTCGCGGCCGAAGGACGGCAACGGGGCGTGCGGGAGCGGTCGGGCTGGTTCTTGTCGGGCTGGTTCATCGAGCGGCATCCGGTGCACGAGAAGCGGGAAACCGGGACGCGGCCATCCAGCAGCGCCGCGAGGCGCCGTCGGACTGAGAACGAGCAAGGGGGTAGCGTTCGATTGAAGGCGCTGACGCCGTCATCTCGATCCCTCCGCCGGCACGACCCGGATCAGGTTCGACGGGTTTACGGCTTCAAGTCGCCTCTCAGCCCGTGGGAACGGGCACCCCGTGAGACGAGCGGGAGGTTAGACGACGAAAGGGGTGGGCCGCAAGAGCGGGGACCGACATCCGGATGGAGACTGACGGCGTGTCAGCGGTCGCCGAAGGGGACCAGCGCGACGGCGGGGCACCGGGAGCGTCGGACGCCCCCGGCGCTGCTGCCTCAGGGCTCCGCGTCCGGCTGGCGCGCCGGGGCGGCGTCGGCGAAAGCCGGGATCTCGGCGCAGGCGGCAGCGACCGCCCGCAGCCGCGGCATGGCCGAGGTGTCGACGCCGAAGCGGTCGGCCGAGGCCATTTGCGGCACCAGGCAGACGTCGGCAAGGCCCGGCGTGTCGCCGAAGCAGAACCGGCCGTCGCCGCCATTCCGCACGACGAGCGCCTCGCAGGCGGCGAGCCCGTCGCCGAGCCAGCGCGCGCACCAGGAATCGAGCCCCGCCTGGGTCTGGCCGAGCTCCTCGCGCAGGTACTTCAGCACCCGCAGGTTCTGCAGCGGATGGATGTCGCAGGCGATGACCTGGGCAAAGCCCCTGACCAGCGCCCGGCGCTCGGGATCGGCCGGCAGCAGCGGAGGCGCCGGGTGCGTCTCCTCCAGCCACTCGATGATCGCCAGCGACTGGATCAGCGTGGTGCCGTCGTCGAGCTCGAGCGCCGGCACCAGGCCTTGCGGGTTGAGCGCCAGATAGGCCGTCGCGCGCTGCTCGACCCGGCGCAGGTGGACGAAGCGATGATCCTCGATCGCCACCCCCTTGAGGTTGAAGGCGATGCGGCACCGCCAGGCGGCGGACGAACGGAAGTAGCCGTGGAAGATCATTCGGCCGGTCCTACCCTCAGCTCGATCGGCGGCAGGCCGTCGATGCCCCCGTGGATGACGTCGCCGGCGACGACGGCGCCGACGCCCGCCGGCGTGCCGGTATAGATCAGGTCGCCCGGCGCCAAATGGTAGAAGCGCGACAGGTGGGCGACGAGCTCGACCGTCGACCACACGAGGTCGGACAGGTGGGCGTCCTGCTTCACGACGCCGTTGACGCTGAGCCAGATGCGCTGCGGCCCGATCGCGCCGACTTCGGCCGCCGGCACCAGCGCCGACATCACCGCGGACTGCTCGACGTTCTTGCCGAGGTCCCACGGGCGCTGCTTGGCGCGGGCGGCCAGTTGCAGGTCGCGCCGGGTCATGTCGAGGCCGCAGCCATAGCCCCAGATGGCGGCGGCCGCCGTCTCCGGCGATGCCCGGAAGACGGGCGCCCCGATCGCCAGCACGAGTTCCATCTCGTAGTGGAAGTTCTCGGTGCCCGGCGGATAGGCGATGGTGGCGCCGCTCTGCACCAGCGACTGCGCATCCTTCAGGAAGTAGAACGGCGCCTCGCGGTCGACCTCGACGCCCATCTCGGCCGCGTGCTCGGCATAGTTGCGCCCGACGCAGAAGATCCGGTGGACCGGATAGAGCGACGCGCCAGCCGGCACCATCGGATACTGCAGGGACGGGAACAGATGTCGGGACATGAAGGCTCCTTCAGAGCTCGGATGTCGGGTCGACCGCCACGCCGGGCAGCGGTTCGTCGTGGGAGAGACGCGGCGCCACCGATCCGGCCAGTGGGCCGCGCCCGGTAATCCAGCGGGCGAGATCGGCGGCGCGGCCGCGGATGGCGGAGCCGCCGGCGCCGAGACGGACTGGGGACGCGCGATCGACGGCGATGAGCGTGCGGCCGGGACCCGTCCAGGTCGCCGCCGCCTCGGTGAGGAGACGGTCGAGGAGGCCCGGCGGCGCGTCGCGCAGCGAGCCGCCGGCATCGAGATCGACGGCGCCGAGCCAAAGCGCGCGGGCGCGGATCCACGGCGTATCGCGGGCGGCGATGACCGTCCCGTCCGGCAGCGTCAGGCGGGCGTCCCAGGCGGGGCCGGAGAGATCGCGCCATTCGACGTCGAGGTGCGCGGCGGCGTGGCCGACGAGGTGGCGGAGCGCCCGCGCCGGCAGCGAGGCGCCGTTTTCGATCTCCGCCCGGCGGGCAGCGTCCGAGGCGTGCATCGGCTGCGCGACACCGCTCGCCGCCCCCTCCATCAGACGGGCGAGCGCCCGCGCCTGATAGCCGAGGCGGGCGAGGACATGCGCCCTCGTCCAGCCGGTGACGGCGCTCGGCACGGACAGCGCCGCATCCGGCAGATCGTTCAGGAGCCGGGCGACGCAGGCCGTGCCGAGCCTCGCCCAGAGCAGGGTTTCGGCCGGCGCTTCGCGGGCGTCATGGCGCGCACCGGCGCCCTGTCGGGCGCGCAGGGCGGCGCGGGCCGCTTCGAGGGTATCCATCGCCGGCCTCCCCGCCTCAGCGGTCGCCACCCTCGATTTGCGTGCGGGCGAAGCTCAGCCGCTCCATGATCGGCGCGTCGGAGAAGCGGAAGAGGTCGAACGACCCTTCGGCGGCGAGCGACCAGGCGCACCAGGACGGCACGACGAACAGGTCGCCCTTCTCGAGGGCTTTCTCGTCGCCATCGAGGGTCACCATGCCGCTGCCCTCGAAGACCTGGAACACCGACGAGCCCACCTCGCGGCGCGTCGGCGTCACCGTGCCGGGACGCAGGCGGTGGAACTCGGCCCGGATGGTCGGCATGACGTCGCCACCGGTGGTCGGATTGACGTAGCGCACCGCCGCGTGGCCCGGCGCGACGGTCGCCGGCTGGCCCTCCTCCTCGAGGAGGAGCTGCTCGGTCAGCGCCCGGTCGGTGAATTCCCAGCGGTAGGCGCCAATCGGCGAGGAGACGGTGTCGCGCAGCCCCGAGAGCGGCCGCAGGCCCGGATGGCACCACAGCCGCTCGCCGCGCGAAAACGCCGGCGTCGCGGCGTCGGTGACGCGCTCGGAGCCGAACTCGAAGAAGCCGACGTCCATCTGCCGGGCGAACGGGATGTCGAGGCCGTCGATCCACGCCATCGGACGATCGGTGACGTTGTGGTGGCCGTGGAAGTTCCAGCCCGGCGTGAGCAGGAAGTCGCCGCGGCTCATCCGCACCGGGTCGCCATTGACGACCGTCCACACCCCCTCGCCCTCGACGACGAAGCGGAAGGCGTTCTGGGAGTGGCGATGCTCCGGCGCGGTCTCGCGTGGGCCGAGATACTGGATCGCCGCCCACAGGGTCGGGCTGACATAGGCCTGGCCGCCGAGCCCGGGATTGGCGAGGCCGATGGCGCGGCGCTCGCCACCGCGCCCGACCGGCACCAGTTCGCCCGAGCGCTGCGCCAGCGGATAGAGATCCTTCCACGCCCAGACGTGCGGCACCGCTTTCGGCTTCGGCGTCAGCGGCATCAGGTCGTTGGTCTGGGTCCACAACGGCATCAGGTGGTGGCGCTCGAAGTCGGCATAGAGCCGGCCGAGTTCCTCCTCCTCCTCCGCGGTGGGGGCGGCTGGGGCCATCGTGACGGCGACCGACATTGCGTCCTCCCAGGTCCACGCCGGCCTCCCGGCGTCGCGCGCGCCGGGTGAACTGTGCCGGTGATTATTAGTAAGTATGCATACGATGAGTGTACCCGTCAATGTGGCGGGCCGGAGGGGATGGTGCTATGCGGACGGGGATGGGGCGCAACAGCGGGCCACGGGAGCGATGAACGACATTCACGCCATGCCGGGCTACCTCGTCCGCCGCTTCCAGCAAATCGCGGTGGCGATCTTCCTGGAGGAGGTCGCCGGCGTCGGGCTCGAACTGACGCCGGTACAGTTCGCCGCCCTGTCGATGGTCGCGGCGCAACCGGGCGTCGACCAGGCGACGCTCGCCGGCCTGATCGCCTACGACCGCAGCACCATCGGCGGCGTCGTCGATCGGCTGGTGCAGAGGGGCTACATCGCCCGCCACGTCGCCGGGCGAGACCGCCGGGCCCGGGAACTGCGGCTGACACCGGCCGGCAGCCGCGCGCTCGAGCATGTCCAGCCCGCCGTCGCCCGCGCCCAGGAGAGCATCCTGTCCGGCCTCGACGCCGACGAGCGCCGTCTCCTCATCGCGCTGCTGACGAAGGCGACGGACGCCGTCAACGAGCGCAGCCGGGCGCCGCTGCGCGCCGCCGCGTCGAAGGACGTCGACTGACCGTCGGTCGCGAGCGATCGATCACTCGGGGGCAGAATCACCCGGGTCAGACAGGTGCCGCCAATTCCCCGCTCGCCGGAAATCCCGACCGCCACGCCGATGCGGGCCGGCGGCCGGCGCTCACTCCTCGCATCGCGGCACCGACAGCCGGCGGGCGAACGCCGACAGGTGGCGGCGTGCGGCGCTGTCGGAGGCGAGGATCGCCTCCTCCGTGCCGATGAGGGTGACGACCACCTCCGCTTCGCCCTGCCAGTTGGTCACCGGCGCCGCGACCGCGCGCAGCCCCGGCACGAACCGGCCGTCGACACTGGCGAGACGGCGCGCCCGGGTGTCCGCGATCAGCGCGGCGATGCTGTCTTCGCGCGGCGCGACGTCCGCCCATTCGATCCCCGCTGTGAGCGCACGCTCGACCTCGAGGCGCAGCAGGCCCTCGGTCAGCCGGCGCGGCAGGAAGGCGAGGAAGACGCGCCCGCTTGCCGAGGTGAGCAGCGGCAGCGTGCTGCCGAGGCCGAGGGAGGTGACGGTGAAGCTCGGCGCACGCTGCCAGCGGACGACCGTGGCGCCGCGGTTCCCCCAGACCGTCAGCAGCGAGGTGAGGTCGGTCTCCTGGCTGAGCTCCTCGAGCCCATCGGCGGCGCGGTTGACGAAGTCGTTGCGGGCGAGGGCGGCGAGGCCGAACTCGCTCGCGAACGGTCCGAGATCATAGCGGCCGGAGCGCTCGCGCTGCACCACGAAGCCGGCGTGGATGAAGCTTGCGAGGTAGCGGTGCACCTTGCTCGCCGGCATGCCGGCGGCGCGCGCGATGTCGGTGAGCGACACCGGGCCGGGAAAGCCGGCGAGCGACCGCAGGACGGACAGCGCCGCATCGAGCGACTGGATCCCGCCCCGGGCGTTCGCCTCCCGCCCCTCCTCGCCCTCGTCGGCGACGGTCAGCTCAGAAGGTCCCGCAGCTCCGGCGGGATCGGAGCGCCGCGTGCCCGTCCGTCCGCGTCGATCAGTGCCCATGCCCGAACCTCGAAGGCCTCGGCGACGAGATCGCCGTCACGGCTCACCCGATAGCACAGCTTGAACCGCCGCTCCTGCCACTCGACGACCTCGGCGCTGATCGCGAGCTCGTCGTCATAGCGCGACGGCCGACGAAAGGTGGCGCCAACGTCGACCAGCGGCGTCACCCCACCGAAGCGGCGGGTGAGCTCGCGCTGGCTTAATCCGCGGCTGCGCAGGAGGCGCTGGAAGGTACAGTCCAGCCAGTAGAAGTAGTTGGGATAAAAAACGATTCCAGCCTCGTCGCAATCCCCCCACTCCACCGTCAGGCGGTTCTCGAACATCCTCGTCCTCCCGGGCGCGCCGCTTCCGTGCGGATAATCATTGCACATTGCGCAATGATTTGTATCATGCGCAAAACTTGCATCCATGGTCAGGCCACCGAAACCGGCCGGCAACGTGGGGCAGAGGAAGCATCAGGAGGCGCCCCCATGCGCATCGCGGTTCTCGGCGGCGGTCCCGCCGGGCTCTACTTCGCCTATCTCTGGAAGCGTCGGCATCCCGAGGCCGAGGTGGTGCTGTTCGAGCAGAACGCCGCCGGGTCGACCTTCGGCTTCGGCGTCGTGTTCTCCGACCGCGCCCTCGACTTCCTGCGCCTCGACGATCCCGACACCGCCGACCTCATCGCCTCGGAGATGGAGAGCTGGCGCGACATGACGCTCGTCCACCGCGGCGAGAGCGTCACCATCGACGGCGTCGGCTTCTCGGCGATCGGCCGGCTGCAGCTGCTGCAGCTGCTGCAGAGCCGGCTCGCCACCGTCGGAGTGGTGCCGCGCTTCTCGGCACCGCTGCACACGCTGGACGGCCTCGAAGACTTCGACCTCGTCGTCGCCGCCGACGGTGTCAATTCGCTGGTCCGGCGCAGCTTCGAGGGCGACTTCGGCACCTCCGTCAGCTACCTCGACAACAAGTTCGTCTGGTTCGGCACGACGAAGCGCTTCGAGACGCTGACGCAGACGTTCATCGAGAGCGGCGACGGCACCTTCAACGCGCACCACTACCGTTACGCACCGGAGATGAGCACCTTCATCGTCGAGTGCGACCGCGCCACCTGGCTGCGCGCCGGCTTCGACCATCTGGCGCCGGAGGCGGCGCGTACGCATTGCGAGGCCGTCTTCGCCGACGTCCTCGACGGCCATCCGCTGGTCGCCAACAAGTCGGCCTGGCGCAATTTCCCCTGGATCTGGAACGAGCGCTGGTCGCACCGCAACATGGTGCTGGTCGGCGATGCCCTCCGGACCGCGCACTATTCGATCGGCTCCGGCACGCGCCTCGCGCTCGAGGACGTCATCGCCCTCGTCAAAGCCCTCGACGAGAGCCCCGGCGACGTCAGGGCCGGGCTCGAGCGCTACGAGGCGGAGCGCCGGCCGGTGGTGGAGAAGCTCGTCCGCGCCGCCCACACCTCGGCCGACTGGTACGAGCACTTCCCGGAACACATGCGGCTTTCACCGATCGATCTCGCCCGCAGCTACATCACCCGCTCGGGCCGCATCGACGACCAGCGGCTCCGCCAGATGTCGCCCGGCTTCATGGCCCGCTACGAGGCGGAACGCCCCGTCGCCGCCGCCTGAGAATCGTCTGCGGCACACACGCGCCACAGCCGAGCACTCGTCTTCGACAAGAAAACGCCTTCGACCAGAGAGGGATAGAGACGCGATGACGATCGACATCGTCGCCGAGGCGGCGGCGCTGGCCGGGGCGATCCGCGATGCGGTGCCCCGCGACGGCCCAGGCGCGCGCGAGATCGGGTTCTCGGTGCCGGAGCGCTATAACGCGAGCGCCATCCTGTTCAACAACCTCGACCGCGGCCGCGGCGACCATAAGGCTATCGTCGGACCGGGGGGCGAGCGCACCTATGCCGAGCTCGCCGCCGACGCCTGCCGGTTCGGCCACGCCTTACGTTCGCTCGGCGCCGGCATAGGCGACCGGATCGTGCTCTTTCTCGACGACACGCCCGTCTATCCGGCCGCCGTTTTCGGTGCGCTGCGCATCGGGGCGGTGCCGATCCTCGTCAACACCCTGACGCCGCCCGATCTGCTGCGCTTCTATCTGCAGGACTCCGGCGCCCGCATCGCCGTGACGGACGCCGCCTTCGCCGCCCACTTCGGCGCGGCGACCACGGAGGGCACCGACCTCACCACCATCCTCGTCGCCAACGGTCCCTGCCCCGCCGACCTCGCCGGCGCCGAGGCGCTCTCCGACCGGACGGCGGCCCAGCCGTCGACGCTTGGCCCCGCCGACACCCACCGCGACGACATGGCGTTCTGGATGTACTCCTCCGGCAGCACCGGCCGGCCGAAGGGCATCGTCCACCTCCACCACGACATGGCCTACACCGTCGCCTCCTATGCCGAGGCGATCTTGCGGCTCGGGGAAGACGACATCTGCTTCTCGGTGCCGAAGATCTTCTTCGCCTACGGCTTCGGAAACTCGATCACGTTCCCCTACGCCGCGGGTGCCGCGACCCTGCTGTTGCCGGGGCAGCCGCGACCGGCCACCGTCTTCGACGCCATCGCCCGTTTCAAGCCCACCGTGCTGTTCGGGCTGCCGACCCTCTACACCGCGCTGACCAAGTCGGCCGAGGCGGCGACAGCGGAGCTCTCGTCGCTGCGCCTCACCGTGTCGGCCGCCGAGATCCTCTCCGCCGACGTCTTCAACGCCTGGAAGGCGATGACCGGGCTCGAGATCGTCGAGGGCCTCGGCTCGACCGAGGTGTTGCACATCTATCTGTCGAACACGGCCGAGGCGAAGAAGCTCGGCGCCGCGGGACGGCGCGTTCCCGGCTACGAGCTGGCGCTGCGCGACCCGGCCGGTGCCGCCGTCGCCGATGGCGAGGAGGGCATCCTCTGGGTGCGCGGCGATTCCAACGCCCCGACCTACTGGAACCGCCCCGACAAGACCGCCGAGACGATGCGCGAGGACGGCTGGATCTACACCGGCGACCGCTTCGTGCGCGACGAGGACGGCTTCTACTTCTTCCGCGGCCGCGCCGACGACCTCGTCAAGGTGTCCGGCCAGTGGGTCTATCCGCTCGAGGTCGAGCTCTGTCTCGCCGAGCACCCGGCGGTGAAAGAATGCGCCGTCGCCGCGATCGAGCTGCCCGACCGGCGCACCACACTCAAGGCGGTCGTCGTGCTGCGGCAGCCCGATGCGGACCCGCGCGAATTGACCCGCCTCCTGCAGGACTACGTCAAGACGACGCTGCTCCCCCACAAATATCCGCGGATCTTCACCTTCGTCGACGACTTGCCGAAGACCGGCACCGGCAAGATCGACCGCCAGGCGATCCTGAAGATGCCGGTCGCCCTGGCGGGAGACGCGGCCTGAAACGCCAGGCGCGGGCTTCGGCCGCGCGTCTTCGCCGGCACGACATCGGAAATCTCGAGAACCGCCCGCTGAACGGCGGCGCCTAACACCAACCAGACGGAGGAACAGCCGTGAAGCGCACCCTCATCGCCGCCTCGCTGGCGGCACTCGCCGCAAGCCCGGCTCTCGCCGGAGACACCGTCAAGATCGGCCTCGTCACCACGCTCACCACCCCGTCGGCGGTGATCGGCCAGGACGTCGTCGATGCGGTGAACCTCGCGGTGGAGCACGTCGGCGGCACCATCGCCGGCAAGCCGATCGAGCTCATCATCGAGGACGACGGCACCAAGCCGGAGCTCGGCAAGCAGAAGGCCGAGAAGCTTCTCAACCAGGACGAGGTCGACATCATCGCCGGCTTCAACTGGTCGAACGTGCTTTTGGCGGCTCGCCGGCCGATCCTCGATTCCGGCAAGATCTTCATCTCGACGAACGCCGGCCCGTCGGACATCGCCGGCAAACTCTGCAACGAGAACTTCTTCTCGGTGCGCGGCCAGAACGACATGGTGCCGATGGCCCTCGGCGCGGTGATGAACAAGGACGGCGTCAAGAAGCTCTACGCAATGGCGCCGAACTACGCTGCCGGCAAGGACATGGTCGCCGGCGTCGAGCGCACCTTCGCGGGCGAGGTGGTGGGGCAGGACTTCACCAAATGGGGTGAAGATCCGCAACTCGACTTCTCGGCCGAACTCGCCAAGGCGCGGGCGAGCGGCGCCGACGCGATCTTCGCCTTCTATCCCGGCCGGGCCGCCGCCGCCTTCACCCGCCAATATGATCAGGCGGGACTGTCGGGCGAAGTGAAGCTCTACAGCGTCTACACCATCGACCAACTCTCGTTGCCCCGCCTGCAGGAGGCGGGTGTCGACAGCGTCATCGGCACCGAAGCCGCCGACTACTGGTCACCCGACCTCGACAACCCGACGAACAAGCGCTTCGTCGCCGACTTCGAGAAGAAGTACGGCCGCCTGCCGTCGAACTACGCCGCCGCCGCTTACGACCTCATCCCCTACATCAAGGCCGCCGTCGAGCAGTCGGGTGGCGACGTCTCCGATACCGCCAAGGTGCGCGCGAAGCTGAAGGCGGCGAACTACGATTCAGTGCGCGGCCGCTACAGCCTCGGCGCCAACAACTTCCCGATCGACCGCTACTACGCCCAGGAAGTGGTGGTCGACGCCGCCGGACGCTGGACGCTGAAGGCGGGCGAGATCGTGCTCGAGAACACGCCCGATCCCTATGTCGGGGATTGCAAGCTCTCGGGTTGAGCCGCCGACCGGGCGCGGTCCCACCGCGCCCGGGAACCCGCTCTCGAAACCCACCGCCGGGACGCTCCGATGGATCTCATCCTCTTCGCCAACCAGGTCCTGAACGGGCTGCAGCTCGGGCTGATCCTGTTCCTGCTCGCGGCGGGCCTGTCGCTCGTCTTCGGCATCATGAACTTCATCAACCTCGCCCACGGCGCCTTCTACATGGTCGCCGCCTATGTCTCGGCGACGGTGGCGATCGAGACCGGATCGTTCCTGCTCGGGCTTCTCGCCGGACTGCCGGCAGCGTTCATCGTCGGGCTGGCGGTCGAATGGGCCGTCGCCGGCCGCCTATACGCCCGCGACCATCTCGACCAGGTGCTCGCCACCTTCGGCTTGATCCTCTGCTTCGACACCGCGGTGAAGTACCTGTGGGGGCCGGAGGGGCTGTCGGTGCCGTTGCCCGAGATGTTGTCGGGCCAGGTCGGGTTCGGCGGCGTCGTGCTGCCGGCCTACCGGCTGTTCGTCGTCGGGGTGGGGCTCGCGGTCGCGGCGCTCCTCTGGGCGGTGATCTCGTTTACCCGCGCCGGCATGCTGGTCCGGGCCGCGGCCTCGAACGAGCCGATGGCGCGCGCGCTCGGCGTCGAGACGCGGCTCGTCTTCGCGCTCGTCTTCGGCATCGGCGCGGTGCTCGCCGGCCTTGCCGGCATGCTCGTCGCCCCGGTCACCGGCACCTCGATCGGCATGGGCAACCAGATCGTCATCCTCGCTTTGGTCGTCATCATCGTCGGCGGCGTCGGGTCCATCCGCGGCGCCTTCATCGCGTCGCTCGGCGTCGGCCTCGTCGACACCCTCGGCCGGGCCTACCTACCGACGGCCCTCGGCGCACTGGTATCGCCGAGCTTCGCCTCCGCCGCGGGCCCCGCGCTCGCGTCGATCCTCATCTACCTCACGATGACCGTCGTCCTCGTCTTCCGTCCCGCGGGGCTGTTCCCGCCGGCGACGCGATGATGGACGGGGGGCGAGCGACAGGGAACCCCGCCATGTCTGCGCCGATCGCCACTGCCGCCGCGGCACCGCCGGTGACCCTGCCGGCGCGCCGCATCACCCTCGACACCGGCCTGACGCTGGCCCTGCTGGCGGCGGCCGCCGCCGCGCCGACCGTGCTGACCCTCGTCGGTGCGCCATTCTGGATCGACGTCATCAACCGCGCGCTGATCCTCGCGCTCGCCGCGAGCTCGCTCAACTTCCTGGTCGGCGCCGCCGGGCTCGTCAGCTTCGGCCACGCGGCCTTCCTCGGCATCGGCAGCTACGCCGTCGGCATCGCCGCCTATCACGGCGTCGAGGACGGCTTCACCCAGCTCGCCCTCGCCCTCGGCATCAGCGGGCTGTGGGCGCTCGTGAGCGGCCTCGTCGTGCTGCGCACCCGCGGTGTCCACTTCATCATGATCACCATGGCCTTCGCCCAGATGGTCTACTTCCTGTTGATCGGGCTGGAGGAATATGGCGGCGACGACGGCCTGACGATCGACATGCGCAGCCAGTTCCCGGCGCCGCTCGATCTCGACGACCGCCTGGTCCTCTACTACGTCACCCTCGGTGCCCTCGCTTTCGGCCTCGCCGTCCTCGTCGTGCTGCGGGCCTCGCGCTTCGGCCTCGTCCTGACGACGGCGAAGGAGAGCGAGCGCCGCGCCGCCGCCGTCGGCTTCGACCCCTTTCGCTACCGCCTCGTCGCCTACGTCGTCGCCGGCGTGCTCTGCGGTCTGGCGGGGTTCCTCAACGCCAACTTCTCGACTTTCGTGACGCCGGAGATGATGAGCTGGTCGCGATCCGGCGAGCTCTTGTTCATGGTCATTCTCGGCGGTGTCGGCACGCTGGCCGGCCCGCTGGTGGGGGCGGCCGTCTTCCTCCTCATCGAGGAGGTGTTCGGTTCGCTGACCATCTACTGGCATTTCTGGTTCGGCCTGTTCCTGATCGCCGTGGTGCTGTGGGCGCGCGGCGGGCTCGTCGGCCTCGTCACCCGGAGGGGCCGATGACCGCGGCGCTCGAAGTTTCCCACCTCGAGAAGTCGTTCGGCGGCCTGCGCGCCACCGCGGACGTCTCGATGACCGTCACCGAGAACGAGCTCCACGCCGTCATCGGACCGAACGGCGCCGGCAAGACGACGCTGATCTGCCAGCTGTTCGGCGAGCTCGCGCCGGACAGGGGCTCGATCCGCGTCGCCGGCGAGGACATCACCCACCTGCCGCCGCACGCCCGCGCCCGCCGCGGCCTCGCCCGCTCGTTCCAGATCACCACCCTCGCCCGCGACCTCACCGTGCGCGAGAACATCCTCGTCGGCGCCGCCGCCAAGGAGGGCCACGGCTTCCGCCTCTGGCCGCCCGTCCGGCGCGATCCGCGCCTCCTCGCCGTCGCCGGCGCCGCCCTCGCCCGCGCCGGCCTCGAGCGCCGCGCCGACGAGCCCGTCGCCAACTTGAGCCACGGCGAGCAGCGCCAGCTCGAGCTCGCGATCGCCCTCCTCGGCACGCCGAAGCTCGTGCTCCTCGACGAGCCGATGGCGGGCCTCGGCCCGGAGGAGAGCCGCGCCATGACGACGGCGCTGCGCGCCCTCAAGGGGCGCACGACGGTGGTTCTCGTCGAGCACGACATGGAGGCGGTCTTCGGCCTCGCCGACCGCATCACCGTCCTCGTCCGCGGCGCCGTCATCGCCGTCGGCACGCCGGCCGAGATCCGCAGCCATCCCGCCGTTCGCGACGCCTATCTCGGGGAGGACGACTGATGCTGGAGGTCCGCGGTCTGTCGGGCGGCTACGGCAAGGCGCAGGTGCTGTTCGATCTCTCCTTCGAGATCGGCACGGGCGAAGCGATCTGCCTGATGGGCCGCAACGGCATGGGCAAGACGACGACGATCCGCACGGTCATGGGCCTGCTGCCGGCGTGGGGTGGCGAGGTGCGCTTCAAGGGTCAGGCGCTGCCGCGCCGCTCGGCCGCCCGCGTCGCCCGCGCCGGGGTCGGCCTGGTGCCGGAGGGCCGGCAGATCTTCCCCAACCTGACGGCGGAGGAGAACCTCCTGGTGACCGCGGCGAACCGTGCCGGACGGTCGGACCCTTGGACGCTCGGGCGGGTCTACGAACTCTTTCCCGGCCTCGCCGAGCGCCGCCACGCCAGCGGCAACCTTCTCTCCGGCGGCGAACAACAGATGCTCGCGATCGGCCGGGCGCTGATGACGAACCCGGAGCTCCTCATCCTCGACGAGGCGACCGAAGGGCTCGCCCCGGTGGTGCGCGACCAGATCCGGGTCTGCCTGAAGCGCCTGCGCGCCCTCCAGCAGTCGATCCTGATCGTCGACAAGCACGTCAAGCATCTCGCCACTTTGGTCGACCGCTTCTATGTCATCGAGCGGGGCCGGATCGGCTGGTCCGGTACGCTCGCCGACGTCGGCGGCGACCCGCAGCGGCTGACGCAGTACCTGACCGTCTAGCCGGACGGACCACCGACCGCCTCAGAAATCCCGCTCGACCACGAACATCATGACGAAGGCGTTGCCGTCGCGGCCCTTCGTGCGGTCGATGTACTTGTACTCGCCCTCGGCGGTGAACTTGAGGTCGTCGACGGGGGCGAAGGAGAGGTTGAGCTGGGCGTCGATGTTGCGGAAGTCGAAGCGGCGGCCGGCCTGGTCGACGTCCAGCCAGGAGCCGTTCAGCTCGCTCACCCACTGGTCGCTCCAGTTGTGGTCGAACTCGGCGCCGACTGCCCAGATGTCGGCGAGCACCAGGCGGTTGCCGCCCAGCACGCGGGCGTCGGCGCCGGCGAAGTCCACGCCGGGGCCGATCGGGTTGGTGGCGTTATAGCTGAGCGCGCCCTGGCCGATCGAGGCCTGCAGCGTGAACTGGTCGCCCTTGCCGGTGAACGGCACGTTGAGCGTCGCGCCGGCAGCGAGCGCCCAGCCCGTCTGTGACCCGGCCGCGGCGCGGCGGGCGCGCACCTCGTGCAACGCCGCCATCACCTGGGCGGTGCCCCAGTCTCCCTCGGCGGAGAGGACGCCGACGAGGTCCGGGAAGCGCGCGCCGCCATAGCCGTCACCCTTGCCGCCGCCGATGATGCCGTCGCGGCGGCCGAGATTGTCCTCGATCGACAGCGTCGCGGCGAGGCCGTCCCCGAGGCGCGCGGTATAGGCGGCCACGGTGTTCTGGGTGTCGGACCAGGCGGGCTCGTAGACGTCCTCGTAGGTGTTGCCGGTGAAGAAGTCGAACATCGACTGCTTGCGGCCGAATGTGAAGCCGCCGAATTCGATGTAGGCCCACTTCAGCGTGCCGACGAGGCCGTCCGGCGGCGTATCGACGAGCTCCACCTTGGCATAGGTGCGCAGCAGTCCGTACTCGGTGTTGGTGGCGGAGTTCGAGAAGAGATCGTAGCGGGCGTAGCCGACATTGGCGTCCTCATCGCCATACCAGCCGGGCTGGCGGGAGGCCTTGTCGCTGCCGAAGATGTGCCACTCGGCGACGATGTAGCCGTTCAGCTCGAAGCAGGTGTCGGTGCCGGGAACGACGAGGAAGCCCTCGCCGAAGGCGGTGCAGGCGCGGACATAGTCGATCGGCGTGGGCTCCGCCGGCAGGTCGCCGGCGCCGGCCACAGGGGGCGCCAGGACGAAGACCGCCCCCGCAACGGCGAGGAGCACCGCCGCCCACCCTCCCGCCGAACCGCCGAACCGCGCACGCACAGCAAACCGCATCCGAATCCCCCACCTGGGGTTCAGCTTGGCTACCGGGGCGCGGACGGTCAACGCAGCATGCTGCCGGCCGCGCAGACGGCGGGACCGGCCTTGCGGCCGGCGCCCCGCCGTTCCTCAGGTATTCGAGCCGGGGAGCATGCCGAGCGCCGCCATGTAGAGGTCGAGCAGCGTCTCCTGCTCGGAGCGCTCGTCGGCGTCCTGCTTGCGAATGCGGATCACCTGCCGGAGGATCTTCACGTCGAAGCCGTTCGCCTTCGCCTCGCCGTAGACGTCCTTGATGTCGTCGGAGATCGTCTTCTTCTCCTCCTCGAGCCGCTCGATGCGCTCGACGAAGGACTTCAGCTGGCCGGCGGCAAAACCGCCGGGACCGGGATCGGTGGGTTCCATGCGTGGCTCCTCAGCACAGATCGAAGGGGGAGGTCGAAGGGAGAGGGAACGGAAGCGGGCCGGAGGGATGGCGCAGAACGGCCTTCCGGGTCAAGCCGGCTATCGCCGGCCGCCGGGTCAAGCCGGCTATCGCCGGCCGCCGGGTCAAGCCGGCTATCGCCGGCCGCCGGGTCAAGCCGGCTATCGCCGGCCGCCGGGTCAAGCCGGCTATCGCCGGCCGCCGGGTCAAGCCGGCTATC
>JAESGX010000080.1_pt1 | contig 146877 bp, 130 predicted proteins | sample 9269801 | NCBI WGS metagenome assembly JAESGX01 (sample SAMN16773122, study PRJNA677054) | algae metagenome | isolation source: Pleurocapsa minor GSE-CHR-MK-17-07R and co-occurring heterotrophs from wet... | place: USA: Lower Calf Creek Falls, Grand Staircase Escalante National Monument, UT ... | reverse complement strand
CATCTATGCCGGTTACAACTTCCAGGTTCACCCGAACTTCCTGATCGGTGCGGAGGCGGACTTCGTCTTCACCGGCCAGAGCGGCGACGGCCGCATCGGCGGCTCGCGCGTGACGCAGGACAACACCTGGATGTCGACCATCCGGGCGCGCGTCGGCGGCACCTTCGACCGCTTCCTCATCTACGGCACCGGTGGTGTCGCCTTTGCCGACCTCCAGACCAAGGTGCGCGGCTCCGGCAGCGAGACCAAGAACAAGGTCGGCTGGACCCTCGGCGCCGGTGTCGAGACGGCCTTCACCGAGAACATCGTCGGCCGCCTCGAGTACCAGTATGTCGGTTTCGGCAAGGACTCGACGAACATCGGCGGCACCCGGGTGCGCTCCAATTTCAACGACAACATCGTCCGCGCCGGCGTCGCCTACAAATTCTGACGCCGCGACCGGCGGCGCCGACCGGCGCTGCCACCAGGATCAAGGAGAGGCCCCGATGCACCGTCATCGGGGCCTTTTTCGTTTGGAGCGGCGACCATCACTGGCCCTGCATTAACTCCTGGTTCACCAAAGCTCGCAGCAATTCAAAGCAAATCTTGCAACTCTCGTTCCCGATCGCTTAATTATACGAAGCAATGGTCACGAGTTTTGTAGGACACTCGCCAATCTGTCGCATTCGGTTTGCACCGTCCTTCGGACGAGCATCTCGGGTGTCGAGCGCAAAGAACGACTTGGTGCCGCGTACTGGAGTAAATGCGATGAAGCGTCTGATTGCCGCCGTGGCGGCTGCGACCGCGCTGGCGGCCTCGCCTGCGATCTCCGCCGATCTCTACGACCCGATCGCCCCGGTCGCCCCGGAGGTCTATGGCCCGACCGTGTTCAGCTGGGCCGGTCCCTATGTCGGTGCGCAGATCGGCTATGGCTGGGGCGAGACCCGAGGCCAGATCAAGGGCAGCCGGCGCGGCATCGACACCGACGGCGTCATCGGCGGCCTCTATGGCGGCTACAACGCCCAGCTCACGCCGAATTTCGTGCTCGGCGGCGAGGCAGACATCTCCTGGTCCGACATTTCCGGCGACCGCGCCATCCAGGGCCGCAAATATGAAACGCGCACCGACTGGCAGGGCACCATCCGCGCCCGCGCCGGCGCCGCCTTCGACCGCATCCTCGTCTACGGCACGGGCGGTGTCGCCTTCGCCGGCAACAACATGAAGAAGCAGGCCCGCGGCTCGGAAGGCCAGACGCACGTCGGCTGGACGCTGGGCGCCGGTGTCGAAGGGGCGATCACCGAAAACATCGTCGCCCGCGGTGAGTATCTCTATGCCGGCTACGGCAAGGAGAACTACAACAAGATCAACGCGAAGGACGTCGACCTCAACACCAACGTCGTTCGCGCCGGCGTCGCCTACAAGTTCTGATCAAGTCTCTCGCTTCGACAAGGCGGCCCGGCGGCATCCCCGCCGGGCCGTCTTCGTTGGTGTCGCCGGTCAGCCGAGCGGGCTCGTCGCCTCGAAGGCGGGGACGGCCGCCGCGAAGGCGTCGAGGAAACGGACGAGCTTGTGATGGTCGCGGCGCCAGCGGCCGTCGAAGCGCAGGTCGAGATAGCCGAGCGCGCAGGCGAGAGCGATGCGCCCGACATCGGCCCGCTCCGGGTGCGACGGCGGCGCCTTCTCGAGAGCGTTGAGGGCGCGGGTCACCTTGCCGTCCTGCCAGCGCACCCACTCGGCGTGGCGGCGCGCCTCGGGCCGGTAGCGCACCTCGTAGATCTCCAGCAGTGCCGCTTCCATCACCGCATCGGCGAGCGCCTGCAGCTTCAATGTCGCGAAACGCTCCGAAGGCTCGGTCGGGATCAGCCGGCCACCGCCGGCGAGGTGGTCGAAATATTCGAGGATGACGCGCGAATCATAAAGCGAGCTGCCGTCCTCCAGCACCAGCACCGGCAGCTTGCCCACCGGGTTCTCGGCGAAGAAGGCGGGATCGGGCGCCCGCACGTCGGTGTTCTCGAGGGTGATGCGGTCGTCGAGACCGACGAGGGCGGCGCCGATCCGCACCTTGCGGGAGAACGGCGACGGCGGGGCCGAGCGAAGCACCATCATCGGATCAATCCCCCTCGAAGGCGACGAGCGTGCGCACGGCGACACCCATGACCCGCAACCGGTCCGCCCCGCCGAGGTCCGGCAGATCGACCACGAAGGCGGCAGCGACGACCTCTCCGCCGGAGCGGCGGACGAGCTCGATCGCCGCCTCGGCGGTGCCGCCGGTGGCGATCAGGTCGTCGACGACGAGGACGCGGTCGCCCGGCCGGATGGCGTCGGCGTGGATCTCGATGGTGTCGATGCCGTATTCGAGCTGGTAGTCCTGGCCGATCGTCTTGGCGGGCAGCTTGCCCTTCTTGCGGATCGGCACGAAGCCGCGGCCGAGCTCATGTGCCACGGCGCCGCCGAGGATGAAGCCGCGCGCCTCGATGCCGGCGACGAGGTCGACCCGCGCGGTAAGGAACGGCCAGACGAGACCGTCGATGGCAGCGCGCAGACCCACCGGATTGGCGATCAGTGTCGTGATGTCCCGGAACTGGATGCCCGGCTTCGGATAGTCGGGGATGGTGCGGATCAGGTCCTTGAGATCCATGCGGCGTCCTTGATGGTGCCCTGCCCTGCCGTCGGCCGTAGGAAACGACGACGTCCGACGTGCGCTCCGAGCGGGAGCGTCACGCTCTTGTTATTCCAACATCCGTTAGACGGTGGCGGCGATGGCCACAAGCGCGGCCGCTGCATCCCCGCTATGCATTGGCGCCGTGCCCCGCCCGGCTCAGGGCCGGCCGGCCGTGGCGTCCATCTCGCGAAAGACCTCCTCGGCGAGATGGAAGGCGGCGTTGGCGGCCGGCACGCCGCAGTAGATGGCCGCCTGCAGGATCACTTCCTTGATCTCGTCGCGGCCGAGACCGTTGTTGAACGCCGCGCGGACGTGCAGGCGGAATTCGTCGGGCCGGTTGAGCGCGATCATCATCGACAGCGTCATGCACGAGCGGGTCTTGCGGTCGAGGCCCGGGCGCGTCCAGATCTCGCCCCAGGCATAGCGGGTGATGAGGTCCTGGAACTCGCTGCTGAAGGGCGTCTTGCGGGCCTCGGCGCGGTCGACATGGGCGTTGCCCAGCACGGCCCGCCGCACCGCCATGCCGCTGGCGCGGCGCTCGTCGTCGGTCATCGCTCCTCCCGGGATGGTCACGGCATCCGGACCACGCCCCGTTTGGCGCAAAGTAACCTCCACTTCAAGCCGCACGTCACTTCGGGCCGGCCGCAGCATCGAGCAGTCCGTCCGGTCGAGCGGGCCGTCATTCGGCGGCGTCGAGCACCGGCGATTGCACGGCACGACCGGCTGGCGGCGCGGCAAGCTTCTGCAGCAGCGCCTTGCGGCGCTCACCCGCCACGGCCATGCGTTGCTCCTTCACCGGCCCGTAGCCACGCACGTCCTGTGGCAGGCGCGCGAGCTCGCAGAGGAGGCCGTAGTCGGCCTTCCCGAGCCGCTCGAGGATGAGCTCGACGTCCGCTCGGACCTGGTCGATCAGCGCTCGCTCCGCCCGGCGCTCGGCGGTGTAGCCGAACGGGTCGAGGACGGTGCCGCGCAGCCGCTTGCCCTCGGCGAGCCAGGCGAAGGCGGTGAAGATCCACGGGCCGAAGGCGCGCTTCTTCGCCCGTCCCGTCGCCGGATCGGTGCGCGACAGCCCCGGCGGCGCCAGCATGACGCGCAGCCGCCGCTGCCCCGCGAACTGCCGCCGCAGCCCCTCGCGGAAGGCCGGGTCGGTGTAGAGGCGGGCGACCTCGTATTCGTCCTTGTAGGCCATGACGCGGTAGAGGCTCTCCACCACGTGGCCGGTGAGGCGCCCCCCGTCGACGCCTTGCGCGGCATCGGCGGCGCGCACGCGCAGGACGAGATCGCGGAAGCTCCGCGCGTAAGCCTCGTCCTGGTAGGCGGTGAGCTCGGCGGCGAGGAAGTCGATGCGCTCGTCGAGGCCCATCACCGGCACCACCGGCGCCTTCGGAAGCGCCGACAGGATCGCCTGCGGGTCGACGGCGAGCACGCGGCCGGCATGGAAGGCCTTGATGTTCTGGTCGACGGCGGCACCGTTGAGCCGGATCGCCGTTTCGATCGCCTCGATCGTCAGCGGCAGCGCGCCGGACTGCCAGGCGACGCCGACGAGCAGCATGTTGGTGAAGATGGCGTCGCCGAACACCGCCTCGGTGATCGCCACCGCATCGACGCCGACGAAGGCGTGCGCGCCGTCGCGCAGGGTGCGCGTCATCTTTGCCGCATCGAAGGACAGCGTCTGGCGCATGGCGAACTCGGCCGTCGGCGCGACGTGGGTGTTGACGACGGCGAGCGTCCGGTCGGCGTCGAGCAGCGCCAGGTTCTCGGCGGTGCTGGCGACGACCATGTCGGAGGCCACCAGCGCATCGAGCAGCGTCGGGGGAATGCGCGGGCCCTCGATCGGCGCGCCGCGGGCGGCGAAGCGGACATGCGAGGTGACTGGGCCGCCCTTCTGGGCGAGGCCGGTCATGTCGAGGGTAGAGGCGTTGATGCCGTCGAGGTGGCCGGCCATCGCCAGCGTCGCGCCGACGGTGGTGACGCCCATGCCGCCGATGCCGGCGACGAGCAGGTTGATGGTGCGGTCGAGCACCGGCAAGGCCGGCAGCGGCAGGGCGGCGGCGAGGCCGGCGACGTCGAGCCCCGCCCCTTCCGCCGCCCTGAGCTTCGCCCCTTCGACCCAGACGAACGACGGGCAGAACCCTTCGACGCAGGAGAAGTCCTTGTTGCAGCTCGACTGGTTGATGACCCGCTTCTCGCCGAAGGCGGTGGCGAGCGGCTCGACCGAGATGCAGTTCGACTGCACCGAGCAGTCGCCGCAGCCCTCGCAGACGCGCGGGTTGATGGCGAGGCGCCGGTCGGGATCGGCCATCAGGCCGCGCTTGCGGCGGCGGCGCTTCTCGGCCGCGCAGGTCTGGTCGTAGACGAGCACCGAGACGCCCGGATAGGCGGCGAGCTCCGCCTGGATCGGCATGAGGTCGTCGCGGTGCGCCACCGGCGTGCCGGCCGGCAGGTCGTGGCGGCCCTCGTAGCGCTCGGGCTCGTCGGTGACGACGACGATCTTCTCGACGCCCTCGGCGGCGAGCTGGCGGGTGAGGATCGGCACCGTCAGCGGCCCGTCGTGGGCCTGGCCGCCGGTCATCGCGACGGCGTCGTTGAAGAGGATCTTGTAGGTGATCGGCGCCTTCGCCGAGACCGCCTGGCGGATCGCCAGGATGCCGGAGTGGAAGTAGGTGCCGTCGCCCATGTTGGCGAAGACGTGACGGTCGTTGGCGAACGGCACCTGGCCGATCCACGGGACGCCCTCGCCGCCCATCGCCACCTGGCCGTCGGTGGTGCGGCCGGGGATCTCCGTCATGGCATGGCAGCCGATGCCCGGCAGCGCGCGGGCGCCGTCGGGGACCTTCGTCGAGGTGTTGTGCGGGCAGCCGGAGCAGAAATAGGGCGAGCGGCCGGCCCGCTCGGCGTTGCCGGCGGCCCAGGCCGACTGCTGCACCATGCGGTCGGCGACGGCCCGCATCGCCGGATCTGCGGCGGCCTCCGGCAGGAAGCTCATCAGCGCCTGGACGAGCTCGGAGGCGGTGAGTTCGAGGAGGTCGGTGAGGAAGGGGATGCCCTCCGGTGTCGTCTTGCCCCACACCGGCGGGCGCTGGCCGGCCGGCCAGTGATAGGCGAACTCTTTCACCTGCGGCTCGATCAGCGGCCGCTTGTGCTCGACGACGAGGACGCGCTCGAGGCCGCGGGCGAAGGCGGCGAGCCCCTGCGGCTCCAGCGGCCAGGGCATCGCCACCTTGTAGACGGCAAGGCCGATGGCGCGGGCGCGCCGGTCGTCGATGCCGAGCATGGCGAGCGCCTGCAAAAGGTCGCGGTAGGCCTTGCCGGTGGCGACGATGCCGACGCGCGGTCGCGGCGAGCCGAAGCTGACGCGGTCGAGACGGTTGCCGCGCACATAGGCCTTCACCGCCGGCAGGCGGACGTCGCGCAGAAGCCGCTCCGTCTCCAGGCGGTTGCCGAGGAGAAGCGCGCGGTTCATGTCGCCGCGCCGGCGCGGGTCGGCGTCGACGGGGTGGGCGAAGGCGAGGCGGCCGGCCGAGACGTCGACGAGGCCGGAGGCGTCCATGGTGTCGGCGACGCAGATCATCGCCGTCCACAGCCCGGCATAGCGCGACAGCTCGAGGCCGTGCAGGCCGTAGTCGACGACGTCCTGCAGGTCGGCCGGGTTCAGCACCGGCATCTCGGCGTGGACAAAGAAGAACTCGCTCTGGGCCGGCAGGATCGAGGACTTCGCCAGATGGTCGTCGCCGGCGAGCGCCAGAACGCCACCGAGCGCCGCCGTGCCACTGGCGTTCGCCTGCTTCAAGACATCGCCGGCGCGGTCGACGCCGGGCGCCTTGCCGTACCAGAGGCCGAAGACGCCATCGAAGTCGGTGCCCTTGCCGTGCAGCCCGACCTTCTGGGTCCCCCACACGGCGGTGGCGCCGAGCTCCTCGTTGACGCCGGGCTGGAAGTGGATGTCGTGGGCGGCGGTGAGCTTGCGGGCGCGGCCGAGTTCCTGGTCGAAGCCGCCGAGCGGCGAGCCGCGGTAGCCGGAGACGAAACCGCCCGTGCGCTTGCCGTCGGCGCGGTCGAGCCGCACCCGGTCGAGCGCCACGCGCACCAACGCCTGGATACCGGTCAGGTAGACGAGGCCCGCATCGCGGACATATTTGTCGTCGAGGCTGACGCTTCGGATCGGCACGGTCACGGGCGCCTCCACTTGCGCTGCGGCCCGCCGACGCCGTCGGGGGTGGAGGCCGCGCTCCCCATCCGAAGCTAGAATAAGGCGACTGTGCCGCAGTTTTCGTGCTAACGTGCTTGTCTTCCGGCCGTAGCGGGCAAAATCTCTCCCGAATGAAACCATCTTCCGAAAGGATCGCCCTCGAGGCGGGTGATCTCCGCATCCTGCGCGTCCTGCAGCGCGACGCCTCGCTGTCGGTCGCCGAAGTCGCGCGCGAGGTCGGCATGAGCGCCACCCCCTGCTGGCGGCGCATCAAGCGGATGAAGGAGGCCGGCGTCATCCGGCGCGTCGCCGCCCTCGTCGACCGCGAGGCGGTCGGGCTCGGCTTCGTCTCCTATGCCTTCGTCAAGCTGGCGCTGCCGAGCCGGGAGAACATGGAGCGCTTCGACCGCCTGGTCGAGCGCTGGCCGGAAGTCGTCACCTGCGAGCGGGTGACGGGCGCCGTCGACTATCTGCTCAAGGTGGTGACGGAGGATATCAAGACCTATGACGACTTCCTGCGCCTGAAGCTGCTCGACAACGAGCTCGTCTCGGACGTGCAGTCGCGCATCGTCGTTGCGACGGTGAAGGACACCGCGGCACTACCGATCCGCGAGGCATAGGCGCACACCGAGGGGCGGGCGCGCCCCGCCACCGCATCGGCAGACGCGTGCCCACCCTATGATCGCGCCGCGCGATGTGGCATGTAGCCCGCCGAGACGCCCTCGTGCGCCGCCCTGGCGGCCGGCCCTTTCGGCCGCCCCTCTGCCAGGTCGCACCGCCCTCACCTCGTGGCCCCGGCGAAGACCGGAACAGTGCCGTCGGGCGTCGAGGCGTCTCCCTGAGACTGTGCCCCCCGGGATCGCGGAGCGGATCACTATGGCCTTCAAGCCGAACTATCGTCAGCAGCGCAACGAGCGGAGCCGCTCGAAGGAACAGAAAAAGCAGGAGAAGCTGCAGAAGCGCGAGGAGGATGCCGCCAAGCGCAAGACCGTGCCCGGGGACGGCGACATTGAGACCACCGACGAGGACGCCCCCGACACGGGGACGGATTCGGCCACCAACCCGGAGACCTCCGATGGCCCGCAAGAAAACCAAGGTTGATACGAGCAGCGCCGTGCTGTTCGACGTGTTCTACGAGGACGGCCAGCGCACCTCGAACCGCAAGGTTCCCGGCACCGATCTCGGCGGCCTCGACGGCGACGAGCCGGCCCGCACCTTCATCGAGGAGCAGGACCGCAAGATCGCCGAGATGTCCGGCAATCCGCCGCGCATCATCAAGAAGATCGTCCGCTCGGGCAAATGAGCGGGCCTTGCGAATGAGCGGCGCGCGGGCCCTGCCCGCCGCGACCCTTCGGCTCCCGGGGACAAGCTCCCCGGGGCGCCGCCTCCGAAGCGGGCGCGTCAGGCCCGCCGACGGGCCATCCCTCCGACGACATTGAGGATGAAGCGCGCGGCGACCATCGCCGACACGCCCGTCGCATCGAGCCGCGGCACCAGTTCCACCACCGAAATGCCCGCGACCGGGCGCGTCATCGCGACCCGCCGCACCAACGCGGCGATCTCCGGGAACAGCGGTCCGCCCGGCGTCGGCGCGTTGACGGCCGGCACCAGGCTCGGATCGAAAGCGTCGAGATCGAGGGCGATCAGCACCGGAACGCCGTCCGGCAGCGCCGCGACGACCGCCTCGACGCCGGACTGGCGGAAGGCCTCCGCCGGCAGGATGTGCGCCCCGAAGGCCGCCGCCGCCTCGACCTCCTGACGCCGCGCACTGCCGACGCCACGCGCGCCGACCTGGACGATCGCCCGGACGAAGGGCAGCTCCGAGGCACGCCGCATCGTGCTCGAATAGCCGTCGCGCTCGCCACCGATGCTGTCGCGCCAGTCGATGTGCGCGTCGATCTGCAGGATCGCCAGCGGACCCGCCTCGGCGAAGCCGCGATGGAAGGGGATCGGCACGGAATCATCGCCGCCGAGCAGCACCGGCACGGCGCCACGGGCGACGAGCGCGCGCGTCGCCGCCTCGATGGCCGCCCGGTTGCCGGCGCCGTCCTCCGCTGTCGCGGCGACGTCGCCGCAATCGACCAGCCGCATCGGACCATCGCCGAACAGCGGGCCGCCGAGGTCGTAGTCCCAATGGTCGAGATTGCTGCTCGACTGCACGGCACCGCGCCGGATCGCGGCGGGCGCATCGGTGCTGCCGGTGTCGAGCGCGTAGCCGATGTCGGCGTCCGCCGGATACGCCGTGCCGTGGCCGGCCCCGAACACGGCGATGTCGCCGCGGCTCACGTCCCCGAGGCCACGATGCGGCACGCCGAGGAAGGTCGGATCGGCAGGCCGGAGCCAGAGTTTGGTCAAGACGTGCCCCACTCAAACGACGAACGCCCCACCCGCACGTCAGGTGCGAGAGGGGCGTCCAGTATATCAAACAGGGCCGGCAACCGGATCATGCGTCGCCGCCGGCCGCGCGGCGGTCAGGCCGCCTTCTTCTTGGCGGGTGCCCGCTTCTTGGGTGCCGGCGGCGGCGGCGGCTCGACCGGGGCGGCCTTGCGGCTGCGCAGCTGGCCGAGGCCGAGGCTCTTCGCCATCGCCGAGCGGGTCGCCGCGTAGTTCGGCGCGACCATCGGATAGTCCGCCGCCAGGCCCCACTTCGCGCGGTATTCCTCGGGGCTGAGATTGTAGGCGGTCCGAAGGTGCCGCTTCAGCGACTTGTACTTCTTTCCGTCCTCGAGGCAGATGATGTAATCAGGCGTCACCGACTTCTTGACCGGGACGGCCGGGACCAGCGGGGCCGGCGCACTCGCCGGCTCACCCTGCACCGTCTTTTGAAGGGCGCTATGAACCTGACCGATCAGCGCCGGCAGATCGGCGGACTGGACATTGTTGTTCATCACATAGGCGGCCACGATATTGGCCGTAAGCCCCATCAGGTCGTCGGCTTCGTCGGACATTTCACACTCCGGGCTACGAATCGGGATCAGCGTGAGCAGAAAATTGCTGAAGGGTTCGCTGAAAGCAAGCGCGAATAACCAAATCCACAAAATTCCTCAATCGGCGATGCCGTCTGTTTCAGCCGATTTTGATCGTTTGGCGCGCACTTTCTGGACAATCTCGACGCGAGCCGGCAGCGCTGAGCGCGCCAAAGTCATGGTGCGAAGAGGACGCCGAACTTAATCATGGCGACATCGCAGCGCCTTGCAGGTCGCTCGTAGATCGACCGGGGCGGCCAACAAACGCTAGGGACAATACTGGCGAAATCCGCGCCCTCGTCAAACCGTGATCACGGTTTGGCGGCGCCTGGCAGGCGCCCATTCTGCCACCGTCGATCGGGATGGCGCGACCGGTGGGGGCGGCGGCCGTGTTGCGCAGATTGCCGGAGGTGTCGGTGATTTTCCGCTCTTCGGCGCTCGCCGAGGACTATCTCGGCGATGGCTTCGTCGAGCACTATGGAACCTCGCGCGACGTCGAGTGGCAGCACTGGCTCGCCATTCACGCCGAACGGGTCACGGCCTTCGGGATCCGCCGCTCCTTCGACACCCTCCGAGAGCCTGCCCCCCCATGAGCAATCTCCTCAGCCTCGACGACCTGAAGCGCCGCATCGCGGCCGGCGAGATCGCCACCGTCATCTGTGCGATGCCGGACCTGTGGGGACGGCTCGTCGGCAAGCGATTGACGGCGAAGAACTTCCTTTCGGCCGCGCTGGGTGCCGAGGGCGTGCACGCCTCGGTCTATCTGTTCTGCGTCGACATGGACATGGACCCGCGCCCCGGCTACGCGCTGACCGGCTGGGACAAGGGCTTCCAGGACTGCGTGCTGCGGCCCGACCTTTCCACCATCCGCGTGCTGCCGTGGGTGCCGAAGACCGCCTTCGTGCTGTGCGATGCCGTCGACCACGACGGCACCGAGATGGCGGTGGCGCCGCGCACCATCCTGAAGCGCCAGCTCGCCCGCGCCGCCACGCTCGGGCTCACGTTCAAGTGCGCGAGCGAACTCGAGTTCTTCCTCTTCCGCGACAGCTACGACGAGGCCTGGGAGAAGCGCTACCGCGGCCTGAAGCCGACCTCGCGCTACCGCGCCGATTACCACATGCTGCAGTCGACCCGCGACGAGCCGCTGATCGGCGAACTCTGCACCATGATGGAGGCCGCCGGCATCGAGGTGGAGAACGCCAAGACCGAATGGGGCCTCGGCCAGCAGGAGATCGCGCTGCGCTATGCCGATGCCCTCGAGATGGCCGACCGCCACCTCCTCTACAAGAACTGGGTGAAGGAGATCGTCAGCCAGCACGGGCTGTCGGCGACCTTCATGGCGAAGCCCTTCATCGACGAGATCGGCTCGTCCTGCCACGTCCACGTCAGCCTGTGGGACACCGACGGGCGGCCTGCGAGCTTCGATGCCTCGACCGACAGCCACATGGCGCCGCGCTTCGGCTCGTTCGTCGCCGGCATGATCGCCGGTGGGCGCGAGTACGCGATGTTGTTCGCACCGACGATCAATTCCTACAAGCGCTTCCGCAAGGAATCCTTCGCCCCCGTGCAGCTCGTCTGCGGCGGCGACAACCGCACCTGCGGCTTTCGCCTCGTCGGTCACGGCCCGAGCTTCCGGGTGGAATCGCGCATTCCCGGCGCCGACGCCAATCCCTATCTGGTGCTCGCCGGCATCCTGGCGAGCGGCCTCGACGGCATCGAGGCCGGCCTGCCGACGCCGCCGATCTATGACGCGAACGCCTATCTCGACGCCACGCTGCCGCGCGTGCCGCCGACGCTGCGCGACGCCGTCGAGCTGTTTGCCGACAGCGCCGCGGCGATGGCCGCGTTCGGCGACGTCGCACACGCCCACCTGCTGCATTTCTCCCGCCAGGAGGTCGAGGCGTTCGAGCAGGAAACCGTCACCGACTGGGAGATGATGCGCTACTTCGAGCGCATCTGACGCCGGCCGCGGGGGCTCACGGGGCCGCCCGCCGCCACGGCGCGACCGAGCGGCGCCAGTGCGGGGGCCGCCGACTTTCACGGATTGCGAGGAGACGGGCGTGGGCGACAAGCGGACGGTGTTGGTGACGGGCGGCGTCGGCGGGATCGGCACGGCGATCTACAGGCGGCTGGCCGCCGAGGGCTGGCGCGTCGTCGCCGCCGACATGGCCGTCGATCCCGCGCGGAACGGTACGCCCGTCGAGGGCGGTCCGGCCGACGTGTTCGTCCACCATCTCGACGTGCGCGACACGGCGAACGTCGCCGCCTGCGTCGCGGCGGCGGTGACGCTCGCGGGCGGTCCGCTCGCCGGCGTCGTCAACTGCCACGGCATCGTCCGCTACACGCCGATCGGCACCGTCCAGGACGAGGACATGGACGCCGTCTGGCAGGTGAATGTCGCCGGCTCCGCCCGCGTCTGCCGCGCCGCCGACGCGCACCTCGCGCCGGGCGCCTCGGTCGTCAACATCTCGAGCGTCACCGGCTCGCTCGGCCGCCTGCCCGGCGCCTCGATGTATGGGGCGAGCAAGGCGGGACTGGAGGCGTTCACGCGCTACCTCTCCTGCGAGCTCGCGCCGCGCGGCATCCGCGTCAACGCCATCGCGCCGGGCTTCATCCTGGCGCTGCCGCTCAGCCCGTCGATGCGCGCCATCGGCTGGGGCGGCAGTGAGGACGAGGTCGTCGCCCGCCTGAAGCAGGAGATCCCGCTCGGCCGCTTCGGCACCTGCGCGGAGATCGCCGACGCGGTGGAGTTTCTGCTCTCTGCGCGCGCCTCCTACATCACCGGCACGACGCTGTTCGTCGACGGCGGCGTGACGGCGCGGTGAGGCCGGTCTCGGCCCGGTTGTGCTAGACCCTCGGTGCCAGCCGGTGCCGGGCCGGCGACGAAACGGACGGAGGAACGGGTGACGGCCGTCGACGGGGAGACGCCGCTGATCGGCTCGGTGCGCGCCACCGCCACCTACGAGCTGGTGGTGGAGCAGGTGCGCCGCGCGCTCTATCTCGGCCGCTTCCTGCCCGGCGACAAGCTGCCGCCCGAGCGCGACCTCGCGAGCCAGATGGGCGTGTCGCGCACGACGATCCGCGAGGCGGTGCGCGTGCTCGAGGGCGAGGGCCTCGTCACCGTGCGCCGCGGCGCCACCGGCGGCCTCGTCGTGCTCGGCCAGGCGAAGCTGACGCCCAGCCAGGTGAAGTCCTACATGGAGACCCAGCGCGGCCTGCTCGACAGCGTCTTCGAGTTCCGCCTCGCCAACGAATGCGCCGCCGCCTCGCTCGCCGCCGGGCGGCGCACGGAAGCGCACCTGAAGCGGCTCGCCCGGGCCCTCGAGGAGATGGACCGGCTCGGCACCACGGCGGAGGCCCGCGAGCGCACCGGCAACATCGCCCGCTTCAGCGCCTGCGATTCGGAGTTCCACCTTGCCATCGCCCAGGCCTCGCTCAACCCGTTCCTGGTGAAGGCGGTGGAGGACGCGCGCACGGCCATGTTCCTGCCGATCGGCCGGGTGTTCACGCGGCTCGAAGACAATGCCAACGAGCACCACGCGGCGATCTTCGAGGCGGTTCGCGACCGAGACGCCACCGCCGCCGCCGCCCACATGCGCGCCCACATCGAGGCGACACGCACCGCGCTGCACGGCCTGTTGCCGAAACCGAAGAAGCCGCCGCCGCCCGCCGGATGACGGTGGCCGATTCGGGTGCGGCTTTCGCGGAGGTCGCCAGACGGCCGCCGTCGCTTGGTCCAGAATATAGACCATTGAGCAACGTGCTGCTATCGTGTGAGCAACGTGCTGCTATCGTGCCGGGCGTCGGGCCGGCAGACGCGGCCCGGGCGCCGGCGGCGCCCCGCAGGAGCAAGACGGATGGCTTCCACCCGGCCCCTCGAATTCGGCTTCGTCGCAACCGCCTCCGGCGGCGCCGGCACCAGCGACCGGCAGATGTACCGGGACCTGATCGGCGACGTCGAGATCGGGCTGGGGCTCGGCTACGGCACCGTCTGGATGATCGAGCACCACTTCTCCGACTATTTCCCGACGCCCGACCCGCTCGCCTTCCTGTCGCACATCGCCGGCCGCTTCCCGCAAGCCGGGCTCGGCACCTGCGTGCTGATCGCCCCCTGGTACGACGCGCTCAGGCTCGCCGGCTCGATCGCCCAGTTGCGGCTTCTCACCGATGCGCCGATCCACCTCGGCTTCGGCCGCGGCACGGCGAAGTACGAGTACGACCGCTTCGGCATCGACATGGAGGAGGCGCGAATCCGCTTCGTCGAGACGCTGCGCATCGTCCGCGACGGCCTGACCAAGGACAGCTTCACCTTCGGGGGCAAGATCCTCTCGGTGCCGAAGGAGACGCGGCTCCGGCCGAAGGCGCCGCTCGACAACCTGCACTTCTACGGTGCCATCGGCGCAAGCCCGGAGAGCGCCCAGGTGATGGCCGACGAGGGGCTGCCGCCGATCTGCACCACCATCGGCAATCTCGACGCCCAGGCGGCGACGCTGGTCGAGTGGGCGAAGCGGGCCGCGAGCCACGGCTTCGAGACGAACGTGCCGCTGCCGATCATGATCAACTGCGTCATCGAGGACAGCGACGCCGAAGCTGTGCGCCAGGCGCAGATCCACATTCCGCCGTTCATGCAGGCGCAGGTCGACCACTACGAGGCCGATGCCGACCACTACCGGGACATCCAGAGCTACAAGGCGTGGAGCAACGCCTTCTCCGGGATGAAGAAGCGCTGCGACCCGGTCAACATCCCGCCCTGGTGCGAGTGGCAACTCGTCGGCACGCCCGACACGGCGGCGCGCAAGCTGCAGAGCTACATCGATGCCGGCTTCAACATGTTCCTCCTCCACACCGCGACGCCCGGCGTGCCGACCGGTCCGCGCCGGCGCTGGCTGCAGCGCTTCGCCGAAGAGGTGATGCCGCGCTTCACCGGCGTCCCGGCGGCCTTCCACGCCACCGCGGCCGAGTGAGGCCGCACGGCATGGACGGACGGTCCGACGCGCTTCACCCCAAGCTGCGCACCATCCTGGCGGCGCCCGAGTGCCCGAACGCCACGCCCGTCGAGGTCCAGGACCCGGGCGAGGCGCGGCGGGAGTGGAAATCCGACATCCTCGCCGTCGATGCGCCGGCGCCGCAGGCCGTCGGCGTCACCGAGACGAGCTTTCCCGGGCCCGCCGGTCCGATCGCGGCGCGCCTCTACGTGCCGGAGGGGTCGCGGGCGCAGCCGTGGCCGCTGCTCGTCTACTATCACGGCGGCGGCTACATCCGCGGCGATCTCGACACCCACGATTCGCTCTGCCGCGTGCTCGCCCACGAGACGCCGTGCGCCGTGCTGTCGGTCGACTACCGTCTCGCCCCCGAGCACCGCTTCCCGGCCGCCGTCGACGACGCGCTGGCCGTCCTGCGCACCGTGGCGCGTGACGCCACCCGCCTCGGCATCGACGCCCGCCGCATCGCGGTGGGTGGCGACAGCGCCGGCGGCAACATCGCCGCCGCGGTGACGCTCGCCGCCCGCGACGACGGCGGCCCGGAGATCCGCTACCAGTTGCTGATCTACCCGGTGACGGATCTGACCAGCGCCACCGAGTCCAAACGGCTGTTCTCGAAGGGCTATCTCCTCAACTCGATGCCCTTCTACATCGCGAGCTATCTCGGCCCCGACGGCGACGGCAGCCATCCGCTCGCCTCGCCGCTGCTCGCCCCGGACCACACGCGCCTGCCGCCGGCGCTGGTGCTGACGGCGGGCTTCGACCCGCTGCGCGACGAGGGCGACGCCTATGCCGCACGACTGGCGGCAGCCGGCGTGGCGGTGGAACACGTCCGCCACCCCGACATGATCCACGGCTTCGTGTCGCTGCGCGGCCTGCTCGACGAGGCCGACGCGGCGCTCCGCGACTGCGCGCGGCGGCTGGCGACGGCCTTCGCCTGACGGCCCTGAACCTCGGGCACGGCCGACACCGGACGCGGGCCCGCCGCGCTCTGCCTCAGCCGGCGACCGCGCGCAGCAGTGCCGCGGCGACGACGCCGACGGCGACGACCGCGAGCAGCGGCAAACGCAGGGCGACGAGTGCCGTCAGCACCGCGGCGACCGTCTCGGGCCACCCCGTCGCCAGCACCGTCGGCGCGATCAGCGCGGCGAGCACGGCCGCCGGCACCGCCTCGAAGGCGGCGCGCGCCCGCGGATGTCGCAGTGCCGAGGCCGGCATCACCAGGCCGGCGAGGCGGGTGAACACCGTCGCCGCCGCCATCGCCAGGATGGCCGCGAGCGTTGCCGGATCGAGGTTCACGTGGCGGCCTCCCGGCGGGTCGGCAGCAGCGCGGCAACGGCGACGCCGGCGGCCGCCCCCACCGCGATCGACACCGGGCCGGGCAGCACGGCCTGGGTGGCGACAGCGGCGAGCGCCGCCGCGGCGATCGTCGACAGGAAGCCGCGCGTGTGTCGGAAGCCGGCGATCAGCCCGATGAAGATCGCCGTGAAGGCGAAGTCGAAGCCGTAGGCGGCCGGGTCTCCGAAGCGCGCCCCGACGACGGCGCCGGCCGTCGTGAAGATCACCCAGTTGACGTAGAGCGTACCGGCGAGACCGGCATAGAAGGCGGGCGTCAGCCGGGTCGCCGCCGCCCGCCGCTCGGCCATCGCCCAGATCTCGTCGGCGAGCAACAGCAGCGCCAGCACGCGGGCGGCCGGATGGAAGCCGTCCATCTTCGGGGCGATCGAGGCGCCCATCAGGATGTGGCGGAGGTTGACCAGCAGCGCCGCCGAGCCGAGCGTCACCCAGGCGGCCGGCGTCGTCCACAGGTCGAGCGCCACGAACTGCGAGCCGCCGGCGAAGACGAGCCCGGACATCAGCGCCACTTCCAGCGGCGACAGCCCCTTCTCGGCGGCGAGCGCCCCGAGCAGCAGCGCGAACGGCACCACCGCGACGGCGGCCGGCAGGATGGCGAATGCCCCGGCGCGAGCCTCGTGCCAGGGAGAGGTCTTGGGAGCAGCGATCATCGCCGCGGTGTAGCCACCACCGCACCGGGGGTCTTGGACGAAAGTGACGGACGTGCCTGCGACGGGACGGCGACTGCCCCGTCCGCGCCGGCTGCGGCTTATGGTGCGCCGCACATCCGTTCCCCACCGCCGCCAAACCTGCCACGATGGAGCGTTGTGCGGCGCGCTCATTCCGCGAGGATTTTCAATGTCCGTTGTCGACCCTGATTCTGGCTTTCGTCTCGATTTCAGACCCGTCGATCGCCGCAACAAGCAGTCCGTCTGGCTGCACAGACACAAAGACAAGGTCACCAGCCAGAACGGCGAGGACGGCATCGCGCTCAAGATCTTCGAACTCATCGGCACCGAGAACAAATGGTGCTGCGAGTTCGGCGCCTGGGACGGAATGCATTTCTCCAACACCTACAATCTGATCAAGAATCTGGGATGGACTGGTGTTCTGATCGAGGCAAACAAATCGCGGTGCGATCAGATCGAGAAAAATCTCGCCGGGTGCCAGATCCACATCGTCAACAAGTTTGTGGGCTTCACCCCGGCCGACAGTCTCGACACCTACCTGTCCGAGACGGCGTGTCCGAAAAACATCGACTTCATCTCCATCGATATCGATGGCTGCGACTATCACGTCTGGGACTCGCTCGCCGTCTATCGCCCTCGCGTCGTCCTGATCGAGTTCAATCCGTCAGTGCCGAACGACGTTTTCTTCGTGCAGGAACGGGACATGACGATCAACAAGTCGTCGTCCCTGCTCGCCGTCACAGAACTCGCGAAATCCAAGGGCTACGAGCTCGTCTGTGCGCTCAACAACGACGCCTTCTTCGTGCTGGCGGAACTCTTCCCGAAATTCGGTATCGAGGATAACAGCCCCGATGCGATGTTCTATCCGGCGCGGCGGGAAATGCGCATCTTCCCGACCTTCGACGGCACGCTCTACGTGACCGGCCGGCGGCAGATCGGCTGGGGCGTCAACAAGAACGTCACCTTCGGCCCCGACGACCTGCAGGTCGTGCCGCCAGAGCGCCGGCGCTTTCGCTGACGCGGGGGGCGGTTCGACCGGCCTCACCAACTCGTGATGGCGCGGGCGGCCGGGCGTCGCAGGCGTTCAGCGGATGGCGGTGACCAGAGTCCGGCCGGTTGCGGGCGGGAGACGGGCGGCGTCGCCCGGCCGCGAACTCGTCCTCTTGCGATCCGGCGACCGGCCGTGGCATCGATTGGCGATCACCGCGTCCGCGGGCACGCTCCACGGCTTGCCCAAGCCGGAACGCCGCCCCCGGGGGAGCAGGAGCCATCCAGCGAACGCTGCCCGGACGAATCTTGAAGATATTTGAGCAAGATTGGTAGAGCTGAATGCGTATTGCAATCGTCGGGACGTCCAATTCGCTCAGGAAGGATGGCTATACCTTCTATCTGGATGCCGATCCGCGCGTCGAGAGCCTTTCGAATTTCTCGATCGGTGCCAGCACCGGGCTGCATTCCATTCGCTCGACGAAGAATATCGATTTCACCCAGTTCGATTATTGCCTGATTGATTTCTCGGTCAATGAAGAGGTCGTCAGGAAAAACAATGCGCTGAATCTGGAATTCTCCAAAGCTATCTTCGAGAACCTGATAGTCCGCTGCCTGACCGGCGGCTGCATGCCGGTCCTGACCCTGCTTCCCCGGATGACGGAAACTCATCAGTCGAAGATGCGCTCCTTCTATCTGAAGATTTCCGCCGACTGGGGCATACCCTATTTCGACGGTTACGAGCTGATCGACTACATGAAGTCGGTCAGCGACATCAGCGGCTTCGGCTTCTTCCTCGATGTCGCGCACATTCGCCCGTGGGTGTGCCTGGTTTTCGCGCGATCAATGCTGGACGGCCTGGAATCCCTGCCGGAAAAGCGCTTGGTCGCGCGCGACGTCGCCGCCCCCTCCTTCGCTTGCATCGGTGTCGCTGACCGGCTCGCAGGCACGGAGGGATTGGAGATCACGGAAAGGGGCAGCGCCAGGGCGTCGGGTCGTTTCGTTCGGTCGACCGAGCCGGCCACGATCCCGCTTCACGAAATCGATGGTGAGGACGTCATTGGGGTCTGCGTGAACCTGTCGGAGACAAACTGCATCCTGGCGCTTTCCGGCGAAACCGAGACGGCGCTCGACCTGCGCAACAACTACTTCGAGAACCCTTTGTACCGTCTGGTGATTTCCGCGCTCCCGTTGATGAAGGCGGTGACGCTGTTGGAAGGGCGCCTGCAGATCCGCTCCCTCGATACCGACGGCGCAGCGTCCCTGACGTCGGTCAGCGGCATGTCCGCCGAACTCGGCCACGCTTCGCGACCCGCGAAGGGGCAGATCGAGATCGCCGACCTCTTCGTGCGGGAGCGCGGCGAAGTCCATTCGCCGAATGCCCCCGCGGACGGGCTGAACCGCCCGTTGCTGCTCTCGTCCTCCCACGCCGGGATCGAGCTCGCGGCCGGCGTCTATCGGTCCCTGTTCAGCAAGGAACACGACGACGCCGAGGGAACCGCCGGCAGGGCACGGGCAAGGGAAAAGCGAAGGCAGAAGATGCGCGCCGCGGCGCGGGCGTAAGCTGGAAAGCCATGCGCGCGGCGCGCGCGGGAGTTCAAAAAGAGCGCGCGGCGGCGTGTGTCCGGGAACCCTCAGGTCCGCGCCTGGCGCATCTCGGCTCGCTTTGCGTCGCGCTTCTCGGACCGGGCATCGCCACGCTTGCCCGCCCGCCGCTCGGCGATCTCGGATGCGGTCAACGCCTTTCGGGCATCCTCTCGCAGCGGCTGCCGCCGCTTCTGACGCTCGCCCTCACGATGTGTCGCCATGGGTCATCTCCTCGATCCTGGAGGGCGCACTTTACCGGCCCGCGCCGTCGGCGCCAAGTTTCGCCGATAGGCGCCCGGGACCGCCGCCGTTCCCGCGGCTGACCGCGCGCCACCCGACGTGAGAGCCACGATCGGGAGCGGCGAGCCTCGCGGGCCTCAGCCGGGACCGGCAGCTTCGTCGATCCTGACGGTGAAGCTTCCCCGGTCGACCTGTTCCGCCGAGATCTTCTTGAGGACGAGCTTCGGCAGGGCGGCCCGCTCCCGCTCGAAGAGATCGACGAAGGCCTCCGGCCTGTCGAAGTGTCCCTTCAGCGTCCTGAGGTCATAGTCCCACCAGCCGGTCTCCAGGAGCCGGGCCGCGACCTGGTCGGGAAACCGCATCCGGATCCGCTTGGCCGGGACGCCGGCGACGATCTCGTAGGGAAGCACGTCGCGCGTCACGACGGCGCCGGCGCCGATGATCGCGCCGCTGCCGATCGAGACCCCGGCGCGGATGATCACGCTGTCGCCGATCCATACGTCGTGTCCCACCACGACGTCGCCGGAGTATGGCACCGGACGCTTAGTGGCCATGGCGGCGAAGTATTCGTTGCTGGCGAAGCCCGCCGTCGGATTAAAGGCGATCGTATGGGTCGACACGTAGCCCGTCGGATGCTCGGCTTGCGCAAAGATGACGCGACGAGCGATCGAGCAGAACCTGCCGATCCGCGCGCTCCTGATTTCCGTGCCGGCGCCCGTGTAGGAGAACGCCCCGATCCGCAGCGACCGCTCCACCTTCGTGCGGGCCAGCGAAACGGGCGCCTCGGCCTCCAGAAACGCCGGCAGCGCGAAGCCGACCTCGATGGCGATCTGATTGTCGCGCAGAACCTCGACGGCCTGAGCCTTCTGGAGGGTCTGGGTTTCAGTCGACGGCGCCATCCTCACCAACCTTCACACACAACGGGGTCGCGCTGTGTACCCTCCGGGAAGGAGGGTCGATAGGCCTGATCACCGGGCGCGCGCTCGCGTCGATGCCGCCGTGCGGTCGGCGTCGCTCCCGGCCCGCGGGCCTTCCCGAGGGCGCGAGATGGATGATCCGCCCCCGATCTCACCAACTCGTGAACGGTCGCGTCGACAGCGCGGCGTTGCGGTAGCGGCGGTCGGACGTGACGTCCTCGCCCGCCCAGTCGGGAACGGCGAGGATCGTATCGGCGTCCGCCATCTCCACCTCGGCGAGCACCAGCCCGTCATTGGCGCCGGCGAAGACGTCGACCGTCCAGTGGCCGCCGGGGCGGTCGAGCGTGTGGCGGGTCTTGTCGACGAGGCCGCCGCGGCAGAGCGCGAGCATCGCCTCGGCGTCGGCGAGCGGGATATCGTACTCGAACTCGTCGCGCACCACCGCCGATTGCTCCGCCTTGACGGTGAGAAAGGCGACGTCGCCCGCCGTCCGCACCCGGACGGCGATGCGCTCGTCGGCGAACAAATAGCCCTGGCGGAGGCGGGCCGTCTCGCGGACCTCGGCGCGCCAGCCGTCGCCGGCCACGAGAAATTTCCGCTCGATTTCCTTCGCCATGCATCGGCCTCCCCTCGTCGCCCGACCGCGACCATCGGCGGACATTGATCCTGCCTGCACGACCGGCCAATGTCTGTCGCCGCGGCACGAGCTCGCGGCCAACGAGACTGCGGAGGAACCGGAGCGGCATGCGCATCATCGTCAGCGGCGGCGGCGGCTTCCTCGGGCGCCGCCTGATCGAACGGCTCCTGCGGGACGGCCTCGGCAACGACCGCGTCGAGGCGGTGACCGCCTTCGACACCGTCGCACCGCCACCGTTCGAGGATGCGCGCGTGCGCTTCGTCGCGGCCGATCTCTGCGACGAGGCGGCGGTCGGGGGCGCGGTCGGCGGCGGCGTCGACGTCGCCTTCCACCTCGCCGCCGTCGTGTCGGGAGCGGCGGAGGCCGATCTCGGGCTGGGCATGCGCGTCAACGTCGACGGCACGCGCACGCTGCTCGACGCGCTCGCCGCCGGCGGCCGGCCTCCGCGCCTCGTCTTCGCGAGCTCGGTGGCGGCCTTCGGCCGTGTCGGGCCGGACGGTTTCGTCGACGACGCCACGACGCCGAAGCCGGCGAGCTCCTATGGCGCCGAGAAGGTGATCGGGGAATACCTCGTCGCCGACCGCACCCGTCGCGGCGATGTCGACGGGCGCTCGGTCAGGCTGCCGACGGTGGTGGTGCGGCCGGGCAAGCCAAACGCCGCCGCCTCGTCCTTCGCAAGCTCGATCCTGCGCGAGCCGCTCGCCGGCGCGCCCGCCGTGCTGCCGGTGGCCGAGAGCCTGCGGCTGTGGATCTCCTCGCCCGATACCGTCGTCGGCAATCTCCTCCACGCCGCGGCGCTGCCGCAGGAGGCGTTCGAGGGCGACGCGACGCTGAACCTGCCGGGCATCACCGTGGTGGTGGCGGAGATGATCGCGGCGCTCGGGCGGGCGGGCGGCGACACCGGCCTCGTCGAACGGACGCCGGATGCGCGCATCGGGAAGATTGTCGCGAGCTGGCCGGCCGGCATCCACACGGACCGGGCGAACGCGCTGGGCTTCCGCCCGGATACGGACATCGACGCGATCGTCGCCGAGCACGTCGCGGCGATGAAGGCGGCCTGACGGGCGACGGCGGTGCGGGTCTGCCATCTCTGCCGCCGTCCCCTCGGCAGCGACCGGGACGCGCTGTCGATCGACTGCGGCGGCAATTGCTGGGGCTGCGTCGGCCAGATCGAGGCCGAGAGCGGCTACGAGCCCTCGGTCCGGCAGGTGGCGGCGGAAATCCGGCGGGGCCTGCGCCACGCCGACGGCACGCCCCGGCTGAACCCGGAGGCGCCGACGTCCCACCCGAACTGAGCGCACGAAAAAGGGCGCCGTCGCCGGCGCCCTTTCGTTGGTCCCGCCGCGCTCGGCGCGATCAGGTCGGGGTCAGCTTCCCCTCGCGCTGCAGGTAGTACATGTACTGGTCGAAGGTGCCTTCGGTGTACTGGAACCACAGGTCCGCCTCGGCGCGATAGGCGACGATGGCGTCGTAGATCTTCTTGAAGTTCTCGTTCTTCGCCGTCGTTTCGGCATAGACCTCCTGCGCCGCGGCGAAGCAGGCGTTCAGCACGTCGAGCGGGAAGGCCGTCACCTTGGCGCCGGCGGCATAGAGCCGCTTGATCGCCGCCGGGTTCTCGACGTCGTACTTCGCCAGCATCCACTGGTTGGCTTCCGCCGACGCGGACTGGATCGCCGCCTTGTAGGTGTCGGGCAGCGCCTCGTACTTCGCCAGGTTGACGAAGGCGTGCACGGTCGGGCCACCCTCCCACCAGCCGGGGTAGTAGTAGTACGGGGCGACCTTGTAGAAGCCGAGCTTCTCGTCGTCGTAGGGTCCGACCCACTCCGCTGCGTCGATCGTGCCCTTCTCCAGCGCCGGATAGATGTCGCCACCGGCGATCTGCTGCGGCACGACGCCGACCTTCGACATCACCTGGCCGGCGAAGCCGCCGATGCGCATCTTCAGGCCCTGCAGGTCGGCGGCGGACTTGATTTCCTTGCGGAACCAGCCGCCCATCTGCGCGCCGGTGTTGCCGCACGGGAAGCCGACGGCGTTGTAGCCCTTGTAGAACGCGTTCATCAGCTCGTTGCCGCCGCCCTGGTAGAGCCAGGCATTCTGCTGGCGGGCGTTCAGGCCGAACGGCATCGCAGCGCCGAGGCAGAAGGTCGGATCCTTGCCGACATAATAGTAGCTGACGGTGTGGCACATCTCGACGGTGTCGTTGGAGACGGCGTCGAGCGCCTGCAGGCCAGGGACGATCTCGCCGGCGGCGAAGACCTGGATCTTGAACTTGCCGCCGGTGAGGGCCGCAACCCGGTCGGCGAGATATTGCGCGCCGCCATAGATGGTGTCGAGCGACTTGGGGAAGCTCGAGGTCAGGCGCCAGTTCAACTCGGGCGCATCCTGGGCGATCGCCGGCATCGGCAGCGCGGCGGCCGTCGTCGCCGCAGCGGCCGAGGCGAGGCCGGCGGACTTCAGAAATTCACGACGCTTCATGAGTGTTTCCTCGGATGGTGTTCTGTCGGGAGCGACCCCTTCGCCCCGATCGGGATCGGTGACGCCTTCGGACGCGAGCCGGCCGTGACCGGCCGCCGTGCCGTGGCGCAATCTCTTTCGTGCCGCCGATAAAGCCCCGGCGCCCGCGGGTTGGCAACTGGAAAGAAGGCGAATAGGCGTCGCCCGATCGCCACCGGGTGCGCCGTTTCGCGTCCCTCCCGCCGCTTGCCGTCGCCAGAGCCATCGGCCACTCTCGCGCCATCCCGTGGCGGGCGAGGCGCGCATGACGAAGACCAAGGCCGGCAACTTCTTCGAGGACTTCCGGCTCGGCCAGGTGATCCGGCACGCCACGCCGCGCACGCTGACCGTCGGCGACGCCGCCCTATATCAGGCAATCTATGGCGGCCGCTTCGTCGTGCAGTCGTCGGACCGCTTCGCCCGCGACATCGGCTATCCGCAATCGCCGATCGACGACCTGCTCGTCTTCCACACCGTCTTCGGCAAGACCGTGCCCGACATTTCGCTGAACGCCGTCGCCAACCTCGGCTATGCCGGCTGCCGCTTCCTGGCGCCGGTCTATCCCGGCGACACGCTGTCGGCGATCTCGGAGGTGATCGGCCTCAAGGAGAACTCCAACGGCAAGACCGGCGTCGTCTATGTGCGCTCCACCGGCTACAAGGACGACGGCACCGAGGTGGTCGACTATGTGCGCTGGGTGATGGTCAACAAGCGCGACCCCGGCACGCCCGCCCCGCCGGCCCACGTGCCGAACGTGCCGGCCGCCGTCGGGGGTGACGTCATCGGCAACGCCGTGCCGCCGATCGACCTCGATGCCTGGGACGACGACCTTTCCGGCTCGCCGCACCGTTGGACCGACTATGCGCCCGGCGAGCGGATCGACCACGTCGATGGCACCACCATCGAGGAGAGCGAGCATCAGCTGGCGACGCGGCTCTACCAGAACACCGCCCGCGTTCACTTCAACCAGCACACGGAAGGGGCGGGCCGGTTCGGCCGGCGCCTCGTCTATGGCGGCCACATCATCTCGATCGCCCGCGCGCTGTCCTTCAACGGCCTCGGCAACGCCTTCCACATCGCGGCGATCAATGCCGGCCGCCACGTCGCGCCGGTCTTCGCCGGCGACACCATCTATGCGTGGTCGGAGGTGCTGGCCGCGGCGGACCTCGAAGGACGCCCGGATGTCGGCGCGCTCAGGGTGAGAACGGTTGCCGCCAAGAACCGGCCGTGCAACGACTTCCCCGACCGCGACACAGCCGGCGCCTATGATCCGGCGGTCGTCCTCGACATCGACCTCTGGCTGCTGCTGCCGCGCCGCTAGCGGGCCGCAAGACCACCCTGGAGCCCGACCTCGTGAAAGCCCTCGCCCCCCTCGCCCCCCTCGCCGGCCTCGCCGCGCTCGGCCTCGCCGCCACCATGGCGACGGGCGCCATCGCGCAGGAGGCTCAATACCTCTTCAGCGGCACGTTCCTCGTCACCGCGGCCAACAAGGCCTGCAAGAACATGGTCGGCGACAGCCGCACCATGTCTTTTGCCAACGTTTTGTGGAACATGAAGACGGCCGACAAGGTCGCCCGGCCAGGCTTCGTGCTGGTCAACCCGAACGGCACCGTCGTCATCGTCCCGACCGGCAAGACCTTCAAGACGGCCGGCGACTATGAACTGACGCAGGCCGATCGCTGGAACGGCATCGCCACCTGGACCTCGACCTACAGCGAGCTGAAATTCTCGCCCTCGAAGATCAACGCCTCGACCACCCAGGTGACGATCACCGGCAAGCTAACGAAGCTCAACTTCGACGACAACTGCACGGTGACGTTCCGCGCCGTCGGCCTGCGCAACCCGTAACGGCGGCAGGGGGCGGCCGCAGTGAGTGAAACATCGGCACCCGGTGCGTTGCCGTCCGCGTCCCCGCGGGACGACGCCGACCCATCCGACCGCGAGCGCCTGATCGTCTTCTCGCTGGCCGCCGTCGGCGGCCTGATCATCGCGGTGATCGTCGCCGCCACCCACACCCTCGTCGGCGAGATCCAGACGCTGCTGTTCGGCGCCGACGTCGACGTCGTCGGTACCGGCGGCGTTCCGCCCTGGCGCATCCTCACGGTCACCACCCTCGGCGGCCTCGTTCTCGGCCTCGTCCTCTGGCTCGCCGGCCGGCTGCACCGCCTGTCGATCACCGATCCCGTCGAGGCGAACGCGCTGGAAGGCGGGCGGATGTCGCTCGGCGACAGCCTGGTGCTCGTCGGCCTGTGCAGCCTGTCGATCTCGATCGGCGGCTCGGTCGGTTTCGAGGCGGCGATGACGCAGATCGGCGCCGGCCTGCTCTCCGTCGCCGGCCAGCGTCTCGGCGTGTCGCGGCGGGCGCTGCGCGTGCTGGTGTCGTGCGGCACGGCGGCCGGCATCGCCGCGATCTTCGGCGCGCCGCTCGCCGGTGCGGTCTATGCGCTGGAGCTCGTCGTCGGCGGCTATGCCGTGCGGGCGCTGGCGCCCACCCTCGTCGCGGCGGCGATGAGCGGCCTCGCCACCCACTTCATCATCGGGCCGAACCCGCTGTTCCCCGCCGCCCACATCGTCGGGCCGGCGCTCTGGCACTATCCGTTCGCCGTCCTCGTCGGCATCGGTGGCGCCCTCGTCGGCATCGTCGTGATGCGCGGCACCACGACCGTGGAAGCCGTGCTGGCCCGCCTGCCGGGCCCGAAGGCGTTCCGGCCGGTGATCGGTGGCGCGGCGCTCGGCGGGCTCGCCATCCTGGTGCCGGTCGTCACCGGTCCGGGCCACGCCGGCATCAACACCATCCTCGGCCACGACGCCACGATCGGCGCGCTGGCGGCGATCGTCGTCGCCAAGGCCGCCGCCTCGATCGTCTGCATCGGCTCGGGCTTCCGCGGCGGGTTGTTCTCCGCCTCGCTGTTTCTCGGCGCCGCCTTCGGCTCGCTCCTGCACGTCGCCGCGGTGGCGCCGCTGCTCGGACCGGCCGAGCCGAGCGGGCTCGCGGTGGTCACCGGCATGTCGGCGGTGGCGGCGGCGATCGTCGGCACGCCGCTCGCGATCGTGCTGCTCGCCGTGGAGACCACCGGCATCCACTCCGGCATCGTCTCCGTCGCCATCGCCGTGGTGGTGGCGAACCTCCTGACCAAGCGGTGGTTCGGCTATTCGTTCTCGACCTGGCGCTTCCACGTCCGCGGGCGCGACCTCACGGGCCCGCGCGACGTCGGCCGCCTGCGCGAGCTGCAGCTCGCCGACGTGCCGCTCGCCGACGTTCCGCGCTTTCCGCCGGACCGCCCCTGCCGCGAGGCCGCCCTCGCCAGCCGCGGCACCTTTGCCCTCGTCGTCGCCGTGCAGGACCCGGACGGCGCCTTCCGCGGCCTCGTCCGCCGCGACCGCCTGTTCGAGACGGCCCTCTCCGCTCCCGACACGCCCATCGAGACCCTGATCGAGGCGGTGCCCGCTACCGCCCACATCGCCGACGCCGTCGCCGACCATGTCGAGGGCATCGCCGAGGGGGTCGCCGGGGTGCTGCCGGTGCTCGATGCGAACGGCCGGCTCGTCGGCACCGTGCCGGAGCGGGCGGTGCTGAAGCGCTACCTCGACGAACTTCTCGCCGCCGACCGCGACGACGCCGGCCCGATGGAGGCGCGGCGCTGAGGCTGCGAACACCGGGCGGACGTCAGAAGCGCCGCCAGACGGCCAGCATGACGCCGTTCTCGGCGAGCGCCCGGCGACCGGCGACCACCGAGTTTGCCCCGACCTGCAGCGACCAGCGCGCATCGAGGTCGTGCACGACGGACAGTTGCACCCGCGTATAGGCGCCGGCGCGGAAGCCACCGCTGCCGCCACCGACAGTGGTGACCTGGAAGACCTGGGCGAGCGCCAGCCAGTCGGGCCGCGGCCGCACGCCGAAGGTGAGGTCACCGCGAAGCTCGCTCGGCGGGTCGCCGTCGCGCCAGCGATAGCCGGCCTCGGCGTTGACGAAGCTCGACCACGAACCGAGCATGAAGCTCGTGCCGAACAGCAGCCGCGCGTCGATCTCGAAGACGTTGTTGCCGATCAACAGCGGGTCGTTGTCGTCGACCGAGCCGGGGATGCGCACCGAGCCCTGCAGCGACACCACCGAGCCGCGCCAGACGCCAGCCTCCTGTGAACCAGCCTCCTGTGAGCCAGCCTCTTGCCCGCCCGGCTCCTGTACATCGAAGCGCACGAAGCGCACCCGTGCGCCGATCTCGGTGTAGCCGAGCCCGGTGCGGGCACCGCCCCATTGCGAGGAATCGTTGACGTCCTCGACGCGCGGCGAGAACAGCACCGTCAGCCCGTCGACGAGGCCATACTCGCCATAGGCGGAGAGTTCGGTCTTGGCGAAGCGGTCGCGGGGGACGCGCTCGCCCTTGCCGTCGAACTGCTGCGTCGCAAGCTTGCTCTCGAGCCCAACGATGATCTGGCCGGTGCCCGGTTCGAGCGTCCAGGCACCCGCCATCACCGCCACCGGCAGAAGCGCTGCGCTCCCCGCCGCTGCCGTGGCGGCGACGCGACATCGCAGTCCCCCGCCCGTGCCCGCCGCGCGCGCCATCCCCCGCCCCACCCGCCGGAGTAGCACGAGCATAGCGCGCAAGGTTCAGCGCCGACAATCACCGATTCGTGCGGAAAGAAGGGGTCAGCGTCGGTTCGCCAGCATCGGCAGCGGCACGAGCGAGAGCATGAACAGCGCCAGTGCCGCCACCACGATCGAGGGCCCGGACGGCGTGTCGGCGACGAGCGAGAAGGCGAGCCCGGCGAGCACCGCGACGGCGCCGGCGAGGGCGGCGATCCCCGCCATCGCCTCGGGCGAACCGGCGAAGCGGCGCGCCGTGGCGGCCGGAATGATCAACAGCGAGGTGATCAGCAGCACGCCGACGATCTTCATGGCGATGGCGATGACGACGGCCATCAACAGCGTGAAGACGATGCGGCTGCGCAGCACGTCGACGCCCTCCGCCGCTGCGAGGTCGGGGCTGACGGTGGCGGCGACGAGATCGCGCCATAGCCAGGCGAGAACGGCGAGCACAACGGTGCCACCGATCAGCACGGTCGCGACGTCCGTCCACGATACCGACAGCACATCGCCGAACAAATAGGCGAGCAGGTCGACGCGCAGCCACGCCATGAAGCCCACGGCCACCAGGCCGATCGACAGCGCCGAGTGGGAGAGGATGCCGAGCAGGGTGTCGGAGGGAATCGTCCGCAGGCGCTCCAGCGAGGCCAGGAGCACCGCCACGGCGAGGGCGACGACGAGCACGCTGATCTGCGTCGAGATGCCGAGTGCCAGCCCGAGCGCGACGCCGAGCAGCGCCGAGTGGGCCATGGTGTCGCCGAAATAGGCGAGCCGGCGCCAGACGACGAAGCAGCCGAGCGGCCCGGCGACCAGCGCCACCCCGACGCCGGCCAACGCTGCGCGCACCAGGAACTCGTCCGGCATCGCTAGGCTCCGCCTGCCGGCGGCCGCGGCTGCGGGCCGTGTGTGTGGTCGTGGTGATGGTCGTGCGCGTGGTCGTGCGCGTCGTCGTGCTGATGGTCGTGCGTGTCGGCGTGACCGTCGTGGTGATGGTCGTGCGCGTAGACGGCGAGCTTCGCCTCGGCCGAGCGTGGCCCGAACAGGCGCACCAGCGCCGGGTCGGCGGCGATCTCACGCGGCCGGCCGCTGCACTGCACGCCGCCGTCGAGGCAGATGACGCGGTCGGTGGCGGCCATCACCACGTGCAGGTCGTGCGAAACCAGCAGCACGCCGCAGCCGGTGCGATCCCGCATCTCGCCGATCAGGCCGTAGAGTTCCGTTTCGCCGGTGAAGTCGACGCCCTGTATCGGCTCATCGAGGACGAGCAGGCCGGGCCGGCGCGCCAGCGCGCGGGCGAGCAGCACGCGCTGCAGTTCGCCGCCCGACAGCGCCTGCACGGCGCGCTCCTTCAGGTGCACCGCCCCCGTCGAGCGGAGGGCCTCGTCCACCGCGTCCGCCGACGGGCGGCCGGTGAGCGTCATCAGGCGGTCGACCGTCAGCGGCATCGTCCATTCGAGATGCAGGCGTTGCGGCACGTAGCCGACGATGAGACCGGCGCGCCGCTCCACCCGCCCTTCGTCGGCCTTGATCAGCCCGATCAGCGCCTTCAAAAGCGTCGTCTTGCCACCACCGTTCGGCCCGATGACGGTAACGATCTCGCCGGCGCGGACAGCGAGATCGACGGCGTGCAAGATCCAGCGCTGGCCGCGCCGGATGCCGAGCCCAGACGCTTCCACCAGCACGGCCGCTGCCGTTCGCGCGCCGACGGCCGCCGCCGCCGCGCGCCCCCGCTCCTCGACCTCGAAGCCCACGCCGTCCGTCATCCCGCCACGACCGCCGCCCCTGTTGCGACCCACCGAGAGCCGAGCGACCATATGGCGGCTTGTCCCAACCTTCCGCAACGTTATAAAGTTACAGGCCCTGAGACAGTCCCAGCGGAAGGCATCGCCATGCGCCGGCCCCTCATCACCGCCCCTCGTCGCCGCGGCGCGCTGCTGGCGGCGTGCATGATCGGCTTCGGCGGTCTCGCCGCCCCGACGCTGCGCGCGGAGACCGAGGCGCCCTCGCCACCCCCCAGCGTCGTCGTCTCGATCGCCCCGGTGCATTCGCTGGTCGCCGGCGTGATGGCCGGCGTCGGCGAGCCGACGCTGCTCGTCAAGGGCGGGGCGTCGCCGCACACCTACACGATGAAGCCGTCGGATGCGGCCGCCCTCTCCGGCGCCCAGATCGTCTTCCGCGTCGGGCCCGGCCTCGAGGCCTTCCTCGACGATCCCCTCGCAACGCTCGCGAGCCAGGCAGATGTCGTCGACCTGTCGGAGGCGCCGGGGCTGCGGCTGCTGCCGCTGCGCGAGGGCGGCATCTGGGAGGCACACGACCACGGCCACGAGCATGGGAGCACCGCGGCGAAGGCCGATGCGGCGGACGCCACCGATCATGATCATGATCATGCGTCCGCGACGGCTGAGCCGGATGCGGACCATGATCACGATCACGGCGCTACTGCCGATGGGTCCAAGCAAGCCGCGGCCGGGCATCAGGACCACGAGCACGAGACACCCGCCCCGGCAGCCCACGGCGCTGCAGAGGCGCACGATCATGGGGGTGATCACGATCACGCCGCTGCGCCAGCGGCGGCCCACGCCAACGCCGACGCGCACGACCATGGTGCCGCCGGCGACGGTCACGACCATGCGCACGACGCGCACGCTCACGATGCGCACGCCGAGGCGAAGGCGCACGCCCACGCAGACGAGCACGACATGCACCTGTGGCTCGACCCGCGCAACGCCGCGGCGATGACGCGGGCGATCGTCGCCACCCTGTCGGACGCCGATCCCGCCAACGCCGACCGCTACGCCGAGAACGGCAAGGCGCTCGAGGCCCGTCTCGCCGACCTCGACGCACAGCTCGAAAAGCAGCTCGCGCCGGTGCGCGGGAAGCCGTTCATCGTCTTCCACGACGCCTACCAGTATCTCGACGCCCGATACGGGCTCACGGCGGTCGGGACGATCACCGTCAGTCCCGACCGCGCGCCGGGCGCGGCGCGCATCCGGGAGATCCGCACGACCCTCGCCGAGCGCGGCGCCGTCTGCGTCTTCACCGAGCCGCAGTTCGAGCCGCGCGCCGTCAGCCGGCTGGTGGAGGACACCGGGGTCCGCACCGGCGTGCTCGATCCCGACGCCGCGGCAGCGCACACGCCGGGAGCCGAGCTCTATTTCGCGCTGATGGGCGACCTCGCGACGAACCTCGTTGCCTGCCTCGGTGGCTCGAGCTGAGCCGCCGTCACGACCGCCAGTAGACGGGCGCGAGCAGCACCAGGATCGTCATGATCTCCAGGCGGCCGAGGATCATCGCCGCCGACAGGATCCAGGCCGCCGCATCGTCGAGGGTCGAGAAGTTGCCGGCCGGGCCGATGATGTCGCCGAGGCCCGGGCCGACGTTGCAAAGCGCCGTCAAGGCGGCGGTCAGGCTGGTGACGAGATCCAGCCCCGAGACCAGCGACAGCAGCACCGTGAACAGCGCCAGCAGGGCGAAGAAGGCGATCAGGAAGGTCATCACCGACTCGAACACGTCGGTATCGACCCGACGATCGCCATAGCGCAGCGGCACGACGGCGTTCGGGTAGACCAGCCGGTGCAGCGAGCGGTTGAGCGCCGCAAAGACGATGATGAAGCGGTAGATCTTGATGCCACCGGCGGTCGAGCCCGAGCAGCCGCCGATGAAGGTGAGGATCAGGAACAGCGCGACGGCGAACGGTCCCCACAACGCATAGTCCGTCGAGGCGAAGCCGGTCGTTGTCACCACAGAGGCGACATTGAAGGCGGTGTGAGTGAGCGCCGAGAAGAACGGCATCTCGTCCTGAAAGGTCAGCCAGACAGCGAGAGCGAGGGAGGCGGCGGCGATCACGCCGAGATAGGTTCGCGTCTGCAGGTCGGAAAACAGCGTCAGGCGACCGTTCACGCACAGATCGACGAACAGCACGAACGGCATGCCGCCAAGGATCATGAAGATGGTGCCGGCCCAATGGATGGCCGGGCTCGTGAAGTAGCCGAACGAGGCGTCGTGGGTGGAGAAGCCGCCCGTCGAGACCGTCGCCATGGCGTGCGTCACGGCGTCGAAGAAGCTCATGCCGAGCGCGGCGTAGACGAGCGTGCACAAGACGTTGAGGCCGACATAGATGACCACCAGCGCGGTCGTCAGCTGCACGACGCGCGGCAGCGCCTTGTCGGATCGATCCGACGATTCCGCCCGGAACAGCTGCATGCCGCCGATGCGCAGGAACGGGAACAGGAACAGCCCGATCGCGACGATGCCGACGCCGCCGAAGAACTGCAGCAGCGCCCGCCAGAGCAGAATGCCCCGCGGCGCATGGTCCAGCCCGGCGATGACGGTCGAGCCGGTGGTCGTGAGGCCCGAGACCGATTCGAACACCGACTGCGCGAAACTCAGCTGCAGCGCCGAAAAATAGAACGGCAGGGCGCCGACCAGGCACGTCGACACCCAGAGCACCGTCGTCACCAGGAAGCCGAAGCGCGGCGAGAAGCGCGGCAGCGGCTCACGCAGCGACAGGACGCCGAGCAGGGCGACGACGAAGACGGCGACGCTCACCCCGACGAAGACGATCCAGTCGTCGCTGCCGTCGGCGATGTCGACGAAGGCCGGCAACAGCATCGCCACGGCGACGTGCATCGAGAAGAAGCACGTCGCATAGAGCGTCGGGCGGATGTACTGGAGAGTCTGCATCGGCTTGCGCGGCTCCTTCGGCGGCGCCGCGGGCTGTCAGCGTCCCTGTGGTCAGAACCCCGTCTGCGTCAGGGCGATCGACCACTCGATGTCGCGGATCGCCCGGCCGACCGACTGACCGATCAGATCCATCTTGCGGATCGTCTCGACGCGGTCGCGGACGTGCTCGCACTCGTCGGCCGACAGCATCATCGGCAACAGGTTGCACGCCGAGACGAGGCTGATCAGCACGACGTCGCGGGGATCGGGGATCTCGTCGTCGAACAGGATGGCGAACAGGCGGCGCTTCACCTCGCGCTCGGCCCGGCCGTCGATGACGGGATAGGCGCGCGTCTTGAACACCCAGAGGAACCGGTCGTCCTTGACCGTCAGGACGCCGCGCCCCACCAGCCGGTCGAGCGCCTCGACGCGGAAATGCTCGCCGTGGCGCGCGAGCTGCGCCAGATAGGTGTCGATCGGCTGGCCGTTCGGCACCTCGGCGACGAGCGCCAGCGCCTCGTCGAGCAGCGGCTCGCCGGTGGGCGTCTTGTCGACGACGTCGAGCCGCTTCGGATCGGTGTCGACGCGATCCTTGAGCGCGAGATCCATCAGAAGAGCACCGGCCCCGGCCGTATCGAGCCACGGCGCGAAAGCCGGCCGGAGCAGGCCGGTCTCGTCGTCGAGGCACAACAGCAGAAGCTCTTCGATGAACGTCAGATTCACGGCAGGCGACTCCCCAGCGGTATGCATCGCGACGGCCTCCGGGCTCGACACGTGTCAGAGGCCGAGACTACCGGATCAGTGCTCGAAGTGCAGTAGCAGATAGGAGCCGCCGTCGCGCGGCCCGCTGGTGATGCGGTCGGTCAGGCGCGACAGGATCGCGGCCGAGGCGGCCTCCTGGAACGCCGCCTCGTCGAGGTCGGCGCCGGGGGCCACCGGGGTAGGGGCCTTGATGACGGCCGGATCGCCCGTGTGCACGAGTTCCACCGTCAGGTCGGTTTCGTCGAACCGCGCCGTCACCGCCGTGAGCCGCCGCGGCGATCCGCCACGTTCGAGCATTTCGACCGCCTCGCCGGCGGCGAGCTTGGCGTGGTTCAGCACGTCTCGCCGCACGCCCCAGGCCGCGCCCTGCTTCTCGAGCATCGCCGTCACCGCGGCCGAGCCGCCCTCGCCCGTCGGCACGTAGGTGGCCGTCTGCCGCGAATTCAGGCGGAATAGCAGGTTGAGGCCGACCGCGCTGATGCCGGCGACGATCACCGCGTCCTCGAAGAGCGCGCGCACGAGGTCGGGCGCCGTCGACACCATGTCCTCATAGGCGATGCCGATCAGGCCGAGGCTGACGGAGACGCCGACCAGGAAGACGCCGCGGCTGTCGAGGGCCCGGCTCGCCACGAGCTCGATCCCCGAGGTGATCAGGAACGACGCCGCATAGAGCGCCACCGCCCCCATCACCGGCCCCGGCATCAGCGTCAGGGTGACGGTCAGCTTCGGCATCAGGGCGAGCGCCAGCATCATCGCTGCGACGACGAGCCCGATGACCCGCGAGGTCGCCCGGCTCGCGTGGGCGAGGCCGATGTTGGCGGAGGACGGTGCCACCTGCATGCCGCCGAAGACGCCGGAGGCGATGTCGCCGATGCCGTTCGCGGTGATGCCGCCGGCGATGCGGCGCATGTCCGGGCGGCTCCACGCCGCGTTGTCCATCTTGTCGATGATGACGACGCAGGCGAGCGTGTCGAGGCCGACCATGATCGCCATCACCGCGAGGGCGGCGAGAGTGCCCACGCCGACGTCGAAGGCGGGCAGAGACAGCGCCGGCAGCCCGAACAGCGGCGCGGCGGCGATACGGTCGCCCCCCTCCAGGATGCCGAACCCGGCAGCCGTGGCGACGCCGAGGGCGAGGCCGACGAACAGGGCATAGAGCTTCAGCGCGCGCGAGCCCCACACCGACAGCGCCGCGATGGCGCCGAAGGTCACGAGGAAGACGATGAATTCCGGCAGCTGCACCGCGGTCGCATGGTCGAGGCCGAGGCCGCCCTCGAAGGCGTATTCGACGAGCGACAGCCCCGCCACGAGCACGACGACGCCGGCGACCTGCGAGGGGAAGACCGGGCGCAGATAGGGGATCGCGCGCGCCACGAAGAGCTGAACGACGCCGCTCGTCAGTCCGATCATGACCAGCGCGGAGGGACCGGCGACCTTCATCGCCCCGCCGACGATGCCGATGTAGAACGGGTTGGGGATGTGGACGAGCAGCCCGCCGGAGCCGACGCCGCGGCCGACCGCCTGCAACAGCGTCGCGACCGCCATCGCCAGCACCGTGCCCGACAGGATGAGGCGCGTCGCCTCCGCCCCCACCCCCGCCGACCGGCAGGCGATCAGCACGTAGGCGGACAGCGACAGCGCCATCACGGCGTGTTGCGTGGCGAGGCTGAGGAGCGCAACCAGTGGCGGCCGCTCGTCGGCGGCGTAGCTGAGATCGGGCGGACGCTAACGGGGCGGGCCTGGGACGAGCAGCAGACGCGACAGATTCATGCTGGCCCGGTCCTCTCTCGCGCCGCAGCGCCGGCCCGACCGGCGCGCCGCCAAAACCGGCCGAACGCCCGGCCGAACCTCGCGCCGGTTTCGCATCGTTCATGCCACAGCCGGCGCGGGCTGGACAGGCGGCGGCGGGGTCGGTATCCGTTCTTGCACGCGAACCCTGCCGCGCGCGCTCTCCCCATCGCGTCCCGATCCGGGCGAGGGCGGCGACCCAACCGACGGAACGATCATGGCGATTGCGACGGAACGCTCGGGCGACGTGCTGGTGCTGCTGCCCCAGGGCCGCCTCGACAGCAACAACGCGGCGGCGGTCGAGAGCGAGATCCTCGCTTACGTCACGGCGGGCACGAACCGCATCGTCGTCGACTTCTCGGGCCTCGACTACATCTCCAGCGCCGGCCTGCGCGTCGTCCTCGTCGTCGCCAAGCGGCTGAAGCAGGCGGGCGGCGCGCTGGTGCTGTGCCGGCTGCCGGCGCACATCCGCGAGGTCTTCGAGATCTCCGGCTTCCTGTCGATCCTGAAGTCGGCCGACAGCCGCGAGGACGCCTTGGCCGCCGCCAGCGCCTGAGCCCTGATCGGCCGGGTTCACCGCCCTGCCGGAAGATCGCCGCGCCACCGCCGTTCGCGGCGCCCGGCGCGCTCGCGAAGTTCCGCGCTCACGCAGCGCCGCGCTCGCCTGCCGTTGACGACGGGCGGGATTTCCGTCATCACCACCGCCGAGTTCCAGCGTGACGCGGCCTCGCATGACCTTTGCCCACCCGTGCCATCCGTTCGACGCCCACCGCTCCGGCGGCGGCTGCGGCATCGGTGCGGGTGGCGCCGGGCGTTCTGCGTCGAAAACGACGACGACGACGCGCTGATCCTCTCCTCGCCCCCGCTGCACTCCCCGGGGTCGGGGAGGGACGGATGCCCGCGCGGCTCGCCGCCACGCCGGGCACCATCGGGAGGCAGGAGCTGAGAATCATGGGCTATTCCGTCGCCGTCGTCGGCGCCACCGGGAACGTCGGTCGCGAGATCCTCGACATCCTCGACGAGCGCGGCTTTCCCGCCGACGAGGTCATCGCCGTCGCCTCCCGCCGCAGCCAGGGCACGGAAGTCTCCTTCGGCGACCGCACGCTGAAGGTGAAGGCGCTCGAGACGGTCGACTTCTCCAAGGTCGACATCTGCCTGATGTCGGCCGGCGGGGCGATCTCGAAGGAATGGTCGCCGAAGATCGCCGCCAAGGGCTGCGTCGTCATCGACAACTCGTCGACCTGGCGGATGGACCCGGACGTGCCGCTGATCGTGCCGGAGGTGAACGCCGACGCCATCGCCGGTTTCCGCAAGAAGAACATCATCGCCAACCCGAACTGCTCGACCGCGCAGCTCGTCGTGGCGCTGAAGCCGATCCACGACCGCGCCGGCATCAAGCGCGTCGTCGTCGCCACCTACCAGTCGGTGTCCGGCGCCGGCAAGGACGCGATGGACGAGCTGTTCGAGCAGACCCGCGCCATCTTCGTCTCCGACCCGGTGGAATCGAAGAAGTTCACCAAGCGCATCGCCTTCAACGTCATCCCCCACATCGACGTCTTCCTGGACGACGGCTTTACCAAGGAAGAGTGGAAGATGACGGTCGAGACCAAGAAGATCCTCGATCCGAAGATCAAGGTGGTCGCGACCTGCGTGCGCGTGCCGGTGTTCGTCTCGCACTCGGAGGCCGTCCACCTCGAGCTCGAAAACCCGCTGTCGGCGGACGAGTGCCGCGAGATGCTGCGTGAGGCGCCGGGGTGCCTCGTCGTCGACAAGCGCGAGGACGGCGGCTACGTCACCCCGCACGAGGCGACCGGCGAGGACGCCACCTACATCAGCCGCATCCGCGAGGACCCGACGGTGGAGAACGGCCTCGCCATGTGGGTCGTCTCCGACAACCTGCGCAAGGGCGCGGCGCTGAACGCCGTGCAGATCGCCGAGGTGCTGGTCAACCGCAAGCTGATCCAGGCGAAGCGCCAGGCGGCCTGAGGGACCAGGCGCCGGGCGGCCCGAGGGCCAAGGCTCGAGGGCTAAGGGCCGGGAGCCGAACGGCCCGGCCCGATGGCGGTCCGCCGTCGCCAGAGGTCTCGTGAGACGGCCGGCCCGCTTGCGGCGCCGGCCGCGCTCATGCCGAAGGCAGCTGGCCCGTCTCCAACAACCGTTCCCCGACCTCCGCCGCCGTCGGCAGGTCGGCACCGGCGCGGCCGCAGGTGATCGCTGCGGCGGCGCTCGCATAGCGCAGCACCCGCCGGAGCGTCGCCTCGTCGATCGCGGCGAGCGCCGCCGGCGCCATCGCGTTCTCCTCGGCGAGCCGCCAGAGCAGCGCCGCCTGGAAGGTGTCGCCGGCGCCGACGGTGTCGACGACGGCGGTCGGTATGGCCGGCACGAAGGTGCGCGAGCCGGCCGTGAAGGCATGCGCGCCTTCGCCGCCGTCGGTGACGACGACGAGCTTGGCGCCACCGTGCAGCCAGCCGGCCGCGACGTCCTCGATCGCGGTGTCGCCATAGAGAATGGCGAGGTCCTCGCGGCTGACCTTGACGAGGTCGGCGATCGCCAGCCATTCGGCCAGGCGCGCCCGCCAGACGTCGAGGTCGGGCTCCACCGACAGCCGCACGTTCGGATCGACCGACACCACCACGCCCGGCGGCCGCTGCCGCGCCCACGCGAGCTCGCTCGTTCCCGTCGGCTCGGTGACGAGCGAGAACGAGCCGGCGTGCAGGACGCGGGAGCCGAGTGGCAGGCGCGGCAGGTCCGCCGTCTCGACCGAGCGATCGGCGGCGCGGTGGCCATGGAAGGCATAGGCCGGCACGCCGTGGGCATCGACGCCGACGAGGCTGATCGTCGTCGGCCCGCCCTTACGGACGAGCATCGTCGTGCCGACGCCCTCCGCCTCCAGCCGCTTCAGCAGGCGCGCGCCGAGGAAGTCGATCGAAATGCCGGCGACGAGCGCGACCTCGGCGCCGAGGCGCGCGAGACCGACGGCGACGTTGTAGGGCGAGCCGCCGGCGTGGGCGTCGAAGCGAAGTGAGGCTCCGCTCTCCCCGACCACGAACAGGTCGAACAGCGCTTCGCCGCAGACGATGAACATCGAGAACATTCCCGGACCGAACCGGCGCGACCTTGCACCGGCAACCCCGGTTCGTCCAGCCGATGGCCGCGCCGGAGCGGACGGCGGTGTGCGCGCCGCCGGTGGTCGCCGGAGACGCGGCCACCTCAGCGGCCAGCGGATCAGGCGGGTGGCCGTGCCAGCCGCACCCCGGGACCCTCGGCGTCGGGGGCGATCAGGCGCACGCCCGCCGCGGCGAGCGCCTGCACGATCTGCGCCTCGCTGGCGCGGTGCAGCCCGTGCCGGCCGCCTTCGAAGTCGCGCACCGTCGAGCGCGACACGCCGGCGTGTTCGGCGAGCCGGGTTTGGCTCCAGTCAAGCAACCCTCGGGCGGCACGGCTCTGTTCGGGGCGAAGATTCATGGCGCTCGGCACTTGCCCAATGTGGTCACAATCAACCAAATTATCTGGACATTCTCAAGCCAGGGCGAAAGCCCAGACTGCGGACCTCCGACGCGACGAGGCCACCCCCGTTTCATGCCGCACGACACGCCCCTCATCGCCACCATCGTCGTCGGTCTCGGCCTGGCGTTCGTCTTCGGCCTGATCGCCCAGCGGCTGCGGCTGTCGCCGCTGGTCGGCTACCTGTTCGCCGGCGTCGTCGTCGGGCCATTCACCCCGGGCTTCGTCGCCGACCAGCACCTCGCCAACGAGCTCGCCGAGATCGGCGTCATCCTCCTGATGTTCGGCGTCGGGCTGCACTTCTCGCTGAAGGACCTGTTGTCGGTACGGGCGATCGCCGTGCCCGGCGCGGTCGTGCAGATGGGCGCCGCCACCGCGATGGGCCTCGGCCTCGGCATGGTGATGGGCTGGACGATGCAGGCCGGCATCGTCTTCGGGCTGGCTTTGTCGGTGGCGAGCACCGTGGTGCTGCTCAGGGCGATGCAGGAGCGGCGGCTGATCGAGACGGAGCGCGGCCGCATCGCCGTCGGCTGGCTGATCGTCGAGGATCTCGCCATGGTGCTGGCGCTGGTGCTGCTGCCGGCGCTCGCCAGCATCATCAGCGGCGGCGACGAGATGGTGCGGGCCGATCCGATCGCCGCCCGGCTCGGGCTGGGGCTGCCGGGGGTGATCGGCCTGACGCTCGCCAAGGTCGCGGCCTTCGTCGTCTTCATGCTGGTGGTCGGCCGGCGGGTGATCCCGTGGCTGCTGCACTACGTCGCCCACACCGGCTCGCGCGAGTTGTTCCGCCTCGCGGTGCTGGCCGTCGCCCTCGGCGTCGCCTTCGGCGCGGCGAAGCTCTTCGGCGTGTCGCTGGCGCTCGGGGCCTTCTTCGCCGGCATGGTCTTGAGCGAATCCGAGCTCAGCCACCGGGCGGCCGAGGAATCGCTGCCGCTGCGCGATGCCTTCGCGGTGCTGTTCTTCGTCTCCGTCGGCATGTTGTTCGATCCGCTCAGCGTTCTCCGCGACCCGCTGCCGCTCGTCGCCACGCTGTTCATCATCATCGTCGGCAAGTCGATCGTCGCCTACCTGATCGTGCGCGCCTTCCGCCATCCGATAGGAACCGCCCTGACGATCGCGGCGAGCCTCGCCCAGATCGGCGAGTTCTCCTTCATCCTGGCGAGCCTCGGCACGCGGCTCGAGCTGCTGCCGGACGAGGCGAGCGACCTCATCCTCGCCGGCGCGATCCTGTCGATCATGCTGAACCCGCTGATCTTCGCCGCCCTCGACAGGCTGCGGCCCCGGCTCGAGCCGCGGGTGGAGCGTTACGCCCCCGCCACCGCAGTCCCGGCGGCACCGAGCGCCTCGTCGAGCGCCCCGCCGGCGTCGGTCGAATCCGCTGCGAGCGCCGGCAAGGTCGAGGCGGCGGAGACCGATGCGTCGGAAGAGCCACGGGTGCGCACCGACCTCACCGGCCACACCATCCTCGTCGGCTATGGCAGGGTCGGCAGCCTCGTCGGCGCCGCCCTGAAGGCGGGCGGCACCCCCTTCCTCGTCATCGAGGACGCCGACAAGGCGGTGACGCGCATCCGCGACAGCGCGGTGGAGGTGATCGTCGGCAACGCCGCCAGCCCCGACGTGCTGGCGGCCGCCAACCTCGCCGGCGCCCGCCGCCTCGTCGTGGCGATCCCCAACGCCTTCGAGGCGGGCCAGGTGGTCGGCCAGGCGCGCACGGCGAACCCGGACATCGAGATCATCGCGCGCGCCCACTCCGACGCCGAGGTGGAGTATCTGGACGACCTCGGCGCGAACGCCGTCATCATGGGCGAGCGCGAGATCGCCCGCGGCATGATCGAGAAGCTCGGTCCCGCCCGCCCGGCGGCGGCGGACCTGCTGCCGGCGACGGCCGCCCGCGGCGATGCCGCCGGGAGCGATCTTGCCGGGAGCGATCTTGCCGGGAGCGATCTTGCCGGGAGCGATCTTGCCGACGGTCCGACAACCCGGCCGGCAGAGCCCGAAACCGCGCCCGCCGACGGCTCCGTCAGATCGTGATGCCGCCGTCGATCACCAGTGCCTGGCCGGTGGTGAAGCCGGATTCGTCGGAGGCGAGGTAGACGGCGAGCGCCGCCACCTCCTCGGCCGTGCCGATGCGGCCGATCGGCTGGCGGGCGATAAAGGCCTTCCGGGCCGCCTCGGCATCGGCGGCCGCGGCGACGCGGCCGTGCCAGGACGGCGTTTCGACCGTGCCCGGGCAGATGGCGTTGCAGCGAATGCCACGCCCGACGAAGTCGGCGGCGACCGACTTCGCCATCCCGATCACCGCCGCCTTGCTGACGCCGTAGGCGAAGCGGTTCGGAAACCCCTTCACGCTGCTCACCACCGAGCCCATCTGGATGATCGAGCCGCCGCCCGCCGCCAGCATCGCCGGCAGGAACGCCCGCGTCATCCGGTACATGGAGCGCACGTTCAGCTCCATGGAGAAGTCGTAGTCGTCCTCGTCGCAATCGAGGATGGAGCCGTGGTGGACGAAGCCGGCGATGTTCGCCAGAACGTCGACGGCGCCCACCTCCTCGGCAAACGCGTTGATCGCATCGCCATCGAGCACGTCGAGATGGCCTATGGCGACGGCCGGGTTCTCCGCCTTCAGCGTCAGCAGTGCCGCCTCGTTGATGTCGGTGGCGAGCACCCGCGCGCCCTCGCGCGCGAACGCCAGCGCGGTCGCCCGGCCGATCCCCTGCCCCGCCGCCGTCACCACCGCCCTCTTTCCCGCTAGCCGTCCCTTCACGTCGCGTCTCCCGATTGCGCAGCGGTCACCGCCGCCGTTGGGGCTTTGGTAGCACGGGAGGACGGGGTCTGGCGCGGGTGGGAGGCGGGGAAGGGGCGCGCGCCCCGCGAAATGCCTTCTGTCCAAACTCCAGCGGAGGACTGTCGTTGCCAAAACGTCATTAGTTGCTATCTATTGCCATCAACACAGCAAGGAGGCGACCGTGAATGTTTCTCTTGGCAAGGTCTGGGAGCAATATGTCGCCGACCAGATCGAGTCTGGCCTATTCGGGAACGCGAGCGAAGTCGTCCGGGATGCTCTCCGGCGCCAGCAGGAACACCTCCTGAAGCTCGAGGCTCTGAAGCGCGACGTCCAGGCAGGTGTCGACTCACTGCGAGCCGGAAACGTCAGCCGGTCTTCGCCCGAGGACATCATCCGCAAGGTCGAGGGACGGCGACGGACGGCATGAGTGGATATGTCCTCTCGAGCGATGCCGACGAGGACCTGCAGGCGATCTACGTCTTCTCGATGCAGGAATGGGGCAACCGCCAGGCCGCGCTCTACCTGAATGAGCTGTACGACACTTTCGAGCGCATCGCGCGCCTGCCTGCGATCGGCCGCCAGCGGGGCGAACTGGCGGAGGACATCCGCAGCGTCCCGCACGGGCCTCATGTGATCTTCTATCGACCCTGGGAGGGCGAGGTCGCCATCGTGCGGATCTTGCACGGGTCACGGGATATCGTGTCCGTGTTCAGCGTACCCGACCCGCCACTTGGCTCGTCTGACAGAGCAGGTTGAAGCCTTACGCCACCGCCCGCTTCCGGCCCCGCATCAGCCGCCGGGCCGCGAGTTCGGCCGCCGCCGCGCTCGGGAAGGTCACGCCCTCCAGCGCGGAGAACATGTTCTCGACGGCGTGGAAGACGAAGGCGCGGCCCGAGCGGATGAGGATTCCGGCGGCGGTCTCTTCGATCTCGACGACGTAGGCATCGAACATGGCGTGCAACTCCTCACTCGACCGATCAGGCGGACGTGAAAACGCCGCGGGAGGCGATGGGTTGCCCGGTATCGGCCGAGAAGCCGCTACCTGTCTCTGATGCGGGTAAGCAAGTTGCGGGCCGAATCGCGCCGGGGCTCGCGGTGGAGCCGATGTCGCCTCACGGGCGTCCGCACGGAAGCGGTCGCCGGCCGGCAGAGACGGGCCCGCGCCGGCGAGGCGGAGCGGGTCGGCTTCAGCCGGGCGAGGCCGGACAACGCGCCTCTCCGACCTCGTGGGGGCCCGCCCCGCCGCCGCGCCGCCGCCGCGGCGGGATGACCCCAAGGTGGGCGAGTTGCGTGCGGAAGGCGTTGCGGCTGAGGCCGAGGCGCTCGGCTGCGCGCACCTGATTGGCCTGGGAAAGATCGAAGGCGGATCGCACCAGAAGCCGCGTCACCCGGTCGAAGAGCTCCGGCTCGCCGTCCACCAGCGCCCGCTCGAACAGCGCCCGCAGCGCGTCCTCGAGCCCGGCCGGGGCGTCCGCCACCGGGCGCAGCGAGCGCGTCAGGCGCAGTTCGTCCGGCTCGATGCGCGGCCCGCGGGCGAGCAGCACGGCGTTGTGGACGACGTTCTCGAGCTCGCGGATGTTGCCCGGCCAGCCGTAGCCCGACAGGGCGGCGAGGGCGGCGGCGGAGAACGCCAGCTCCGGCCGGCCGAGGCGGCGCCGGTAGAGGTCGAGGAAGTGCCCGGCGAGCGGGCGAATGTCGCCCGGACGTGCCCGCAAAGGTGGCAGCGTCACGGTGGCGACGTTGAGACGGAACAGGAGGTCCTCGCGGAAGCGACCGCTGGCGACGGCGCCGTCGAGGTCGACATTGGTGGCGGCGACGACGCGCACGTCGACGGGGATCGCCGTGCGCGCGCCGACGCGCACGACTTCGCGCTCCTGCAGCACCCGCAGGAGCTTCACCTGCATCGGCAGCGGCAGGTCGCCCACCTCATCGAGCAGCAGCGTGCCGCCGTTCGCCGCCTCGAACCAGCCGGGCTGGGTGCGTAGCGCCCCGGTGAAGGCGCCCTTCTCGTGGCCGAACAGCTCCGCATCGACGAGGCCGTCGGCGAGCGCCCCGCAGTTCACCGCCAGGAACGGGCCGCGGCTGCGGGCCGACAGCTGGTGGAGGCGCCGCGCCACCAGTTCCTTGCCCGTTCCCGTCTCGCCGATCACGAGGACGCTCGCGTCGCTCGGTGCGAGGCGGGCAAGTTGAGCCTCGAGATCCTTCGAGGCCGGGTCCTCGAACACCATCGCGGTGGCGCGCACCGTCTGCGGATGGGCGCGCCCGCCGGTGGCGTCCAGCGACAGCACGCGAGGGGACGGGTTCGGCGACACGAGCGCGTGCCGGTGATAGGCGTCTCGCACGGGCGGCTCCTTTACTCGATAAAGACGACTGTTTTTATCGTGTAAATGCACCAAAGGCGAGACGGCTTGATGCGTGGGACGCCGTCGCGGCGGAAAATTCGTCGCGCCAGGGCCGGATTTTCGGGGCGCGCGCCCACCCAGAAGTAGGGACGACGGCAGCGGTGCGGCGGTCAATCCGGGTGATCTCCGCCCGCAAACGGGCGACCTCGGCGATCAGATTCGGCGGCATCCGGATGCCCCGCGCCACGAGCGTGTCGATGACGATGGTGGGATCCGGAAGGTCGTCGGCCTCGGCGACGAGGGCGAGCGCCGCGGCGTCCCGGCCGAACCCGCAATGCAGATAAATCGGTCGCGGCAGCATCCGCATCACCTCCCGAAAGGCCCGCACCATCTGCGGCGTCACCGCGCTGGACAAAGGCAGGCGCACGAACGCCAGCCTCGCTGCATCCGCCGCGGCCCGCTCCCGGTCTTCGAGGGGTTCTCCGGCGGCGGGCTCGCGCGTCAGGCAGACGATCGAGCGGAAGCCGCTGGCAGCGAGGATGAAGATGTCTTCGTCGTCGGGCTCCTCGCCCACAAAGACCCGACCGATGGCGACGGGAGTGATCATGCCCATGACGGCCTCCGACCTGGCGGACGACGGTCCGCACCTGTCGTGGCCCCCGCAGGTGGCGTGCCAGATCAAGAGGTGTTTGATCGCAAGGGCTTGGCCGGGTCGAGCCTGCCGCATCTGCCCCCGTGGCAACCGCGTACCGCCCGAAGCGCTGCCCCGGCAGCAGGGTGCGCCAACGTCAGAACAGCAGATAGATCAAGATGATGATGGGGATCGGGATGCCGATCATCCAGAGCAGGATACCCTTCATGGCGCTTCTCCGTGCGTGAGCTTCGTCACGGTGGAGAACGCAGCAAGGTGAGCGGGGTTCCGGCGCCGGGATCACACGTCGGCCGGGTGGGCTGCCGAGGGGTCGGCAGCGCCATCCGGGACACTAAGGCTGGGGCGTCGTTCAGAGCGGCGCGGTCGCCCGCGCCAGCCACGCCCGCGTCTCGCCGTCGACGAGCGGGCCGATGCGGGCCAGCACTTCGGCGTGGTAGCCGTCGAGCCAGGCGCGGTCGGCGGGCGACAGCAGCGCCGGCTCGATCAGCCGGCGGTCGATCGGCGCGAAGGTCAAGGTCTCGAAGCCGTGCATCGGACGCTCGCCGCCCGCGACCGGCTCGGCCGGCGTGACGAGCAGCAGGTTCTCGATGCGGATGCCGTATTCGCCCGCCTTGTAGTAGCCGGGCTCGTTCGACAGGATCATGCCGGCCTCGAACGGCGTCGTGCCGAGCTTGGAGATGCGCTGCGGCCCCTCGTGCACCGAGAGATAGACGCCGACGCCGTGGCCGGTGCCGTGGTCGAAGTCGAGCCCCGCCTTCCACAAGGCCATCCGGGCGAACGGGTCGAGCTGGGCGCCGCTGGTGCCGACGGGAAAGCGGGCTGTGGAAATCGCGATCATGCCGGCGAGCACGCGGGTGAAGCGGTCGCGCATTTCCGCCGTCGGCGCGCCGACGATCACCGTGCGGGTGATGTCGGTGGTGCCGTCCTCATACTGGCCGCCGGAATCGATCAGGTAGATCTCGCCCGGCTTCAGGGGCGCGCTGGAGGCGCGCGTCACCCGGTAGTGCGGCAGCGCCGCGTGGGCGCCGGCGCCGGAGATGGTGTCGAAGGAGATGTCCTTCAGCGCCCCGGTCTCGGCGCGGAAGCGCTCCAGCGCCTCGGCCACCGCGATCTCGTCGAGATCGCCCGCCGGCGCCGTCGTCTCCAGCCAGTGCAGGAAGCGCGTCACCGCCGCCCCATCGCGCAGGTGGGCGCGGCGGGTGCCGGCGATCTCGGCGGCGTTCTTCACCGCCTTCGGCAGCAGCACCGGGTCCTGGCCCTCGACGAGGACGCCGCCGGCCGCCGCGATCCGCCGGGCGATGGCGTCGGCGGTGAGCTCCGGGTCGACGAGCACGCGCGCCGCCTTCGCCCCCAGCGCCTCCAGCGCCGGCAGCAGCGCCGAGGGCTCGGCGATCTCGGCGACGTCGGCGACCGCCGAGCGCACGGCGTTCGACAGCTTGCGGCCGTCGATGAACAGCTGCGGCGGCGCGCCCTTGCGCAGGATGGCGAAGGCGAGCGGCACCGGATTGTGGGCGACGTCGCTGCCGCGGACGTTGAACAGCCAGGCGATCGAATCCGGCTGCGTCAGCACCGCCGCGTCGACGCCGACCTTCTCGAGCGCCGCCTCGAGGCGGGCGATCTTCTCGGCCGCCGAGGCGCCGGCGAGGTCGCCGGGCTGCAGCAGCACCGCGCCGACCGGCAGGGCCGGCCGGCCGTCCCACACCGCATCGATCGGGTTGTCGGCCACGGCGACGAACTCGGCGCCCGCCTCCGCGCAGACCTTCTCCAGCCGTCGCACCTGCGCCACCGTGTGCAGCATCGGGTCGTAGCCGAGGCGCTGGCCGGGCTTCAGCCGGCCCGCCAGCCACTTCGACGGCGGCATGTCGACGAGATGGCAGCGCTCGAAGGCACCGCCGTCGGTCTGCTCGCGCACCTGCAGGGTGTAGCGGCCGTCGACGAACACGGCGGCCTCCGCGCCGAGCACCACGCAGGTGCCGGCCGAGCCGGTGAAGCCGGTGAGCCAGGCGAGCCGCTCGGCCGCCTTCGGCACGTACTCGCCCTGGTGCTCGTCGGCGCGCGGCACCAGGAAGCCGTCGAGGCCTTCGCCCGTGAGGCGGGCGCGCAGGCGGGCGAGCCGGGCGGGGCCGGCGGCGGGTTCGGAGGCATCGTCGAAGCTCTGGAACATCCGGCTTTTCTAGTGGCGCGGCGGGCGGCCCGCAACGGGGCGCGCCGGCGCAGGGGCTAACGTCGGGTTTATACCGCGTCGCAGCATTTCAGTGTGCACCTGCAAAAAGCGCAGAGCGGGCATGCGGCTTGCCCGCTACCTCAGGGCGTCGACCGCGCTTAAGTTGGCGAGGTCTAGGGAGGACGACGACAGACCGAACGGAAGGAAATCGTTCATGGCCAATGTCTCGTCCTCCGGTCTCGCGGCTCCCCTCCCCGGCGCCCGGACCGGAATCATCACAAGCCTGATCAACCAGGCCCGCAGCGCCTTTGCCGCCCGCCGCGCTGCAGCGGCCGAGATCCGCGCCCTCGCCGAGTTGCTGGCCCTCGACAGCCCGGCGGATCGTCACCGCCTGCTGGCGGAGTACGACATCGCCGTCACCCACCAGACGGTGCGCGGCAACTCGCGCTGAGCTTTCGTCACGCTGAGCTGTCGTCGCGCTGAGCCTTCGTCGCGCAGAGCCTTCGGTGGCCGCGACGGAGAGGGCCCGGGCCTGCGACCGGCGCATGGCCGCCCTGCACGGGCGGGCCTGACCGCGCCGCTCCGCCGTCCCGATATCTGACGCAACGCGGCGGCCAACCCGTCGCCCCGACACAAACCGCGGTCCCCGCCGCACGAGGATTGAACCGATGGCCTTCGTTTCCGCTTCCGCCGACCTTGCGCTCGGCACCGCCCGCACCACCCGCAAGGGGCTGTTCTCGCGCGCCTATGACCGGATGATCGAGGCCCGCATGCGCGAGGCGCAGCGCACCGTCAACGGCTACCTGCTGACGCTCGACGACCAGACCCTCGCCGAGCTCGGCCACGACCGCGCCGCGCTGCTGCGCGCCGGCGTCACGGCCCGCGCGCCGCTCTGAGGCTCTGCGAAGGCCCCGGCGCCGCGCGCGGATCAGCGGCGCCAGACGGTCGGCGCCGCCCGCCGGTCAGCGGGGCCGGAACGCTCGAACGTCAGCGTCAGCCAGCCGTCGCGGGCGTCGCGGCGGGTGAGCACGAGGCCCTGGCGGCGGTAGGCCGCCTCGACGCGGCGCCCGTCCGCCACGCGCAGGCCCGACAGGATGACGATGGCGCGCGGCGAAAGCGCCCGCCCGATCGCCGGCGCCAGCCGCTCGAGCGGCCGCGCCAGGATGTTCGCCACCACGAGATCGAAGCCGCCGCTCGCGAGCCGCCGGTCGGCCATGCCGGTCGCCACGAACGGCCTGACGAACGGGCCGGCGCCGTTCGCCCGCGCATTGGCCGCCGCCACCCGCACCGCCACCGGATCGATGTCGCTCGCCACCACCGCCACCTTGGCAAGCCGGGCGATGGCGATCGCCAGCACGCCGGTGCCGGTGCCGAGATCGAGCGGCCATCTCGGTCGCCTGCGCCGCAGCGCCCGCTCGATGGCGGCGAGGCAGCCGACGGTGGTGGCGTGGTGGCCGGTGCCGAAGGCGAGCCCGGCCTCGATGTCGATCGCGACGATGCCCGCCGGCTCACCGCCGCGCGCATGGCGGCCGCGCACCAGGAAGCGGCCCTCGCGCACCGGCGGCAGCCCTTCGAGGCTCTTCGCCACCCAGTCCTCCGCCTCCAGCGGCTCGACCGTGATCAATGATCCGAAACCGTCGCCACCGACGGCGTCGAGAATGCGCGCCCGCGCCGCCGCGGCGGTGCCGCCGAACACCAGCACCTCGACGGCCCACGGCCACTCCTCGTCCCGCTTGAGCCGCGCCGCGAACGCCGGCGCCCCGGCGCCCGCCTCCACCGCGACGGAGCGCTCCGCCGCCGGCGACCGCCCGCTCGGCGCCAGGGCGCCGCTCGCCGCGGACCCGGACGGGACCGGCCCCGCCGGCGCTCCGGCCGGGGGTGGCAGTTCGTAGCGCGTCACCGGCCAGCCATCGGCCTCGACGGCCCGCTCGATGAGGGCGGCGATGCGCTCGGCCTCGAGCTCGGCGGCGACCAGCCGCACCCGCCAGGGGGTGTCGTCGTCCGCCAGATCTTCGGCAGGCAGATCTTCAGCAGCCGGATCGTCGTCCGCGGCGTCCACAGTCGCCGCGGCGTCCAGGGGGTCCGCAACACCCGAGGGGAGCGCGGCGCCCGCTGCATCATCGGGCTTCGCATCATCACCGGCGACCAGGGGGCCCCCGGCGTCCACGGCATCCTCGGGGTTGTCAACGCCGGCGACGTCTCCCGCCGCTCGGCCGCGCGCCTGGGTCTTGCGACGCTTCAGGTTCTCGCGCAGCGCCGCCGCCAGCCGTCGCCGCCGGGCCTCCTCGCCGCCGCCCGTCGGCCGTCCACCCACGTCCCGCTGCTCCGCGCCCGACCCCGTCCGCGCGGACTTATGCGACGCCACCCCGCCCCTGCCAAGCCGCCCGCTCGACGACGGCCCGCCGCGCGGCCCGCGAGCCCACCGCGCGGACAACCCGCGATGACCGCGCCGCCCGCCGGCGGCCCGGTCAACTCATCGTGAAGGCCCGCCACACGACCGCCGCCGAACCGGGCGCACGCCTGCGAACGACGCTCCCGTCGGCGTAACGCTTGCGCCCCCCCGGCCGCTATGGCACAAGGCCCCGCGACGAGCCTGCCCGCACGGGCGGCCGCCGGACGCTGCGGTAGCTCAGTGGTAGAGCACTCCCTTGGTAAGGGAGAGGTCGAGAGTTCAATCCTCTCTCGCAGCACCAGTTCAAAGCCGTACGCTGGCTTTCAAGGTTTCGTTTCCAGATGCCGGGTGCGGCGGCGACGCCCTAGGGGCGGATGTTAACATCCACCGGCAGTGAAAACTCGCGGCGTATACCGTCCGTTAGGGGAATTTGACGGGATTTAATTTTTCTCGGTACCTGCAATCTACGATCTGGAGCAATCGAGTAGTGAAGATTATTATCGTGATTTAGCACATAAACGGCGGCAGGAAATGGAACCGGCGCCAATGGTCGGCCGGCGTCGGCCATCACATGCTTCCAGTGTGCATGCTGCTTAAGTTTCGCAGCAAGGAATTGCCCCTCCTCACCAGCATCCTTACTGTCGCTCGAAGGCAAATCCTCCTTATTGAAGTAAATAACGGAGCAGCTGCCGCACACGCTGTCAAAAGTCTTACCCCACACTCCAGGAATGGGTGCGATGAGATCTGACTTCCAGTCATAGGCATATCCCGTCTCGATGATGTACCCGTTGGGATTGCGATCATTGAGAGCGTGCTCGACGAGGCGATTGCTGACCAGGTCGTCAGCATCCAGCATCATGACATAACCGTCACCGGCTTGGCGAACGTGCCTTAGGAGGACACTCTTTTTCCAGCGCTTGTCTCTAAGTTTGTGGCTCTTGTCATCTTCGACAGTCCACGGTGCCGGCACATGGACAATGTCCAAATCAATGTCTGAAAAAAAATCCGGCAAGTCTTGGGCAGCCAACAGAACCTTGAAATTCTGGTTCGATTGCCCTTCCAGGGAATAAAGCGTTTGGCGAAAGACGCGACATACTTGACTCCAGTCACCTGCATTTGCTTTTGGCATCAATGGGATACAGAAAAAGAAATTTGGGCTGGCCGGCAGGACGGACATTTTCTTCATTCACCTTCTTGCTTAACCATAACCGTCCACGTAATCGCCTCGGTGCTGAATTGCACCGTCGGCCGAACCATCAAGACACCGCCGAGCCACGGTGATTCCTTCGAGACCCGCATCCTTCCGATGCTGAGCCGAGGGTCGGCCCTCGGTCGCTGCGCTAGCGGTATCGCATCCTCGTCGATGACGACAAGCGCCTCCGCTTCCGTGTGTCTATCCATGAACGAGGCCAGCTGAACGAGCGACTGGCGGTCCAGATGGGTGCCCTCGGGCGCCAGGCAGAGATATGGCGTCTCCGCCCACTGGGCACTGATTTGGCGCAATATGGCACCGACCCGCTTGCTCAGCGCAGCCGATCGAGACGGTTCGCGGAACCATTCGCGGGTGACAGGCGCTCCAGGATGCCAATCATATCGGAACAGCGGTGGGGCCAATGCCCTCACGGTCTCAAAGTCCAGTAGCGGAATTTCATCTCTGTAACCGACCTCGGCCCATGGAAACGCCTCAAGAAGGGCCGTTCGGTCGATCGTGGAGGACCTTATCTCACAAGCATCGATTAATTGTTCAAGGTCGATCTCAAGGGGCAGTGGGTCGTTTTGCGGATTGTCGGTCGTCGAAAACCAGTCCCTGAACTTGAAGCACCAGTCATCTTCAAATTTATGGGATATCCAGACGCACGGCTTGCCGAGCGCAGTTGCAAAAACAAGTCCATGCAGGCTTTGCGATATGACGACGTCTGCGTCACGGATTGCCTTGAGAGGAGCAAGGCTATCGTCCCTCATATCCACGATAACTACGTCAGGATCCGACGCATACGTCTTAAATATGTCCTTTCCTGCGGATTGATAGTGAGGAACAACGGCCGCTCGATAACGCGAGGAAGCTCCTTCCCGTGCATATCGAGCCAGCACCTCATCAACGAAGATACCCGGATCGCCTAGGGGTAGGGGGCCTATATCCGGCCGCAGCGACCGTAGATGCGCGAGCGTCAGCCGGCCTCTCACGGCTCGGATGTTTTCAGACGGTGGGGCTTTGACGTCGCCATAGGGGCGAAGCATGCCTGAGCCCCAAATGTAGGACGTCGGCTTCGCCATGAAGAAAATGCTTCCTACGCCCAAGAGATGCGGCTGTTTCCAAGTCACCTGAACTGGCGACGCATTCAACACGCCTTGGACAATATAGCTCATCACCGCATCACCGCAGTTCCTGATGCGATTCCAGTATCTAAGTCGTACGCGCAATGCAATCTCCCCGCCTGATGGCGCGCCCAGTAGTTAACTCTAAAAATCCATATAAAACATCGATCCGCGCATCGATCATGCCATTGACAGCGTCGTACGGAAGCGAGCACGACCGCTCTTTGGGACGACGTACTTGTTCGGCGTTGCAACAAAAATTGGCCGCTTGACTTCAGCCGCAAACTCGTTGGCTGCAGCCGTCACGCCCGGCCATTTATAATCATCCCCGAGCATGACACCATCATCCTCCAAGAGCGGCCAGAATTTCCTCAAGTCACTTAGTGCAGACTCATAATCATGCGCTGCATCAATATAGACCAGAGAGCTCTTTATACCTGCACTAGCGAGCACTTCAGCGGCAAGCGACGATGGCAAAGGTAGCGGGGTAACGATATCTTGCAGTCCCGCGCGTACAATATTAGACAAAAATGTATAATACAATGACGGATAGCCGTAGACATGCCCAAGAGACTCATAGTGGGCGTCATTTTTTCTGGTATATAGTCCAGGCGAACCCAACCATGTATCTACGCATATTATTTCAGTTTCAAGACCTAATTCCTTGCAGGCTTTCGCCATACTTATCGCTGACCCACCCTTCCAGGAGCCGACTTCAATAATAACGGAAGGTCTTATTGCCTGAACCAGCGTTTGAAATATAGGGTGCGACGACCCCCATCCCTGGGTATCGGCTGGATAATCCTCGGCAGGAAATCCTTCGTAAGGATCTACTTTATGAATAAAGCTTCTGACAGACTTCATCTCAAACCCCTGCCCCAATCATTTCACAAGCTGATGCACAGCGTACGACGTTCGTTTAAACCCCAGTCAGCCATACCCTGCGAGAGTTCTGGATGCCACCGAACGCAAGTCATTGCGCGTTAGCCGCTTGAACGATGATGCGGCCATGAGCTGATGGTGCATCAGAGCGGGGCCACATGACCCCCTCACGACCGGATCGCCTCCGGCACCTTGAACGGCCGCCTCCCGCCCTCCTTGAGGGCGATCGGCAGGCCCTTTTCCAGGCGCTCGAGGTGCCAGGCGAGCCAGGCTTCCGTGTAGGCGAGGCGCACCGGCGAGTAGCGGTATTCGTCGAAGGCCGTGGCGCCGGACTGGGTCAGCGAGGTCTCCGAATGGAGGCCGACGCCGAGGCAGGTGGCGAGCGTCGGCGCCGAATCGCGGCCGTAGTGGTTGCGGATGCGCGACAGGATCTCCGAATCCGCCCCCGTCCGCACCGTGTCGAACGGGCCGATCGCCTCGAACACCTCCCGCCGGATGAAGGTCGAGGCCGGGTTGAGGTGGAGATAGGGCCCGCCGCGCCGCACGATCGAGCGGCCGGAAAGGTCCATGCGGATCCACTGCGAGGCCGTGCAGGCGACGCCGCCACCCTGCATCGCCGCCACATGGGTGGCGAGGCGGTCGGGGTGCATCCAGTCGTCGGAATCGTGGAAGGTGACGAACTCGCCCTGCGCCGCGGCGATCGCCTGGTTCTTCGAGGCGTAGGTGCCCATGTTGCGGGTGTTGAAGATCGGCTTCACCCGGTCGTCGCGGGCGGCGAGCGCCTCGATGAGGGCGCGCGAGCCGTCGGTCGAGACGTCGTCGACGATGAAGAGCTCGAGGTTGCCGGCGCTCTGGGCGAGCACGCTGGTGGCGGAGGCCGCGAGCGTCTCGGCGCCGTTGAAGCAGGTGGTGACGACGGTGACAAGCGGCCCGTCGCGGCGCTGCTCGGTGGTGGCGGTCAGCGCGAAGGGGTGGCCGATCGTGGCCACGCCGTCGCCGCCGTCGAGGCGCAGGCCGGAGAGCTGGCCGAAGCGCTGCAGCGCCCCCCACCACAGCGCCGGCCGGCCGCGCACCGCCGCGACGTTGGCGAGGCCGAGGAAGCCGTCGGCATAGGTCGGCTCGTCGCGCAGCACGCGCAGGAAGGCCGCCTCCGCCTCGTCGAGCGCGCCGCGCGAGAGCAGCACGTCGCCGATGAAGACGAGATCGTTCTGCGCCACCTGGATGCCGTTCGACAGGATCGCCTTGCCGATCGACACGGCGGCGTCCGGCTCGCTGCCGAAAATCGAGGTGAAGTAGTTGACGATGGCGTCCGCCCCGTCGGGGTGGAGCAGGAAGGTCTCGCGGTAGAGGCGGGCCGCCTCCTCGACGCGGCCGGAGCGCAGCGCCGCGCGGGCGATGAGGTTGGCGAGCCGGCGCTGCTCGCCCTCCGGCAGCTGCGCGTGCAGCGGCCCGTCGCGCAGCGCCCGGGAGACGCCATAGGCGGTCTCGGCGGCATTGTTGTTGGTGTAGACGCGCACCGCCGTCATCGCGAGGTCGGGGGCGAGGCGCGGGTCGACCGGCAGCGTCCCCGCCTCCGCGAGGCGGTGCAGCAGGCAGAGCAGCAGGCCGCGGCCGGAGGCGACGAAGCCCGTCATCGCCGCCCGCGTGATGCCGGGCTCGACGGGGTCGGCCAGTGCCGCGATGAAGTCGGCCACCGTGGTGACCACGGTCTGGCCGCGCGCCTTGTAGGGGAAGCGGTCGGCAAGCTGGGCGGCGATGCCCTTCGGCAGGCCGGCGGCCGTGGCCGGGTCGGCGGTGCGGCCGCGCAGCCGGCCGGCCTCGGCGGCCGCCGCCGTCGCCCGCCGGGCGCCATTGGCGCCGCCACGGATGACGCGCACCACCGGCTCGTCGGACCGGCCGGTGCGGGCACTGGCCTTCCCCATCGCACCGGCGCCGCCGGTTTTGCGGACCGCGGCGCGCGGCTGCCAGGCGGCAGGCGGGCGCTCGCTCGCCTTCACCACCGAGCGCTGCAGCGCCTCGGCCTGTTGCGCCACCGCGGTGGGCATGTCGCTCGCGAGCGAGATCATCCGGTTGACCGGCGGAAGCCGGCCCGACTTGCCGGCCCGCTCGCGCAGCAGGGCGCGGAAGCCCTTGTCGGAGAACAGCCGGGAAATGCTCTCATAGAGCGTCGGCGCCTCGGCCACCGCGCGGCGGCCACCGCCGGTGAGGCCCGGCATCAGCGCGAGCCGCGCCGCGAGCTCGGGCGCCAGGTCGGCATCGGTGACGCGGCGGCCGGCGGTCGGCGAGGCGCCGGCCACCTTCATCAGCGCCGTGGCGACGAAGGCCTCGGCCTGCTCGGGCTCGGCGCCGCCGTCGAGAGCCGGTGCGACCTCGCCCAGAAGCACGTCGATCAATTGCGCCAGCATCCCCGCGTCGCCCTCGCCCGCTCACCCATCCGAAGCGGGACCAGCATAGCGTCGCGCGGCGCCGCCCGCCACGCCGCGTCGGCCAGCCGGCGGCGATCTCGCGCCGCCGGCCCATCGGTGCGTCGATCAGACGTCGAACCAGTCCTGCGCGACAGCGTTGTTGTCGAAGCCGTGGATGGGGATCTCCTCCTTGCTGCCCCGGCCGGTCTCGTCGATGTCGAAAAGGTCCGCGCCGGTGCCACTCGCGCACGGCCTGCGCAGACGGGGCCCGCATTGCGGGCCGCGCCGGAGTGCCTACATCAGGCCGCCGTCCTCATCGCCCCCGGCGCACACCACCGCGTCCCGTCCAAAGGCAGTAACAACTTCGTGAGCATGCGGTCCCTCGGCGACGATGCCCGTCTCGCCCTCGCCACGCTCGCCGACCGGGCGCTCGAGTTCGGCACGCCCACCGTGCGGCTCGGCGTCACCGGCCTGTCGCGGGCGGGCAAGACCGTGTTCATCACCGCGCTCGTCCACGCGCTGACGCGCGGCGGCCGGCTGCCGCTGTTCGAGCCCGCCGCCTCCGGCCGCCTCGCCCGCGCCCGCCTGGAGCCGCAGCCCGACGACACCGTGCCGCGCTTCGAGTACGAGGCCCACGTCGCCGACCTCGTCGGCTCCCGCATCTGGCCGCAGTCGACCCGCCGCGTCGCCGAGCTGCGCGTCACCCTCGACTATGAATCGGCGACCTTCCTCGGCCGCACCCTCGGCCGCGGCCGGCTGCACCTCGACATCGTCGACTATCCCGGCGAGTGGCTGCTCGACCTCGCGCTGATCGATCGCAGCTACGCCGCCTGGGCGGGCGAGGCGATCGCCCGCGCCCGTGCCCATGCAGAAGCCCCCGAGACGCAGCGCTTCCTCTATGCCCTCGGCGGCGCCGACCCGGCCGGCGCGGAGGACGAGGCGGACGCCGCCGGCATCGCCGCGCTGTTCACCGCCCACCTCTCCGCCCGCCGCGCCGACCCGGAGGCGCTCGCCGCCGAGCCGCCGGGCCGCTTCCTGATGCCCGGCGACCTCGCCGGCTCGCCGGCGCTGACCTTCGCGCCGCTACCGTTGCCGGAGGGCGGGGCGCCGGTGCGCGGCACGCTCAGTGGGCTGATGGAGCGCCGCTACGAGGCCTACCGCACCCAGGTGGTGAAGCCGTTCTTCCGCGACCACTTCTCCCGCCTCGACCGGCAGATCGTGCTGGTCGATGCGCTCGCCGCCCTCGACCGCGGCCCGGCCGCCACCGCCGAGCTCGAGCGGACGCTCGCCGACGTGCTCGCCGCCTTCCGTCCCGGCCGGCTATCCTTCCTCGGCCGCCTCGTCGACCGCCGCATCGACCGCATCCTGTTCGCCGCCACCAAGGCCGACCACCTGCACCACCGCGACCACGACCGGCTGGAGGCGATCCTGCGCCGCCTCGTCGGCCGCGCCATCGAGCGGGCGTCCTTCGCCGGGGCGGAGGTCGACGTGCTGGCGATTGCCGCCGTGCGGGCGACGCGCGAGGCGACCGTCCGGCGCGGCGGCGAACGGTTGCCGGCGATCCTCGGCACGCCGATCGCCGGCGAGAGCGTCGACGGCACCGTCTATGACGGCGCCACCGAGATCGCCCTCTTCCCCGGCGACCTGCCGGACGATCCCGAGGCGGTGTTCGGCCGGCCGGAGGGCGACGGCAGCTTGCGCTTCCCGCGCTTCCGCCCGCCGAAGCTCGAGCCGGACCCGGACGGCGTGCGCCTGCACCTGCCGCACATCCGCCTCGACCGCGCCCTGCAGTTCCTGATCGGAGACAGGCTGGCATGAGCGATTTCCGATCCGGCGACCCGCGCCCGGGCAGCGCGCGCTCGCAACCCCCGCGCCGCCGCCCGACGGCGATCCGCCTCGACGAGGCCGAGTTCGTCGGTGCCGTCCCGCCCTCCGGCGACCGCCCTGTGATCGTGCCCGAGGCCGAGGACGAGCCGCCGCCCCCACCCGCACCGCGCCGGCGCGGCTTCCGCTGGGGCACCCTGTTCACGGTGGCGGCCGGCGGCCTCGTCTCGCTCGCCCTCGGGCTTGCCCTCGACGCGCTGATCCGCGACCTGTTCACCCGCGCCGAGTGGCTCGGCTGGCTCGCCGCCGTGCTGACGGCGCTCGCCGTCGTGGCGGCCCTCGCCGTCATCGGCCGCGAGGTGCTGGCACTGATGCGGCTCGCCGCCATCGAAAGCCTCAGCGCCGACGCCGCGGCGGCCGCGGCGGCCGACGACCGGCCGAAGGCGGAGGCGGTCGTCGCCAGGGTGACCGCCCTATACGCCAGCCGGCCGGAGACGGCGCGCGGCCGTGCCGCCATGGCCGACCACCTCACCGAGGTGATCGACGGCCGCGATCTCTTGATGCTCGCCGAACGGGAAGTGCTGGCGCCCCTCGACACCCGCGCCCGCGCGATGGTCGTCGCCTCGGCGCGGCGGGTGTCGGTGGTGACGGCACTGTCCCCCCGCGCGCTGATCGACCTCGTCTATGTGGCGGCGGAGGCGGCCTCGCTGACGCGGCGCCTCTCGACGCTCTATGGCGGGCGGCCGGGCACGCTCGGCTTCTTCCGTCTCGCCCGCCACGTGCTCGGCCACCTCGCCGTCACCGGCGGGCTCGCGGCCACCGACGGGTTGATGCACGAGATCGTCGGCCGCTCGGTCGCCTCGCGGCTGTCGGCGCGGCTCGGGGAGGGCATCGTCAACGGGCTGATGACCGCCCGCGTCGGCCTCGCCGCCATCGACGTCTGCCGCCCGCTCCCCTTCCTGGGCACGAAGCGGACGACCATCTCCGAGATCGTCGGCGACGTGGCGAAGCTGACCACACCGCCGGACGGCGAGCCCGGCAAGGGTCCGTCCGCGCCCTGATTTCACTTTTAGTTGTATCTGTTTATTGAACCCTCATTAGTTGTATTTGGTCTTCGAGCGATGCACAGTGCCCCGTCAGCCAGGGGGTTGCAGCCATGCCCACCTTCACTCGGCCGGACGGTGCTCCGGTCCAGATACCCGCCATTCATGTCGTGCGTGCCCGGCGAACCATCGCAGGTGAAGATGTTCCAGGCGGCACGCGGATAGACTGGGCGGAGACGCAGATCGTCCGCGAGCACATCGACACGGTCGGACCAGCCATCAAGGCCGAGCATCCGAACTTCACCTTCATCACCACACACGACGGGTCGACGGTCTGGTTCGATGCGAAGAAGGTCCAGGGGCCGCTGGAGCCGCCGCCGTCGCAGATCGCACACGGCTACCTGTCGTCGATGAAGCTGATGGGCTACCGCCAGTACGCCCGCCAGACGATGCAGGAGTTGGCGGAGATCATCAGAGCGGCAGGCGCAACACCGCTCACCCTTTAGCGCGACCGACGCCGGCTCGACGGGCAAGCAGCAGTTGCGGCAGCAGTTGCGGCAGACGGCGCCCGCGGCGCGCCGTCCCGGTCCTGGGTGTCTCCGCCGTTGCCGCTCTTATTCCTCCGAGGCGAACACCTCCGCCACCTGCATCATGCCGAGGTCCTCGTGGATGAGGATGTGGCAGTGGTAGACGAAGCGGCCCTGCTCGGGGAACTTCACCTTCACCACCACCTTGCCGCTCGCCGGCAACGGCGCCGTGTCACGCTCGACAGGCACCATCTCGCCGCCCGCCTTCACGTCCTTGAAGAAGCCCGCCATCACCCGGTTCGGCCGCTCGTCCGGCCCGCCCGTCTCGTACTTCACCTTCTCGACGATGAAGCGCGACTGGTGGATGTGCAGGTTGTGGAAGATCGGCGAGGAATTCTCGACCTCGAAGCGCACCGTCGACCCCTTCTCGATGCAGAGGTTGATGCGATCCATGTCGAAGGCCTTGGCGCCCTGGCCGTTCGTGTTGATGAAGAACTTGTCGAAATTAGGCGAGTTGCCGAAGCGCAGCGGGATCACCGCGGTCTGGCCGCTGCTCTGGCTGTGGTCCTCGTCCGGGCCCATGACGGTGCCGTCCTTGAAGACGACGGTGGGGTTTCCGAGCCCCTTCTTGTTCTTGCAGGCCTCCGGCCGCTTGTGCTTCTTGCCGACCGGCCCGACGGCGTCGTCGGCCATCAGAGTGGCGATCCGTGCCTCCGCCGTCGCCGGGTCGAGGCCGAACTCGGCCACCTCGGTCGCCTTCGCCTGCGGGTCGCCCTTCATCACCACCTTCGCCAGCGCCACCGCCGGATAGGTCGAGGTGCCGGACAGCACCTGGCGCTGCACGAACTGGAAGGTCTTGTCCTTCTTGAAGGGCTGCAGCTTGCCCTTGCCGTCGATGCGGCCGGAGGAGACGACGATGTCGGCGCGCGTGCCGGGCATCATCAGCAGCGAGCCCTTCGTCACCGACTTCGCGACATAGTTGCCGTCGATGTTGATCACCTGGAAGTCGGTCTTGTTGCCGTCCTCGTCGAGCAGCACGAGGTCGTAGGAGGCGTTGGCGCCGATGTTGGCGATCCGCCAGATCTCCTGCGCCCCCGCCTTCATCTCCACCGTCGGATAGCGGGCGCCGTTGACGAGGAACAGCCAGAGGTCGGTGTCCTTGCCGGCCGTGCCGTCGATCTGGCAACCGCCCTTCACCTTCGAATAGTCGATCGGCTTTCCCTGCCCCGAGCAGTTGACGAAGATGTCGTAGGGGCGCAGCTCGGCGATCTTCGCCTTCTCGTCGATCTTGGTGAGCTGCACGTCCTTCAGCAGCATGAAGCGCTCGCGGATCTGCGGGCTGCCGTTCTTGCACAGCCTCTCCTGGTCGGATGGAAGCAGGTGCTTGCCGTCGCAGAGCGAGCCGATCTGGATGCCGCCGGAGAGGCCGGCGTTGACCATCTTCTGCGAGAAACCGTGGATGTGCGGGTGGAACCAGAACATGCCGCTCTGGCCGTTGTCCTTGACGCCGATGCGGTAGTCGGCCGAGCCCTTCAGGGTGACGAGCTGGCTCTTGCCGCACTCGCTCTTTGCCTGGGGCTCGATGTCACCGTCGGCCGCTGCCACCGCACCGTGGCCGGCGTGGGCGCCATGGCCGGCGTGGGCGCCATGTCCAGCGTGGCCGCCGTGACCCGAGTGGCCGTCGCTCTGCTTCGCCAGCGCGCCGGACTGGATGGTGAGGAAGATGTTGTCGCCCTGCTTCTTGCCCGAACAGGGGCTCGTGATCAGCCCATGGGTGTGCATGTTGAGGTCGGTCGGCACCATCATCTGCTCGCCTTCGAGCTCGGCCGCCGTGACGTTCGAGGGCGGTGCGTCGATCTCGTTGACGAGCTTGAAGCGCAGCGCCTCCCCCGGCTTCGCCTTGATCACCGGCGGCACGTAGAGGAACTCGGCCTTCTTGCCGAAGGCGTAGGCGAGGGCGCCGGAGACGGCGTAGCCGCCGATCTCCACCGGCGCCTTCTTCGACGACCGCCGCACCTTGACGACGGTGTCGTCCCTGGTGGCGAGCGAGCGGTCGACGCCGGGATTGGGCAGCGTGTCTGCCGCTCGGGCGGCGAGGGGTGCTGCGAGGATCGCGAGCGAGAGGGCGCCTACCGCCGCGGCGGCCGCCCGATGCTTCCGATGGTGCACGCTGTAGCCCTCCCCCGTTGGCCCGCCGTTTCGGTCGGCGCGGCCCGATCTCGTCGCCCGCCCACAGGGAAGCGCGTCCCGCGGGCGGCGGCAAGCATTTTGCGGCGCAGCGGTAGGCCGAGTTTGGCGGATCAGTCCACGGCGTCGATCGAACGCGGGTCGAAGCGGATTTCGGCCTCGGTCCAGCAATCGCTCCACTCGGTTCCGACGACCGATCCGCACACGCAGGCGCGGTTCGGCCCAGACAGGCCGCTGGAACCGCAGCAGCCATAATCATTGGCCGTGGCGGTCAAGTTTTCCCGAATGACGCCGGCAGGGTTGGCCACAATCGCGCCCATGGGCGAGGTGGGGCGATCCGCGAACTTTCCACCGGTAAGGACGACGGGAAGCCGCCGTGCCTCCTGCTTGCCGGTCCAGCGAATGAGGAGACCGGACGGCACTGGCGATTCAGGTGTTCTGATGGAAGGGTTTTCGTCGTAGTCGGCGGCGTTGCCCCATCGGCACTCGCGCGTCAGGGGGCGAAAGCAAGTCGCACAAGTAAGGTAGGGTACGAGTAATTGACTCGCCTGCCGCGAGCCTTTGACTGGTCTGCTCAATTGCTATGGCGTGGCACCGACGGCAGGTCAAGCAAGTGAGTGCCGCTTTTCCTGCGCCGTCAGTCGCCCAGCGACGCCGGCCGACCGCGCGAGCGCGCCCAGACCGCGAAGGTCGGCTGTTTCGCCGGGCCACCATCGGCGAGATAGTCGGCATAGCTCTTCGTCAGGGCGATGGCGCGGTCGAGCCAGCGCAGGTGGAAGGCACGCCGTTCATCGTCACCGATGCCGCAAGCGATCGGGCGCGCCCAGACGAGGAAGGCGAGGTCTTCGCGCGGCTGGCCGCCGAGGTAGCCTTGAGGCATCTCGTGCAGGTAGAAATCGAAGATTCCCTCGTAGCGTCGAAGCAGACGGTGCCCGACCTCGCCACTGGTCGGATCGAGTTCGTACGCGGCACGCAACGCCTCGACGGTTCCCACAATCAGCCGGGGCTGCGCGGCCGTCGGCTCCCGCTCGATCCACTCCTTGATCGTCGGATCGATCAGGCGGTCGTGCAAAGGCCGCGGGCAGTGCATCGAGGTCGAGCGCCAGGGGGTCAGCTCCCAGTACCTCCCGAGGGCCGTATCCTGCTCGAACAGCCAGACGACGAGATCTCGACGCACGGGGAAGTCCAGAGGCGCGACGGCGGCGAGGAAGCGGTCGAGTGCTGCGAGGGACCGCCGCCGCTCGCCGCGCTCCCGTAGCCGGCAGTATTCGGCGTAGTCCGGCCAGCGCCCGGCGGTGGCGGCTGCCGCCCTGCGCAGCGCCGCGAACTCCTCGTCGCGCCAGGAGATCATCGACCCGCCCACGTCCGTCTTCCCCGCTCCCGCCCCATCCCCTACCATCAGTCGCGTCACGCGGAGCGCACGGGTCTCATGTTCATCACCTTCCTCGGCGAATTGCGCGCCGCCGGGCTGCCGGTGTCTATTACAGAGTACCTGACGCTGCTGCAGGCCACCGAGGCCGATCTCGCCGGCAAGCGGGTCGAGGACTTCTACTTCCTGGCGCGCACCTGCCTCGTCAAGGACGAGACGGGCGTCGACAAGTTCGACCGCGTCTTCGCCCACGTCTTCAAGGGGCTCGATACCCTGCCGGAGGCGGTCGAGGCGGAGGTGCCGACGGAGTGGCTCCTCAAGCTCACCGAGCGCTGGCTGTCGGACGAGGACAAGGCGAAGATCGCTTCCCTCGGCGGGCTCGAAAAGCTCCTCGAGACGCTCAGGGAACGCCTCGCCGAGCAGAAGGGGCGCCACCAGGGCGGCTCGAAGTGGATCGGCACCGGCGGCACCTCGCCCTTCGGCCACGGTGGCTACAACCCGGAAGGCATCCGCATCGGCGGCCCCGGCGGTCAGCGCCGGGCGGTGAAGGTGTGGGAGAAGCGCGAGTTCAAGGACCTCGACGACACGGTCGAAATTGGCACCCGGGCGATCAAGATCGCGCTCCGGCGGCTGCGCCGCTTCGCCCGCACCGGCGCGGCCGAGGAGCTCGACCTCGAAGGCACCATCGGCGCCACGGCGCGGCGCGCCTTCCTCGACGTGCGCATGCGGCCGGAGCGTCACAATGCCGTGAAGGTTCTGCTGCTGCTCGATATCGGCGGCTCGATGGACGACCACGTCCGCGTCGTCGAGGAGCTGTTCTCGGCCGCCCGCTCGGAGTTCAAGCACCTCGAGCACTACTACTTCCACAACTGCCTCTACGAGGGCCTGTGGAAGTCGAACCGGCGGCGGCGCAGCGAGCAGACGCCGACCGCCGAGGTGCTGCGCACCTTCCCGCCGGACACCCGCGTCGTCGTGGTCGGCGATGCCGCGATGTCGCCCTACGAGATCAGCCACCCCGGCGGCGCGGTGGAGCACTGGAATGCCGAGGCCGGCGCCGTCTGGCTGCAGCGCCTCGGCCGCACTTTCCCGAGGCTCGCCTGGATCAACCCGCTGCCCGAGCGCCACTGGGCCTACACCCATTCGGTCGCCATGATCCGCGACCTCGTCGGCGGGCGGATGTATCCGATGACGCTGGACGGCCTCGACGCGGCGACGCGGGCGCTCTCCCGTTGAAGCCCGCCGGTACCCCGCGAGGCGCACGCATTGCGCCGCAATTGCGGCGCCCCGCCACACTTCCGCGCCGATCGCATCCCGAAGCCGACACGATCCGAGGCTAGTTCCGCCGGACTGCTTGCCGATGCGACGTCCAACGAGCGCGCGTGCAAGTAACCCATGACGCTGACGAGGTTCAATCTTGGGTTATTCAATAACATTCACCGTCGACGATCGCTGGTCCACCGGGTTCGTCGGGTCGATGGCGATCACCAACACGGGCGACCGGGCCGCCAACGGGTGGACAGTCGGCTTCGATGCGCCGTTCGATATTACGAACATCTGGAACGGAACGCTCATCAGCCGCGACGGCGACCGCTATACGGTCAGCGCCCCCGACTGGGCGAGCCGCCTCGCCCCCGGCGAGACCGTCACCTTCGGCTTCGAGAGCGCCCACACCGGCCCGATCGACGCGCCCGGCGGCTATACCGTCAATGGCGACGTCGTCCTGTCCGACGAGGCCACCCCGCCGGCGATCTCGGTCGACGACGCGCTGATCACCGACGGCGCCGACGGCCTCTCCGTCGCCTCGTTCACGGTGTCGTTGTCGGCGCCGTCGGACGAGACCGTGAAGGTCGGCTTCGCCACCGAGGGCGGCAACGCCATCCTCGGCCACGACTATCTCTCGACCGCCGGCACGCTGACCTTCGCGCCGGGCGAGACGGAGAAGACGGTGCTCGTCACCCCCTCGGCCGAGGGCCTCGACGTGCTGTCGCTGACGCTCGCCGGCCCCCTCGGCGCGACGATCGCCGACGCCTATGCCGTCGCCACCGCCCAGACGGGCGACGAGCCTGCGGCCGACGGCCCGCTGGCGGGTGAGCCGACGGTCTCGATCGGCGACGCCAGCGTGCTCGAGCGCGACGTCGTCACCGTCACCGGGCCGGTCGGCTTCCTGTCGACGAAGGGCAACCAGATCGTCGACGAGGCCGGTACCGCGGTGAAGATCTCGGGCGTCAACTGGTTCGGCCTCGAGTCCGGCCGCTTCGCGCCGGACGGGCTGCACGCCCGCAACCTCGAGGACATGATGGACCAGATGGGGGAGCTCGGCTTCAACACCATCCGATTGCCGTTCTCCCAGGACCTGTTCGACGGGGCGATGCCGAGCGGCATCAACTACGACCTCAATCCGGAGCTCCGCGGCCTCACCGGCCTCGAGATCATGGACCGCGTCATCGAGTACGCCGGCGAGATCGGCCTCAAGGTGATCCTCGACCACCACCGCCCGAGCGCCGGCGACGGCGCCTCGGAGAACGGGCTCTGGTACGACGCCAACCACAGCGAGGCCGACTGGATCGACACCTGGAAGATGCTCGCCGACCGCTATGTCGGCGACACCGCGGTGATCGGCGCCGACATCCACAACGAGCCGCACGCCGGCACCTGGGGCGGCGGCGGGGCGAGGGACTGGGCGGCCGCCGCCGAGCGCGCCGGCGACGCCATCCATTCCGTCAACGAGGACTGGCTGATCTTCGTCGAGGGCGTCGCCAGCCACGAGGGCGACGCCTACTGGTGGGGCGGCAACCTCAAGGGCGTCGCCGAGCGGCCGATCGATCTCAAGCAGGACGGCAAGGTCGTCTACTCGCCGCACGACTACCCGAACTCGATCTACGAGCAGCCGTGGTTCTCCGACAGGGACTTCCCCGACAACCTAACGGCGAAGTTCAAGGAGTTCTGGGGCTACATCCACGAGGAGAAGATCGGCCCGGTGATGCTCGGCGAGTTCGGCAGCCGCCTCACCGACCCGAAGGACATCGCCTGGTTCGAGAAGATCACCGCCTACCTGTCGGGCGACTTCGACGCCGATGGCGACCGTGACGCCGGCGCCAACGATGCCGGCATCAGCTGGACCTGGTGGTCGTGGAACCCCAACTCCGGCGACACCGGCGGCATCCTCAAGGACGACTGGACGAGCGTCCACCAGAACAAGCTCGACGGCTTGCAGGACCTGCTGTTCGACTGGCCGGACAGCAGCAAGCCTCAGAAATCGAAGGCGGAGTTCGACGTGACGCTGTCGCACGCCAGCGACGAGAAGGTGAAGGTCGACTACAAGATCGTCAGCCAGACCGCCGACGGCGACGATTTCGTCGCCAAGGCCGGCCGGATGAAGTTCGCGCCCGGCGAGACCGAGAAGACCATCAAGGTGACCATCCTCGGCGACCTCGACCTCGAGGGCAACGAGACCTTCCGCGTCGTGCTGCGGGCACCGAAGAACGTCGAGATCGACGACGGCCGCGGCATCGGCACCATCATCGACAACGACGGCGACCGCACCGCCATCAAGGTGCAGCAGGCGCTCGAATTCGAGCTCTGAGCCGCCGGTCGGGAGACAAAAAAAGCGGGCGGGCCATCGCGGCCCGCCCGCTTTCGTTTCAGGGGGAAGGCGAGCCGATCGGCCCGCCCGTCTCGTTTCCGCCTCAGCCCACCGTGCCGAGATCGAAGGGCAGCGAGCGCAGGCGCTTGCCGGTCGCCTGGAACACCGCGTTGCCGATCGCCGGTGCGAGCACCGGCACCGCCGGCTCGCCGATGCCCGACGGCGGCGCGTCGACCTTGGCGATGTGCACCTCGACCACCGGCATCTCCGACATCCGCGTCGGCTCGAAGCCGTCGAAGTTCGACTGGTCGACGACGCCGTCGGTCAGCGTGATGGCGTTGCGCAGCACCGACGACAGCGCGAAGCCGACGGAGCCTTCCACCTGCGAGGCGATGATGTCGGGGTTGACCGCGATGCCGCAATCGACGGCGGCGACGATGCGATCGACCTTGATCTCCGCCCCGTCCACCGTCACCTCGGCGACCATGGCGACGCGCGTGCCGAAGGACTCGTGCACGGCGATGCCGCGGCCCTTGCCCGCCGGCATCGGCTTGCCCCAGTCGCCTTTCTCGGCGGCGAGCTTCAGCACGTCGGCCATGCGCGGATGCTCGGCGAGGAGCTCCAGGCGGAACGCGACGGCGTCGCGACCGGCCATGGTCGCGAGCTCGTCCATCATTGTCTCCATCACCTGGGCGGTGTGGGTGTTGCCGACCGCGCGCCACCACAGGACCGGCACTTCCGTCGCCGGGTTGTAGGCCTCGACGGCGAAGTGCGGGATCTCGTAGGGGCTGTTCTTGACGCCCTCGACGCTGGTGTCGTCGACGCCGTCGTGCACGACCATCTGCTCGAGCGCGGTGCCGATGAAGATCGACTTGCCGATCACCTTGTGGCGCCAGCCGGCGATCTTGCCGTCCGCCGTCAAGCCGGCCTCCACCGCATGCAGGAACATCGGCCGGTAGAAGCCGCCCTTGAGGTCGTCCTCGCGCGTCCACATCACCTGGATCGGCTCCTTGCGGTTCGCCGCCTTGGCGACCGCCGCGAGCTCGAACGTCCAGTCGCCGACCGGCACGGCGCGCCGGCCGAAGCTGCCGCCGGCGATGAGAATGTTGATCTTCACCTGCTCCGGCTTGAGGCCGAGCACGCCCGCCGTGACCATCAGGTCGATGCTCGGGAACTGGCTGCCCGACCAGATCTCGGCGCCGGCCTCGGTCAGCTGGATGACGCCGTTCATCGGCTCCATCGGCGCGTGCGCGAGGAAGGGGAAGGTGAACTCGGCCGTCGTCGTCTTGGCGGCGCCGGCGATGCCGGCTGCCGCGTCGCCGCGGGTGTCGGCGGACAGGCCGGTCTTCTTCAGGTCCTCGCGGTAGCTCGCGAAGATCGCGTCGGTCGAGCGCATCTCCGCCTTGGCGTCGTCCCACTCGACGGTGAGCGCCTCGCGGCCCTTCATCGCCGACCAGGTGTCCTTGGCGATGACGGCGACGCCGGTCGGGATCTGCACGACGGCGACGACGCCGGCGACCGCCTTCGCCGCCGTGGCGTCGAACGACTTCACCGTGCCGCCGAAGCGGTCGGGCCGGCGGATCACCGCCACCAGCATGCCCGGCTGGCGGATGTCGAGGCCGTAGACGGCCGTGCCGTTCGTCTTCGCAAAGCTGTCGAGACGGGGCAGGCGCGTGCCGATCAGCGTCCACTGGTCCGGCGTCTTCAGCGCCGGATCGGCCGGCACCGCCTCCGCCATCGCGGCGGCGGCGAGGTCGCCGAAGGTCGCCGTCTTGCCGGAGGCATGGTTGAGCGTGCCCTTCGCGACGGTGATCTCGCCGGCCGGCACGTTCCACTCTTTCGCGGCAGCGGCGACCAGCATCTGGCGGGCGGCGGCGCCGACCTTGCGCATCTGCGTCCACGAGTTGGCCGTCGAGGTGGAGCCGCCGGTGCCCATGTAGGGGCCGAAGAACAGGTTGTTGTAGAGAGCGGGATTGGCCGGAGCCATGGCGTAGCGCATCTGGCCCCAGTCGGCGTCGAGTTCCTCGGCGACAAGCGTGGTGAGGCCGGTGGTGATGCCCTGGCCCATCTCGAAGTGCTTGATCAGCACCGTGACGGTGCTGTCGGGAGCGATCTGCAGGAAGACGTTGGGCTCGAAGATGCCGGCCGGCGGGCCGTTCGCGGCCGCTTCCTGGGCGAGCGGGCCGCGGCCGAGCGGCACGAAGGTCGCCAGCACGAAGGCGCCGGCGACGGTCGCCGTGCCCTTCAGGAAGTCGCGGCGGGAGGCACCGCGCGTGGCGGGGCGGGGGATCATCGGATTGACGGGCAGGTCGGTGCGAAGCATGGCCGTTCTCCTCACGCGAGCTTGCCGGCGGCGTCGTGGATCGCCGCCCGGATGCGCTGGTAGGTGCCGCAGCGGCAGATGTTGCCGTCCATCGCCGCGTCGATGTCGTCGTCGGACGGCTTGGCGTTGTCGCTGAGAAGCGCGATCGCCGACATGATCTGTCCGGACTGGCAGTAGCCGCACTGCACGACGTCGAGTTCGCGCCAGGAGGCCTGCACAGCCTCGGCGACCTTGCCGTTCGCCCCCTCGATGGTGACGATCTCGGCGCCGGCGGCGTCGCCGACGGGCGTCTGGCAGGAGCGGACGGCGGTGCCGTCGAGGTGGACGGTGCAGGCGCCGCAGAGCGCCTGGCCGCAGCCGAACTTGGTGCCGGTCATCGCGAGGGTGTCGCGCAGCGCCCAGAGCAGCGGCATGTCGGGCGGCACATCGAGGTCGTGCGCGACGCCGTTGACGGAAAGCGTGATCATCGGAAGGCTCCCTGAGGCAGGGTGGACGGGGTGCTGCGCCCGCACGGCGGGGGTCAATGCGGGCGGCACGACAAGGGCCTGCTGCTGCCACGGCAGCGCCGAAACGGCGCGCTCCAGCGGAGCAGCTGACGGAACAACCCTCGCACGGCTGCTGCCCACCCGTCTTTCACCTTCCGTGGAACCATTGCAAAATCCCCGGCGCGTCATACTTCATCCAGTCACAGGCCTCGGCCGGGGGGCCGACGGTGGGGACGACGATGCAGGACGACGGTCGATTGCATCTCTTGCGCGCTGAGGCCCCGGTCGCCCCGGATGCCATCCGCGCCGGCGATATTCCGAGCGGTTGCGGCGTGGAGGGCGATTGCGCCATCCCGCTCGACGTCCAGTGCGAGGAGGTCGTCGCCGATTGGCCGCTCGCCCGTGTCGTCATCCGCCGCGAGGCCGTCGACCGCGAGCGCTCGTGGAATGCGGTGAAGCGTGACCACACGGTCATGGTCAACCTCGGCAGCGGCGGCGGCCGCTTCGCCGTCGAGGTGGGCGACGTCAGCGCCCTCTACACCCCCGCGCCGGGCGACCTGTCGATCCTGCCGGCCGGCCGCACCTTCGTCGGCATGTTCCAGGGCCGCACGCTCGACTACGCCGTCTGGATGATGCCGGCGGCGACGATGGACCGCCTCGCCGCAGAGGCGGGGCTCACTGTCCCCGTCGAGTTCGGCGTGCGGCTGTCGCACCGCGACGAGTTCCTCTATCGCACCCTCGAGCGCCTCGCGGTCCTTGCCCGCTCGGCCGACCCGGCGGTGGCGACGGTCGCCGACGGTCTCAACCGGGCGGTCGCGCTGCACCTTGCCACCGTCTACGACGGCGTCGCCGCCGTGCCGCCGGCCGGACTGCCGGATGACACCGCCGCCGCCCTGATCGACTACGTGGAGGCGCGGCTCTCAGCCAAGATCAGCGTCGAGGAACTGGCCGCGGTCGCCGGCGTCACGCCGCATTCCCTGCTCGCCGCCTTCCGCGCCCGCTTCGGCCGCTCGCCGCTGCAGTACGTCATCGACCAGCGCCTCGCCCGCGCCCGTCGCCTGCTCTCCGAAACCTCCCGCCCGATCGCCGAGATCGCCTACGAGGTCGGGCTCTCCAGCCAGAGCCACCTGACCAACCTCTTCCGCTCGCGCTTCGGCGTCACCCCCGCCGCCTATCGCCGCGCCCCGCGCTGAGACCGGCACAAGCCCTCAGCGGGCGGGGCCGGCGGAGCGGCGGGCCATCAGCACGACGATGGCGACCGCCACCGCGAACACCCACGTCGACGCGCCGACGCTCTCGCCGAGGATGAGCGCCGCCAGCGCGATGGTGACGAAGGTCTGCATCAGCTGCACCTGCGCGACGCGCGCCACGCCGCCGATCGCCATGCCGGCATTCCAGAAGAAGAAGCCGAGGAACACCGAGAACAGCGCCGTATAGAGCAGCCCGAGCACCGCCGGCAGCGGCGCGGCGAGGTATTCCGGCTTCCAGATCAGCGCGCACACCGTGACGGTCAGCGGCGACGACAGCACGAGCGCCCAGGAGATCGATTCCCAGCCGCTCACCCACGGGGCGATGCGGGCATAGTGGGCATAGCCGATCGCCGCCGACGCACCGGCGAGCACGAAGAACACATCGCCCCAGCCGGGCACCGTCTCGGCGTCGCGCACCACCATGGCGATGACCAGGACGGCGCCGAGGCTGCTCCACGCCCAGAACGCCCGGCGCGGCCGCTCGCCGTTGATGACGACGGCGGCGATCGCGGTGGCGAGCGGCAGGAGCCCGAGCACGATGGCGCCGTGCGCGGCCGGCACGGTCTGCAGCGCGAAGGCGGTAAAGGCCGGGAAGCCGATCACCGTGCCGGCGGCGGCGATGGCGAGCGAGCGTTGCGCGACCCGCGGCGGGAACGGCCGGCGGAACAGGAGCAGCAGCAATGCCGCCGGCACGGCGGCGATCGCCGCCCGGCCGAGCGCGATGAACCACGGGTCGAAGGCCTGCAGCGCCAGGCTCGTCATCGGCAGCGTGCCGCCGAACATCACCACGCCGACGAAGCCGAGCCCCAGTCCGAGCAACTGTCTGAGCCCGTCGCTCCTCGGCGCCTTCATGCGTTCGCGTCCGCTCGTCGTCGAAGGGGCCGACACCGCGAGGGCACGCCGACCAGAAACCGAGGCATGCCGCGGCGCGGCGGGCGCCACAATGGGCCGCGCACAATGGTCGACGGCAGCGGCGCTGTCGAATGCCGGTGACCGCCAGTTTTCCGAAGCCGCGGCCCGTCGACGCGGCCTTCGCCGCGCTCGGCACGCGAAGGCCGGGAGCCGCCCCTGGAAGCACCCGAGGGAAGCGCCCGCGAGAAGCAATGCCGGACAGCGCCCCGGCGCCGCGCCGCTACCGTCTCCCGCCGCGACAGCCTGACCACGCGAACCACATTGACAGGGGTCGGGTGGACAGTTTGGTATGCGTTCAGGCTTTGTTGGTATGCCAAATGCATGCGACCACACTACGGAGGACGATGTGACTGTTGCGACGCTGACCCGTGCCCCGCCTTCCGGCTCGGATGACGGCCAGCCTCCGGGGGCCGCCCCGGTCGCCGGCTTCGAACAGCGCAACCGCCACTTCGATCGCCTCGTCGCCACGCCCGGCCTGCACTGGATGGGGCAGAACACCAACCACATGCTGGCCCATCCCGAGGTGGTGCTGGCCATGCATACCGCGATTGCCGCCGGCGAATACCAGATCTACGCGCCGCCCTCCGGCCTCCAGGCCCTGCGCGCCGGCATCGTCGCCGATCTCGGGCTGCCGGACGCCGTCGCCCACGTCACCGACGGCGCGATCTCGGCGCTCTACCACATCATCCGCTCGCTGCTCGCGCCCGGCGACGAGCTCATCACCACCGACCCGACGTGGAAGTGGCCCGTTCACTTCGCGCGGGAGGCCGGCGCCAGGGTGCGCCAGATCCCGATCTACGGCGCCGAGCATGGCTGGCGCCTGTCGCCCGAGCGCCTCGCCGAGGAGATCGGCCCTCAGACGCGGATCGTCTACCTCGTCGACCCGAACAATCCGCTCGGTACCGCGGCGACCGCCGCGGAGATCGAGGGTTTCGTCGCGGTCCTGCGCGAACGCGGCATCTACCTCATCCACGACTGCACCTATCGCGACTTCGCCGAAGACCATCACCTCGCCGCCCGCCTCTATCCCGAGCGCACCATCACCATCTATTCGTTCTCGAAGTGGCTCGGCCTCGCCGGCCTGCGCGTCGGCGCGATGGTGGGCGAGCCGGGGCTGATCGCGCGGCTGGCCGCCGCCCCCCCCAACAACCTCGGCTCCAGCCTGTTCGCCCAGCGCGCCGCGGTCGCCGGGCTCGCCATCAAGGCCGAGTGGTTTCCGGGCGTGCTCGCCCAGAGCCGCGACAACCAGCGTCGCATCATCGCGGCGGTCGAGCCCCTGCAGGGTCTGTCGGTGCCGATCCCGCACTCGAACGGCAACTTCCTGATGCTCGAGGCCGGCAGGGACGCCCCCGCGCCGGAGGCGATCTGCGCCGCCCTCGCCCGGCACAACATCCTGATCCGTCAGGGCGCCTACCATACCCCGGCCTACGGCCACCGCTTCGTCAAGATCTCCACCAGCGTGCCGGCCGCCTGGGCCGACGCCCTGATCGAGGCGCTGCCGAGCGCGCTGGAGGAGGCCCGCGCGGCCCCCGCCGGCGCCCGGCTGTTCTGAACGCGGACGCCCCCGCGGCGCCCTTCGGCCGCGGCCAAGCCCCGAGACTGGTCGCAGGCCGACGGAGAACACAGCGATGGATCTCGGGCTGACCGGACGGCGCGTGCTGATCACCGACGCGCCGCCAGGCATCGGCGAGGGGCTCGCCCGGGCATTCGCCGAAAAGGGCTGCGATCTCCACCGCGTGGCGCGGGCCGGCGACCATCTCGCCGCCCTGCGCGAGGCGCTCCCCGCCGCCCATCCCGCCATCGCCGTCACCGTCCAGCCCCTCGACCTGACGGAGACCGTGGCGATCAACGCGGTCATGGCCGCCGCCGGCGACGTTCACATTCTCGTCAACAACGCCGGCGCCATCGCGAACGGCAACCTCGCCGACGTCGACGAGGCGCGCCGGCCCGAGGGCTGGGAGCTCAAGATCTTCGGCGACATCAACCTCCGCCGCGCCACCGAAGCCCGCATGAAGGCGCACGGTGGCCGCAGCCCCGACGACGGCATCCGCGCCGTCGGCGTCAATCGCGGCCCAGTCGACACCGACCATTTCTATGCGATGCTGAAGCAGCATGCAAAATCCTGGCTCGGCGACGAGGCACGCTGTGGAGAGTTCGTCGAACGCTACCCGCTGAAGCGGCCGGCGACGGTTCACGAGATCGCCGATCTCGGGCACTTCCCCGCCTCCGACCGCTCGGCCGACGCGACAGGCACGATCGTCACCGTCGACGACGGTATCTCGTCCCGCCACTCGATCCTCTGAGGAGGCCGCTCTCGTGCCGTACGCGACCACCGACGATGGCGTCCGGCTGCACTTCGACAGCGTCGGCGACGGTGTGCCGATCGTCTTCGTGCACGAGTTCGGTGGCAACCACTGGAGCTGGGAGCCGCAGGTCGCAGCCTTCGCCCGCCGCCACCGCTGCATCACCTATGCCGCCCGCGGCTATCCACCGTCGGACGTGCCCGCCGACGTCTCCTCCTATAGCCAGGCCCGCGCCGCCGACGACATCATCGCCGTGATGGACGCCGCCGGCCTCGACAAGGCCCACATCGTCGGCCTGTCGATGGGTGGCTTCGCCTGCCTGCATGCCGGCCTGCGCCGCCCCGACCGGCTCCTCTCGATCGTCGCCGCCGGCGCCGGCTACGGCGCCGAGAAGGCGCACGAAGCCACCTTCCAGGGCCTCTCCAACGAAGTCGCCGACAATTTCGAGCGCATGGGCGCCGCCGCCTTCGCCCCGGTCTATGCCGAGGGCGCCTCTCGCGTGCAGTTCCAGGCGAAGGACCCCGCCGGTTGGCGTCTGTTCACCGAGCGGCTTGCCCGGCACGACGCCCGCGGCGCCGCCAACACCATGCGCGGCGTGCAGGCGAAGCGCCCGTCCCTCTACGACCTCGAGGCCGACTTCCGCCGCCTCGAGCTGCCGGTGCTGATCCTCGTCGGCGACGAGGACGACCACTGCCTGCAGCCCGGCCTGTTCCTGAAGCGCACCATCCGCCGCTCCGGCCTCGCCGTCTTCCCGAAAACCGGCCACACCCTCAACCTCGAGGAGCCGGCCCTCTTCAACCACCTCGTCGCCGAGTTCCTGGCACAGGTCGCCGCCGGCCGTTGGGCACCGCGCGATCCATGCGCCGACCCGGCGCAGATCATGCGGACGAAATGACCGCCGCCCGCACGCCCACCGAACCGGCCGCGCAAGTCGCTGGCCAAGCCGCCGGCCAGGTCGATGGCCAAGTCGCCGGCCAAGTCGCCGGCCAAGTCGCCGGCCAAGTCGCCGGCCAGGTCGATGGCCAAGTCGCCAGCCACGTCGACGCGGACCGGCTTATCGCCCGCCTTGCGGCGCTCGCCCGCCACGGCGCGCGGTCGGACGGTGGCGTCGACCGGCCGGCGCTCGGCGCGGCCGATATCGCGGCACGCGCCGACCTCGTCGCCTGGGGTCGGGCCGCCGGCCTCGAGCCCTACACCGACCGCCTCGCCAACCTCTTCCTGCGCCTGCCCGGCCGCACCGACGCCGCCCCGGTCGTCGCCGGCTCCCACATCGATTCCCAGCCGACCGGCGGCCGCTACGACGGCACCGTCGGCGTGCTCGCGGCGCTTTCCGCCGTCGAGGCCATCGCCGCCGCCGGCATCGTGCCGAAGCGGCCGATCGAGGTGGTCGCCTGGACCAACGACGAGGCCTGCCGCTTCGCCCCCGGCCTGAAGGGCTCGGAGGCCCATGCCGGTCTGAAGAACCCCGAGGCGATCCTGCCGATCGCGGACGCCGCCGGCATCACCGTCGGCGAGGCCGTTGCCGCGGTGCTGGCGGCCGACCGAGACGTGCCGTTGCGCCCGCTGCCCGGCGCCACCCATGCCTTCGTCGAGGCCCATATCGAGCAGGGCACCGTTCTGGAGCAGGCCGGCGTGCCGCTCGGCATCGTCACCGGCATCCAGGGCACACGGCGCTACCGCGTCCGCGTCACCGGCGAGGCGGCGCACGCCGGCACCACCGCCCGCACCGAGCGCCGCGACGCGCTGAAGGCGGCGATGCGGATGATCGGCGCCGTCGACTACCTGACGCAATCCGCCGCCGACACCCTGTTCACAGTCGGCCTGCTCGAAGTGAAGCCGAACGCCCCCTCCGTCGTGCCGGCCGAGGCGCTCTTCTCCATCGACATCCGCCAGGCCAACGACGCCGTGCTCGACCGGCTCGGCCGCTCCATCCCCGATACCCTGCGCGCCAACGCCAGCCCGTGCGCGGTGGAGATCCACGAGCTCGCCCACGCCCGCTCCGTCGTCTTCGACGAAGGCGTTCGCCGCACCCTCTATGCGGCGGCCGCCACCCTCGGTGCTCCGGCGATCGACGTGTTTTCCGCCGCCGGCCACGACGCCCGCGCGCTCGCCCGCGTCTGCCCGACCGGCATGGTGTTCATCCCCTGCCGTGGCGGCGTCAGCCACCATCCGGCGGAATACGCCGAGCCCGAGCACGTCGTTCTCGCCGCCCGCGTGCTCGCAACGACGCTCGCGAGGCTCGCCGACGACTGAGCCGAGCCTCGCCCCCGACGTCCCTCGTCCCGACGTCCCGCGCCCCGACGTCCCGGGCGAGCGCCGGCATCGGCCTCTGCCAGGGCCGCGTCTGCGGCTTCGGCCTCGCCCGCCTGATCGCCGCCGAACGCGACCTCGACCCCGAGGAGGTCGGCTGCAACACCCCGCGCTTGCCCCTGCGCCCGGTGACGCTTTCGACGATGCGGGCGGCGCTGAAGGAGTGACGGGCGGCGGAGGCGCGGTGCCGGCGTTGCCTCAGTGCCCCGCCGGCCGCCCCGGCTGCTGGCCGTAGGTCGCAAACCGCGCCCGCGCGTCGGCCATCTGCGCCGTCGTCAGCACCTTCACCGTGCCGGCCGAGCGCGCCAACAGATACTGCCGCGCCAGCGTCTCCAGCCGGATCGCGGCGGCGACCGCTGCGGCCATCGTGCGGCCGCGGACGACCATGCCGTGGTTGGCCAGCAGGCAGGCGGAGCAGTCCCGCAGTGTCGCGCCGGTCGCCTTGGCGAGCTCCAGCGAGCCGAACGTGTAGTAGGGCACCAGCGGCACCGCGTCGGCGCCGAAGGCGGCGATGGTGTAGTGGAAGGCCGGCAGCGGCTCGCCGAGGCAGGCGAGCGCCACGCAGGCATCGGCATGGGTGTGGACGATGGCGCCGGCGCCCTCCACCAGGCGGTAGATCTCGCCGTGCAGCTGCCACTCGCTGGAGGGCGCGAACTCGCCCGTCACCGCGCCATCGAGCGTCACCGGCACCACCTCGGCCGGCGTGAGCTGCGGCGCGCCGATGCCGGTCGGCGTGATCAGCATGCCGGCCTCGGTGCGAACCGAGAGGTTACCGGCCGAGCCGGTGACGTAGCCGAGCCGGTCGAGCTCGCGGTAGGCGGCGACGATGGCGGCGCGGTCGTCGGCGTGGTCGGTCACTGGTCTTCGCTCCCGGTCGTCAGCGGATGATGCCGCGCGTGCGCAGATCGTCGAGGTGGGCGGCGTCGAGGGCGAGCCGCTCCGCCAGCACCTCGTCGGTGTGCTCGCCGAGGCAGGGCGGCCGGCGCGACACGGCAAGGCGGACGCCGTCGAGCCGCATCGCCGGGGCGATCACCGGCACCGTGCCCGCGACCGGGTGCGCCATCCGCCGCACCAGCGTCGCTTCCTCGGTGCGCGGGCTCGTCAGCGCCTCGTGCAGGCCGTTCACCTCGCCGCCGGGAATGCCGTTCGCCCGCATGGCGGCGAGCATGTCGGCGCGGCGGCGCTTGCCGATCTCGGCGCGCAATTCGGCGACGAGCTCCACCCGGTGCTGGGCGCGGCCGAGATTGGTGCCGTAGCGCGGGTCGTCGGCGAGATCCGGCCGGTCGAGGACGGCGCGGCAGAAGGCGCGGAACTGCGGCGTTGTGCCGGCGGTGACGATCATCGCCCCGTCGGCCGCCTCGAAGGCGCCGTAGGGGACGATCGCCGGGTGGCCGTTGCCGTAGCGGGCCGGATCGCGGCCCGTGACGAGGGCGTCGAGCCCGACATAGGCGGTGACGCCGACGCCGACGTCGTAGAGCGCCACGTCCACCCGCCGGCCGCGGCCGGTGCGGGTGCGCTCGAGGAGGGCGGCGAGCACGCCCTGGGCCGCCGTCATGCCGGTGACGAGGTCGACGATGGCGACGCCGATCTTGAGCGGCGGCTGCGTCTCCTCGCCGTTCATCGCCATGACGCCCGCCTCGCCCTGCACGACGAGGTCGTAGCCGAGACGGCCTTCCTCGCTGGTCCCTGCGGCGTAGCCGGCGATCGACACGTAGACGAGGCCGGGATTGTCCGCCGACAACGCGGCATAGCCGAGGCCCATCTTCTCGGCGCCGCCGGGGCGGAAGTTCTGGATGACGACGTCGGAGCCGCGGGCGAGGTCGCGGGCAATCGCCAGTCCCTCGGGGGAGGCGAGGTCGACGGCGATCGAGCGCTTGTTGCGGTTGGCGCAGAGAAAATAGGAGGTCTCGGTCTCGCCGATGCGGATGCCCCAGTCGCGGGTGTCGTCGCCGCGGCCGGGGTGCTCGAGCTTGATCACGTCGGCGCCGAGGTCGGCGAGCGCCTGGGCGCACCACGGGCCGGCGAGCACGCGCGATAGATCGAGGATGCGCACGCCGGCGAGCGGCGCGGGAGCGGGCTCCTCGCTCATGGTGACCTCACGCCTCCCCTGTATCCTTCGGTGGCCGCACGATGCCACGGACCGCCGGCGGCGTTGACGCTGCCGCTTCGGCGGAAGAATATAGGATATAGCGAAGCGGGCAACGGGCGGATGGAGCGGTGTGTGGCGTGAGGCGAAAGCCGCGCTTTCAACGCTGGTCCACTCCAATGTGCCGCCCTCACCCACCCCTCGGGGGTCATTCCCGGCCTTGTGCCGGGAACCTACCCGTCGCTACGGGCACAACGCATCCATGAAACTCCCTCCCCGCTGCAGCCGCACCTGGTCCGAGGGGGTACTGGTCAGTGGTTCCAGATCACGCCGGGCACCCGGCGCACTGTCGCATGGGTTCCCGGGACAAGCCCGGGAATGACTTCGAAGCGGGTTGGTGGCCGTGCCGCCATTGCGAACGCGTCCTCTCCACACCCACCCTTGCCTCTCAGCCGAAAAGGACCACACCCATGTCTCTCGCCACCGACGCCGATGCTGCGCTGTTTCCCGCTTTGCCCGGCACGGAGCCCGAGGGGCCGCCGGTGGATCCGCGCTTCGAGGGCGGCACCGCTTTCGTCGACGGTGAGTACGTGCCGATCCTGGAGGCGCGTATCCCGCTGATCGACCGCGGCGTCCTGCGCTCCGACGCCACCTACGACGTCTTCCACGTCTGGCGCGGCTACGCCTTCCGCCTCGAGGATCACCTCGACCGCTTCGAGCGCAACATGGGCAAGCTGCACTTCAAGATCCCCTACGCGAAGCAGGAGATCGGCGAGATCTGCCTCGAGTGCGTGCGCCGGAGCGGCCTCACCGAATCGTTCGTGCTGATGACGACGACGCGCGGCTTCGGCCCGCGCGGCACCCGTGACCCGCGGCTTTGCACCAATCGCTTCTATGCCTATGCCGTGCCGTTCGTGTGGATCGCCGACGAGGCGGCGCGCGGCCACGGCTTCAATTTGCACGTCAGCGGCATCGAGCGCATCCGCCCGCAGGCGGTCGACCCGACGGTGAAGAACTTCCACTGGATCGACCTGACGATGGGCCAGATGGAGGCCTACGACGCCGGCTGCGACACCGAGGTGCTGGTCGATTCGGAGGGCCACATCACCGAGGGGCCGGGCTTCAACGTCTTCGTCGTCAAGGGCGGCAGGATCACCACGCCGGAAGGCGGCGTCTTCGACGGCATGACGCGGCGCACCGTGATCGAGATGGCGGCGGAGCTGCAGAACCCGGTCACCGAGCGCCTCGTCGCCATTGCCGAGCTCGCCGAGGCCGACGAGGTGTTCCTGTCCTCCACCGCCGGCGGCATCATCCCGGTGACGCAGATCGACGGCCGCCCGCTTGGCGACGGCAAGCCGGGCAAGCTGACGAAGCGCATCCACGACCTCTACTGGGGGCAGAAGGCGAAGGGCTGGCTGGGGACGAAGGTGTACGGGTAGGGGGGGCGGTCGCCCATTGGCCGCGCTGAAACGTTTGCGGGGGCTGGCTCCAGCGGCCTCCCGACTGTGAGCGTGCAGCGACCTCCTCGTCACCGCTTGTCCGACTTCTACCGATACGTGTAGAAGCAGCGAGGCTGCCTGCGCCCGAAGCGCGGGTGGGCGCAATCTTGGCGAGACGACGGGTCCGCCGAGCGCCGAGCAGAGGTGTACATCGATGTCGCTGCGAATCCTGGTGGCGCCGAGGGTCGCCGCATCCCCGTTCGGCTCGGAGATGGCCGACAGGGGTGTGGCAGCAGACGGGCGGTCCCGCGCCGCTACAGACGCCGTCCTCGGGATCCCAGCATGAGGGCGCGGATGCCGCTGCCGGTGGGAACGGCCCGGGCCGCCGGCACAGCCGAGCGGCGCGCGCCGATGTCGCGGATTGCGCTCGCCATCGTGGTCCTGCTGGCGCCTGCGGCGGCTACGGCAGCGCCCGGCGGCGCCGCGCCGGCGGCCGAGCCGCACGTCTCGCTGCGCCTCGCCTTCAAGTCCGAAACCGGCCGCAGCAACGACGGGAACAGGCTGACGCGGCACGCGTCTCCGTTCATCGACGGCCGGGCGGAGGCCGGACGGCAGGTCGAGGTGGTCGAGGGCGACCAGGTCGTCGGCACCGCCGTCGCCGACCGCAAGGGCGAATGGCGGGCGCGGCTGTCGCCGCTGCCCGACGGCCGGCACGTTCTGCATGCACGCATGCGCGTCGACGGCGAGACCGTGACTTCGAAACAGATCCGCTTCATCGTCGACACGGTGCCGCCGAAGCCGCCGACCCTGCGGCTCCTCGCGGGGGCCGACACCGGCACGTCCGACAGTGACGGCCGCACGCGCTACCGCCGCTTGCCGGTCGAGGGCCGCGCCGACGGGCAGACAGAAGTTATTCTCGTCCGCAGGGGCAGCCGCACGGTGGCCTACGCCTGGGACGTACAGCGCACCTGGAGCGTTTGGACCGAGACGCTGAGGCCTGGTCCGGTGACGCTGACCGCCGTCGCCCGGGATGCGGCAGGCAATGACAGCGAACCGTCGGCGCCGCTCGAGCTCGAGATCGTCGCGCAGCCCAGCTCCGTCAATCTGAGAAATCTCGACGGCAGTTCCGGCGCGTCGCTGTGGGTGCCGAACCACGGCTGCCGGAGCACCGGGGTCGCCGACCTCGACGGCGACGGGCTCGTTGACCTCGTCCTCAGCGGCACGACGGTCGAGGGACCAGACGGGTCCGGCGAGCGGCAGGCGAAAATCTTCGGCGTGATGGGCTTCGCGGAACCGACGACCGGCAAGGTCGACGTCACGCAACTCCCGGACGGCCGGGCGTTCGAGGTGGTCGGGGGCGCACGGATGAACCTCGACGAGGCGTCGGTCGCCGGTGCCGGCGATGTGGACGGCGACGGCATCGAGGATTTTGCCGTGCGGGTGTGGCAGAGCTTCGGCAACCGTGGCGGGAAGGTGGGGCGCGCGGTGGTGATCTATGGCGACGGCGCCGGAATGCCGGCGGCGATCGACCTGCGCACCCTCGGCGCCGACCGGGGGTTCCTCGTCGTCGGCGAGGACACTCGGCACGGTCTTTCGGAGCCGATCACGCCGGTCGGCGACGTCAACGGCGACGGCCTCGACGATCTCTTGGTCCGCAAGGGGAAAGTGCTGCAGGTGCTGTTCGGGCAGGAAGGCCGGGAGCGGGACATCGTCCGGCTGTCGGACCCGTCGCCGCGCGACGGCTTCCGGATCCGCCTGCCGAACGAGGGGTCCGGCTTCAGCGTCGCGCATGGGGATGTCGACGGCGACGGGCTCTCCGACATCATCGTCGGTTCGGTCGGCTACCGCCTCTCGCCGGGCTCCGTGTTCGTGATCCTCGGGCGCAACCGCTTCCCGCCGGAGAGCCGCCTCGCGGATCTCGCTGACGTGGAATTGCCGGGTGCAGCGGAACCGGACGAAGACATCCGTGTCGCATCCGGTTTCGACCTCGACGGAGACGGCGACGACGAGATCGCGGTGCTCGCGGAACGGGACATCACTTTCGATTTCGACGGCAAGGCGGCCATCGTGTTCGGCGCGCCGGCGCGAAAACTGCGGACGGTCGATCTCGCACGGCTCGCCACCGACGCCGGCTTCCGCCTCGCCTTCCCGTCGGACCTCTACCGGACCCTCCTGGCGGCGGCTGGCGCCGGCGACGTCAACGGCGACGGGTTCGACGACCTCGTCCTCACCACCGACTATGGAGATCAGGTCGGCTATCTGATCTACGGCCGCACGGTGCCGTTTCCGGCGGTGTTCGACGTCACCGCCCTCGACGGCGCGGAGGGCTACCGCCTGGAGTATCCGAGCGATTCGGGGTCCGGCCGGCGCGCCTGCAGCGTCACCGGCGCCGGCGACTTCAACGGCGACGGCCTCGGCGACTTCGTGGTGAACGGCAATTCGAAGCGCCGTGAAAGCCAGCCGGGCGCGGCCGCCTACGTGGTGTTCGGGCGCGGGGAGTGACACGGCAGGCCACGGGCGCCGTGGCGGCCTATCGAACACCCTCAACGACCCGCGCGAGACGCTCAACGGCGATCGCCACACAGGACTGGTCGACGACGAAGCCATGCTCGACGTGGATCAGAGAGCCCTCGTAGCGGACGGTGAAGAGCGGCTGCTCCGGCGTGCAGATCACCCCGTCGCGCACGCAGAGTTCCACAATGAGCGACTGGGACGATTGGTCGGCCGAGATCTGGCGGCGGACCGGGGTGCGGTCTGCCTCCCATCGGCGGAGGTCCGCCAGCAGGGTGCGCAGCCCCTCCGTGTCGATGACGGCCTGGCAGAGCCGCAGCCTGAGGTCGGGCACGATCGGGCCAAGGGCACTTCGTCCGAGGGCGAAGAAATCGGAGTCGATCGCCACCTCGCAGACGAGCCCGCCGGCGCTGCCGACACCGCGCACGATGAAGGTGGCGGCGTCGCGGCCGCTGGCGGACGGCATCGTCCAGGCGAGGCCGGCGTCGGCCGTGCCGGGGAACGGGGCGTCGGAGACGAGCGGCGTCGCCGGACCCGGTTGGCGGGGCTGGTTGCTGCCCAAAGCACCGGCGCTCACGGCAGCTTCGCCAGCGCGCATTCGATCAGCCACGGGCCTTCACCCGAGGCGGGACCGGCGCTTGACGCGGCGTCGACGGCGGCGAGCAGTTGCGCCCAGGTCTCCTCGCTCAAAGCCCAGGTTGCGACGGTCTGGCGCGCCGCCTCGTCGACGTCGCGCCAGGTTCCGCAAGCGACGCGGCCGTCCTTCACGTCCACCTCATCGACGAAAACGGCGAGTTGCAGCGCCGCATTGACCGTCAGCGATGCCCGCCACGCGGCGAGGGAGGGGGCGGGATCGAGGCCGAGGCGGCAGAGACCGCAAAGCCAGTCGCCCGCATCCCGCTGCTCGTCGGTATCGATCTCGATGGCGCGCTGGAGCGCCGACCGGAATACGGCCTCAACCGCCCGCCGCTCGTCACGGTCCCAGCTTCGCCAACCGGCCATCTCCAGCTTGCCGGCGATCACCGACGGCTCGAATCCCATTTGGGACCCACCTCCGAAGGAGAGTTCGAGGATGCGGGGCAGGAAGTGACGGTAGTCCTCCGGCTCGCCGACCGTGGTGATGGCGGAACTGGCGAAGTCGCCGAGTTGGTCGTGCGTCAGCCGCTGCAGCGGCGCGGCGGTGATGTCGCGCAGGATCTTGTCGCCGTCGCGCAGCGACGAGCCGTGCAGGCTGCGCGGTCTCGGCACGGAGGCGAACACCGAATAGGCGAAGAGCAGGTCGGCCATGGGGAGGGGAGGCGTCGGCATGTTGGGCGTCAGTCTCTGCGCCCGGGAATGAATTCCGGGCGTGAAATGCGGGGCCTCCCGCCATAGCATGGCCGGGTCGCGCGCTGCCATCGCAGCGTGTGCGAGGTCGGTTCGGCGTGGTGAGAGAAGCGGTGGTGGCGAGGGACAGCGTGGATCCGGCGGTGGCTGTCGAGGCGGGAACCGACAAGGCTGACGCTCTCGTCGAACGTGCTGGCGGCGCAAGGTCGGGCGCCGCCACCCCTGCCACCCTCGTGCGCGATCTCCGCGCCCTCGGCCTTGCGGCCGGCGACGTCGTCATGGTGCACGCCTCGCTGAAGGCGCTCGGGCCGGTGGCGGGCGGGGCGGAAGCGGTGGTGGCGGCGCTCCTCGACAGCGTCGCGCCCGGCGGCACGCTGATGGGCTACGCCTCGTGGGACCGCTCGCCCTATGAGGAGACCCTGAACGGCGCAACGCTGCCGGCCGCCGAGCGGGCGGCGTGGCCGGCCTTCGACCCGGCGACGGCGGGCGTCTGGCGCGGCTTCGGGCTCCTGAACGCCTTCCTCTGCGCCGCATCCGGCTCCGTCCGCAGCGCCCACCCGGACGCCTCGATGGTGGCGGTCGGGGCCCGGGCCGGCGAGTTGATCGGCGAGCACCGGCTCGGCGAAGCGTTCGGGCCGGGTTCGCCGCTCGAGCGGCTGGTTCGGATGGGCGGCAAGGTGCTGATGCTCGGCGCCCCGCTCGATACCGTCACGCTGCTGCACCATGCTGAGTCGCTCGCCGACATTCCGCGCAAGCGCCGCGTCACCTACGAGATGCCGATGCTGGACGACACCGGCGCCAGGGTCTGGCGGCGGACGGAGGAACTCGACTCGAACCACATCCTCGAATGCTTCGCCGAGCAGGGCGCGATGGACGCTGTCGAGACGATCGCCCGCCTCTATGTCGGCGAGGGCCGCGGCCGTCGTGGCCGGGTCGGCCGCGCTGATTGCCACCTGTTCGACGCCGGCGACATCGTCGCCTACGGCGCAACCTGGCTGGAGCGGAGCTTCGGGTGAGGGAGGACACGATGCTCGACGGTCTCGCGCTGGATGATCCGCGCTGGGGCGAACTCAGGCATTGCTATGGCCCGGCGGACGACATTCCGGGCCTGTTGCGGCAGTTGGCGGCCGCGCCCGGCCCGAACGACGATTGGCCGGCCGAGCCATGGTTCACGCTGTGGTCGAGCCTTTGCCACCAGGACGATGTCTACCCGGCCTCTTACGCCGCTGTGCCTCACCTCGTGCGGATCGCGATCGAGGCGACGGGACCGGTGGACTTCAGCTTTCTGCTCCTGCCGGCGAGCATCGAGGTGTCGCGTGCAGGCGGCCGCGGACCGATAGTGCCGGACTTTCTCGTGGCAGCCTACGAACGAGCGCTCGCCGCGCTGCCCGACGCCGTGGCGGCGCACCGCCACGAGCCATGGGACGAGGCAATGTTGCTCTCGGCGAGCGCGGCGTTGGCGGTCGCAAAGGGCCAACTGCGCGTCGCCGAGATGCTGGTGTACCTCGACGGTGAGGACATCGATCGGTTCAACCGCGGCGAGGTCGCGTAGGGCGCGCCGCTGATCCGCTCGGCGGAACGCACAGCGGCGCCTGCGAGGCCTTCGCGCCGCAGTCAGATCACAGCTTGGTCGTCATTCCGGTCAGCGTGCAGACCGCCTCCTGGATGTCACCACTCGCGACGACGCCGAAGAAGAAGGAGTCGTCCGGACCGAGGACGATCTGTGTCGGCCCGCCAACGACGGCGTTCTCGATGCTGCCCACGAGGGTGCGGGACTGCACGGGCAGGATCGCCAGCGTCACCTGGCTGCCCGCGACGTCGGTCGCCGCCCCGAAGGCGACGGAGGCTTCGTTCGCGAAGCTGAGGCACGAGATGTGGGTAATCAGCGTCTGCTTCCGGGCGCGGCCCTTGATCGTCGCCGAGCACGCGGTGCTTGCGCAGGTCATGCCCTTGCTGATCGACAGATACTGCTCGCCCTCGGCGAGGGCGGAGGGCGTCGCGACCTCTCCGGCGCGCAAGGTCAGCGTCGGGGCGTCGGCGGAGGCGGGAACGGCGGCGGCAACGGTGATCGACGGCTTCATGGGAGACCTCCCTCTTCGAGCGAGATCTCCAGAATAGCCGAGGCGACGGAGTCGGGGATCACCGGCGCGCGATCACATTCGCGCGCACCCTGCCGTTGTGCGTCGGCGTCGCTTCGGGCCGCTTTAGGGCCGCCCCTCCCCTCAAAGCTTCGTCGTCGTGCCGGTCAGCGAGCAGGCGGCCTGTTCCAGGGTGCCGCCGATCGCCTGGACGATCACGAAGACCGAGCCCGTGGGTCCGATGACGACCTGCGTCGGGCCGCTGATGACGCTGTGTTCGGCATTGCCGAAGGCCGTGCGGGATGCCACGGGCAAGATCGCCAGCGCCACGCGGCTCGCCTCCTCCTTGGTCACCGCCCCGTAGAAGACCTGGCCGGCGTCCACCGTGGAGAGGCAGGCGACGTGCGTGATCAGGGTCTGCCTCCGGGCACGGCCCTTGATCTCGGCCGTGCAGGTGTTCAGCGCGCAGTCCAGCGTCTTGCTGATCGACAGGTATTGCTCGCCCTCAGCCAAGGCGGACGGTGTGACGACCTCGCCGGGGCGCATCGGCAGCATCGGGGCATCGGCGAGGGCGGGGGCGGCGGCCAGCGTCGCCAGCACGGCGGCGGCGGCCGATGAGCGGATGAACGTCTTCATGATAGGGCTCCAAAGGTGCGAGCAGACGGTTCGACCAAAGGGTTGAACGAGGGCTCACAAGAACTTCCCGAGCCATAGCGGCCGCCGCCGCCCGCCCGCTGTGACAGCGGTCACGCGCGGCCGCTATCTCACGCCGTCCTCTGTCGCGGGCCAGCGCCGGCCATCGGCCCGAGGGGGCTCAGCCCTCCGCCAGCGCCCGCGCGAACATATCGACCGGACCGAGCTTGCCGGACTTCAGGTGGAGCGAGATCGGCACCGTGCCGGTCGAGACGGCGCGCGACAGGCCGGGCGCCTCGAACGGGCCGACCTCGAGGGCGCGGATGCCGAGCGCGTCGAGGACGGCGCCGGAGGTCTCGCCGCCGGCGATGACGAAGCGGGTGACGCCGGCTTGCGCCAGCCCTTCGGCGATGCGGCCGAGCGCCTGCTCGATCGCCGCGGCGGTGCGCTTTACGCCGGCGCGGGCCTGAACCGCGGCGACCGCGGCGGGATCGGCCGTGGTGGCGACCGCGACGGGGCCGGACGGCAGCGCCGCGAGAGCCGCGGCCAGCGCCGCCTCAGTGGCGGCGGTGGCTTCGGCCGGGTCGACCAGCGCCGCCGCCTCGAGGTGGATCACCGGGCGGCCCGTCTCGGCGAAGGCGGCGAGCTGGGCGGCCGTGCGCTCGGCGCAACTGCCGGCGATCACCGCGGCGCGGCCCGTCACGCGCGGCAGCGGTGCCGGCGGGGCGAAGCCGTCGAGGTCGCCGCGGGCGCGCCAGAGGTCGGGGTAGTAGACGGCGACCGAGGAGCCGCCGGTCATCAACCGCCAGTCGAGGCTGGCCGCGGCGAGGCAGGCGAGGTCGGCCTCGTCGACCGCGTCGGAGATCGCATAGCGGACGCCGGCGGCCGTCAGCGCCGCCACCATCGCCGCCACCGCCTCCGGGCCGGCCGCGAGGACCTGGTGGCGGATGAGGCCGACCCTCTCGGCCGTCTGGGCGGCGAGCACGCGCACGAGGTCGGGCTCGCGCATCGGCGTCAGCGGGTCGTGGCGTTTCGGCGAGCGCGAGATCAGCTGGTCGATAGCGAACAGGTGGCCGGCGTAGACGGTGCGGTCGACCTCCGGGAAGGCCGGGCAGAAGGCGGTGAAGGGGGCGCCGGTCGCCGCCATCAGGACGTCGGCGATCGGGCCGATGTTGCCGCGCGGCGTCGAGTCGAAGGTGGCGCAATATTTCTGGAAAAGCTGCCGCGGCGCGCGCGGCGCCAGCACGGCGAGCGCCCGGCGGACGGCGGCGACGGCGGCGGCCTTCGGGGCGACGCGCACCTTCAGGCCGATGACGGTGGCCGGCGCGTCGCCGATATCGGCCGCCGTCCCCCGCGCCGTCAGCAGACGGGCGGCGACGCCGCCGCGCACCATCAGCGAGGCGAGCTCGATGCCGCCGGTGAGATCGTCGGCGATGCCGGCGAAGAGGAGCGGCGGGGCCGCACGCGCCGTTGCCGGATCGAGGTGGGTCGCTCGTTTCGTCGCTCGGCTCATGGATCGGTCCGGCGTTTCGGGGGGTCGGCAGAAGGTTCGTGCCGGCTTGTCACGGCGGAATGATACAGGATATATCTTATTGCGACAGCCGGCCGGCGACCCGATCCGAACAGGGTGCCCCGGTTTGCGGCGGCGGGCAATCGTCCTGCCGCACGGTCTTCCGGCCGCACGGCCGGCGAGGGAGGGAGCGTTCGCCATGAACCAGCCGTTCGCCACGCATGATGCGCAGCTTCGGGCCCGCGCCGGCCGCGTCATCCCCGGCGGCCTCTGGGGCCACCAGAACGCCGCCCGGCTGCCGGCCGGCTATCCGCAATATTTTTCGCGCGGCCAGGGTTGCCGCATCTGGGACGTCGACGGCCGCGAATATATCGACTTCATGGGCGGCTGGGGCCCGGTGGTGCTCGGCTGGCACGACCCCGAGGTCGACGCCGCCGCCGCCCGCCAGGCCGTTCTCGGCGACTGCCTGAACGGCCCGAGCGAACGCCTCGTCGAGCTCGCCGAACTCGTCGTCGATACCATCCCCCATGCCGACTGGGCGATGTTCTCCAAGAACGGCACCGATGCCTCGACGCAGTGCGTGATGATCGCCCGCTCCGGCACGGGCCGGCGCAAGATCCTCGTCGGCACCGGCGCCTATCACGGCGCCGCCCCCTGGTGCACGCCGTGGCCGGGCGGCACGACGGCGGAAGACCGCGCGCATCAGATCCCCTACGAGTGGAACGACGTGGCGAGCCTCGAGCGCGCCGTCACTGAAGCCGGCGACGACCTCGCCGCGATCCTCGTCTCCGCCTTCAAGTACGACCTCGGCAAGGACCACGTCATGCCGACGGTGGAGTTCGCCAAGGCGTGCCGCGCCGCGGCTGACCGCACGGGCGCCGCGCTGATCGTCGACGACGTGCGCGCCGGCTTCCGCATCGATATCGGCGGCACCTGGGAAGCCGTCGGGGTGCAGCCCGATCTGTCGGCCTGGTCGAAGGCGATCGCCAACGGCCACGCGCTCGGCGCCGTCACCGGCAACGACCGCTTCCGCGAGGGGGCGACCAAGGTGTTCACCACCGGCTCGTTCTGGACGGCCGGCGTGGCGATGGCGGCGGCGATCGCCACCATCGAGAAGCTCCGGCGCGACGACGGCATCGGCCATATGAAGGCGATGGGCGAGCGCTTCCGCGCCGGCCTCGACGCCCAGGCGAAGGCACACGGGCTCGCCATCCGCCAGAGCGGCCCGGCGCAGATGCCGGTGGTGCTGTTCGACGACGACGCCGACCGCCGCATCGGCAACGCCTTCTGCGTCGAGGCGCTGCAGCGCGGCGTCTACCTGCACCCGGCACACACGATGTTCGTTTCGGTGGCGCATACCCCTGCCGACATCGACGCGGCGCTGGACCGCACCGACGCGGCAATGGCCGCGGTCAAGAAGGCGGTGGCGTGATCGCGGCGCCGCTGGACACCGGCGCACCCGGACGTGCCATGATCGCTCCGGCGCCCGACGACCCCGTCGCCGGCTCCGCGGAGAGGGTGGCGGCGATGACGAAGGCGGCGGCGCGGTTCGCACCGATCGAATCCCAGAGCCTGTCCGACCGGGTCTACCGGCAGCTGCGCGAGAAGCTGATGCGCGGCCTGTTGAAGCCCGACGAGCGGCTGCGCCTGCGCGAGGTGGCGCTGGCGCTGGGCACCAGCGAGACGCCGGTTCGCGAGGCGGTGTTCCAGCTCGTCCGCGACGGCGCGCTGGAGCTCAAACCCCACCACTACATCCGCGTCCGCCGGCTCTCGGTGGCGCAGTACCTGGAAATCCGCGACATCCGCCTGCTGCTCGAGCCGCTCGCCGCCGAGCGGGCGCTCGATCATGTCGATGCGGCCGCCCTCGACGAGCTGGCCGCCGCCCACGCCCGCCTCGTCGCAGCGGAGGCCGCGAAGGAATACGAGCCGGCGATCCGCGCCAACTTCGAGTTCCACTTCGGCCTCTACTGGCGCTCGGGCATGCCGGCGCTGATCGAGATGCTGGAGAACCTGTGGATGCGGGTCGGCCCGATGCTGAACCTGCTCTACCCGCACGGCCACCCGCAGTACGCGGTGCGCCACCAGCACGAGAACATCCTCGATGCGCTCCGCCGGCGCGATCGCGTCGGGCTGACGGCGGCGATCCGCGACGACCTCCTGGAGGGCGGCCGCAACTTCCTGCGCCACATCGAGGCGCTGGAGGCCGAGGGCTGGCGGGAAGAGTAGCGAGCACCGTCCGGCGCCCGGCGGCGGCGGACTTTAGACGCAAGCGAGCAACGGGACCCTGGCGGCGATGTTGACACCGGCGATCACGAGCGCATTAGATATATCCTGTATCGGAGCTCTCTCCGGCAGGTCGCGTGCCCGCCTCGAGCGGCACGCCGGCCGCCCGGATGGGACCGTCCCCGCCCGCCACGTTCACAACGGAGGCCGCTCATGACGGCGACGGCAGGCTCCGCAGGGGCGCAGCGCCCCGGCCGGAACGTCGACCTCGACCACCTCGTGGACAGGGCGAAGTTCGTCCGGCTGGAGACGGTGCGGCTGACGAAGATCGCTGGCGCCGGCCACTATTCGAGCACGTTCTCGGCGGCCGAGCTGTTCTCCGCCCTCTACTACGCGCACCTGCGCATAGACCCGTCCCGCCCGGACTGGCCGGACCGCGACCGCTTCATCCTGTCGAAGGGCCACGCCGCCATCGGCCTCTATCCGGTGCTGGGCGATCTTGGCTTCTTCGACCCGGCTCTCCTCGACAATTACACCCGCTTCGGCAGCCCGTTCGGCGACCACCCGGACATGAAGAAGGTGCCGGGCATCGACTTCTCCTCCGGCTCGCTCGGCCACGGCCTGTCGATCGGCGTCGGCATGGCGCTCGCCGGCCGGATGCAGAACCGCAGCTACCGCGTCTACTGCATGCTCGGCGACGGCGAGCTCAACGAGGGGCAGATCTGGGAGGCGACGATGGCCGCCGCCCACTTCAAGCTGCAGGGCCTGGTCGCCCTCGTCGACCGCAACCAGCTGTGCATCGACGGCCCGGTGGACGAGATCATGGGCGTCGAGCCGCTCGTCGACCGCTTCGAGAGCTTCGGCTGGTCGGTGCAGCGCATCGACGGCCACGACATTCCGGCCGTGCTGGGCGCCCTCGACGCCCTCGCCCCGGCCGGCGTCGGCAAGCCGCAGGTGATCATCGCCGACACCATCAAGGGACGCGGCATCGGCCACATGGAAATGAAGCTCAACTGGCACGTCGGCAACCTGGTCGGCCAGGACTACGACGACGCCATCACCGAGCTGCAGGCGGGCCTGAAGCCCTACGTGCCGGTGGAGGCATGACGATGGGTGTGCAGGTTCCCCCCTCGGGTTCCGGGGCCGAGTCCCAGGACCAGGCCGACTTCTTCCGCGGCACCGGCAACGATGTGAAGCTGAAGGAGGCGCGCTCGGTGCAGGGCACGCCGGCGGCAGCGATGCCGGCCTTCATCCTCGGCGAGGAGCTCGCCAATCTCGCCGACCACGACCCACGCATCGCGGTGATGACGGCCGACCTCGCCTCGGCCAACCGCACCCTCGACTTCAAGGCCCGCCACCCCGAGCGCTTCATCGATTTCGGCATCGCCGAGCGCAACATGGTGACGGCGGCGGCCGGCATGGCGTCGTGCGGGCTCATCCCCTACGCCGCCACCTTCGCCTCGTTCTGCGGCCTCTTGGCGGCCGTGCAGATCCGCACCGACTGCGCCTATCCGCGCATGAAGGTGCGCGTCGTCGGCCACCACTCCGGCTTCTCGATGGGCTTCTACGGCACCAGCCACCACGCGCTGGAGGACCTCGGCTTCCTGCGCACGGTGGCCGAGCTGACGGTCGTCTGCGCCGCCGACGCCAACCAGCTGCGCGCCATCCTGCGCGCCTCCGTCGACCATCCCGGCGCCATGTACATCCGCCTCGGCCGCGGCCGTGACCCGGAAGTCTACGCGGCGGTGCCGGCCGACTTCCGCTTCGGCGTGGCGGCGACGCTGCGCGAGGGCACCGACCTCACCATCATCACCACCGGCTCGCAGGTGCGCGCCTCCCTCGATGCGGCCGCAGCGCTGTCGAATGAGGGCGTCTCGGTGCGGGTGGTCGACATGCACACGATCAGCCCGCTCGACAAGGATGCCGTCCGGCGCGCCGCCGCGGAGACGAAGGCGATCCTGACGGTGGAGGAGCACAACATCACCGGCGGCCTCGGCAGCGCCGTCGCCGAGGTGCTGGTCGACCTGCCCCGGGACTTGCCGCGCGTGCCGTTCCATCGCCACGGCGTGCCGGACGAGTACGTGCCGGTCGGCCCACCGGCGGCCCTCTACGCCCACTACCGCCTCGACGCCGTCGGCGTCGCCGCGGTGGCGCGCGAGTTCCTCGACCAGGCGGTCTAGGCACAAGGCGGTCTGGGCACGGCACGCGAACGCCCTCGGGAGGGGCAGTCGGACATCGGCCGACCGGACCGCGCCGGCCGGCCGAGACGGAGGGGACGCGCGGAGACCGGATCGCGGCACTGCGCCGTGGCCGGATCGGATGGCGCCCGCAGGGGCGTCTGGAGTTGGTTGCCGGCGCGGAAGGAGCCCCGCCGTCCGGCGCGAATGGGAGGCTTGGGACATGAAGAGCTTGATTGCCACCGGTCGCAGCCGCTGGAGGCTCGCCGCCTTCGCCGCCGCGCTCGCGATCGCCACCCCGCTCGCCGGGCTGCCGACGGCCAACGCCGCCGATGCGCCGCTGGTGATCGCCCGCAACATGGACCTCGATTCGCTCGATCCGCACCGCGGCTTCTGCGACACCTGCCAGATCTATTTCTCCAACGTCTACGAGACGCTGGTGGCGCTCGGCGTCGACAACAAGTCGATCGGCCCGAACATCGCCACCTCCTGGGAGGTGAACGGCGACCAGACCGTCTTCACCTTCAAGCTCGACCCGGCCGCGAAGTTCTCCGACGGCTCGCCGGTCGAGGCGAAGGACGTCAAGTGGTCGTTCGAGCGCCTCAAGGCCGTGAAGGGCAACCCGTCCTTCATGATGGACAGCCTCGCCTCGATCGAGACGCCCGACGCCCAGACCGTCGTCGTCACGCTGACGGCGCCCAATGCCGAGTTCCTCGGCGTGCTGACCGCCCCCTACACCGGCGTCGTCAACAGCGACGTCGCCGCCGCGGCGGGTGCGATCGCCGCCGAGAACGACCCGGCCGAGGGCTGGTTCCGCGACAACTCCGCCGGCAGCGGCCCCTATGTGAACGGCGGCTGGAAGCCCGACGAGGAACTGCGCTTCAACGCCAACACCAACTACTGGCGCGAGAAGCCCGGCTTCGCCGAGGTGGTGATCCGCCAGACCAAGGACGCGGTGGCGCAGGCGCAGGCGCTCGAGAGCGGCGCCGCCGACATCGCCATGCAGATCGATCCAGACACGGCGAAGTCGGTCAACAGCCCCGACGTGACGATCACGACGGTGCCGTCGTTCAACTTCCTCTACGTGGCCTTCAGCCCCGGCGCCAAGGGCCTGCCGGCGCCGATGACCGCCGAGGTACGCGCCGCTCTGGCGATGGCGCTCGACTATGACGGCATCATCGAGTTCACCCTCGGCGGCGCCGGCAAGAAGCAGGCCGCGCCGATCCCGAACGGCTTCCCCGGCACCTCCGACCTGCCGATGCCGGTGAGCGACCCGGCGACGGCGAAGACGGTGCTGGCGGGCGCCGGCTACGGCGACGTGACGCTGGAAGCCGCCTTCCCGACGATGAACGTCTACGGCGTCGACCTCTCGATCCTGATGCAGAAGGTGCAGCAGGACCTCGCTGCCGTCGGCGTCAAGATCGAGCTGATGCCGATGACGTTCGCGGTGTGGCGCGAGCGGCTGCTCGGCGACGGCATCCCGGTGACGGCGGCGTTCTACGCGCCCGATTATTTCGGCTCCGCGCAGTATGTGCAGTTCTTCGGCATCTATGAGGGCACGCCCTGGTCGAAGCGCTCGCACATCGCCCAGAACGCTCCGGACATGCTGAACCCGCGTGAGCCGATGCTGCTCGCCGAGGCCCTCGCCGCCCCGGCGTCCGAGCAGGAGGTCGCCTTCCAGAAGGTGGCCCTCGAGATGATCGGCGACCGGGTGATCGTCCCGGTGGTGAGCCCGGACATGATCCTCGCCCATCGCAAGGACATCTCCGGCGTCCGCTACAGCGCCTGCTGCAACCTGCCGCTCGCCGAGATCAAGCGGAACTGATCGACGCGACAACGTGAGACCCCGCCGCGCCGATCGCGCCGGCGGGGTCTGCTCCTGCACAGCCCCCTCCGTCATGCCCCGGCTCGACCGGGGCATCCATGCCACGGAGACAGAACGTGTTTGCACGCACGTCACGGATCGCCCGATCAAGCCGGGCGATGACGATTGAGAGGGGGGAGCAAGCCGCGCTCGACCCCCGGTCCTGCCCGGCTCTGACCGCGGCGACCGAAACGGCCCGACCCTTGCAGCTCCTCCACGCCGTCCACAGCCCTCACCCACCGGGACGCCCGTACTGATGCTGCGCACCATCGTCCGGCGACTGATCGCGGTGCCGCTCCTGCTGCTCGGCGTCGTCACCATCGCCTTCCTCTTGTCGAACATGACGAAGGGCGATCCGCTGGTGGCGATCGTCGGCGAGCGGCAGATGACCAATCCGGAAGTGGTGGCCGCCGCCAAGGCGCGCTGGGGCCTCGACCGGCCGCTGCCAGAGCGCTACCTCGTCTATGTCGGCAACCTCCTGACGGGTGACCTCGGCACCTCGTTCCGCACCAAGCGACCGGTTTCCCAGGACCTGATGGTGCGCCTGCCGGCGACGCTGGAGCTCGTCATCGCGGCGATGATCGTCGGCATCGTCGGCGGTATCTCGCTCGGCGTCGCGGCGGCGCATTTCCGCGACAAGGGGATGGACCACGCCGCGCGCGTGCTGGCGCTGCTCGGCTCGTCGGTGCCGGTGTTCTGGTCCGGTCTCCTGATGCTCTACGTCTTCTCCGTCGTGCTCGGCTGGCTGCCGGGGCCGGGGCGGCTCGATCCGCGCATGGCGGCGCCACCCGGCGTCACCGGCTTCTACACCGTCGACGCGCTCATCGCCGGTGACTGGCCGGCCTTCGTCGACGCCGCGCGGCGGCTGGTGCTGCCGGCGATCGTGCTCGGCTGGGCCGTGCTCGGCATCATCACCCGGCTCGTCCGGGCGAGCATGCTCGACGTGCTCGGCCAGGACTACATCCTCGCCGCCCGCGCCAAGGGCGCCACCGAGCGGCGGGTGCTGTTCAACCACGCGCTCCGCAACGCCATGATCCCGACGCTGACGATCATCGGCTTCTCGTTCGCCTATCTCATCACCGGCGCGGTGCTGACGGAGGCGGTGTTCTCCTGGCCCGGCATCGGCACCTATGCCGTCGATGCGGCGCGCGCGCTCGACTATCCGGCGATCATCGGCGTCACCATCGTCGGCGGCGCCGCCTTCCTCATCACCAACCTCGTGACGGACGTCGCCTATGCGCTCGCCGATCCCCGCGTGAAGCTCGGCTGATGACCGACGCCGCCCTCCCCACCACCACCCCGGCCGTGCGGCGCCGCCGCACGCGGCCACAGTGGCTGACGCTGCCGGTGATCATCGGCATCGCCATCATCGCCTTCTGGGTGATCGTGGCGGTGACGGTGCCGCTGTGGACGCCCTACGACCCGCTGATGATCGCCGGCCGCCGCCTGCAGCCGCCGAGTGCGGCGCACTGGCTCGGCACCGACGCCCTCGGCCGCGACGTGCTGGTGCGCACCCTCTACGGCGCCCGCTACTCGCTGCCGATCGCCGTCATCGTCGTGGCCGTGGCGGTGGCGATCGGCTCGGCGCTCGGGGCGATCGCCGGCTATCTCGGCGGCCTCGTCGACAGCGTCATCATGCGCTTCGTCGACGTGACGCTCGCCTTCCCGCCGATCCTGCTCGCCATGGCCGTCACGGCAGCACTCGGGCCGGGCCTCGACAACGCGGCGATCGCCATGGTGGCGGTGTCGTGGCCGGTCTATGCGCGGCTGATGCGGGCGCAGGTGCTGTCGCTGCGCGGCCGCGAACACGTCGAGGCGGCGATCGCCGCCGGGGCCTCGCGCCCGCGCGTGCTGATCCGCCATATCCTGCCGCTCGCCTGGAGTCCGACGCTGGTCAACGCCACCATGGACCTTGGCCAGATCGTGCTGCTCGCCGCCAGCCTCTCCTTCATCGGCCTCGGCGCGCTGCCGCCGACGCCGGAATGGGGCCAGATGATCTCGGAGGGCGCCGTCCACTTCTATTCCTGGTGGATCGCCTTCGGCCCCGGCATGGCGATCCTGTCGATGGTGCTCGGCTTCTCCTTCGTCGGCGACGGCCTGCGAGACCTGTTCGACCCGAGGAGCGGCACGTGAGCGCCGTCAGCACCGCCTCGGCCGGCGCCGCCCGGCCACCCTTATTCGAGGTGCGCGACCTGCGCGTCGTCTTCCCCGGCCCCGCCGGCGGCCTCGAGGCGGTGAGCGGCGTCGACCTTTCCGTCGACCGCGGCGAGGTGCTGGCGGTGGTCGGCGAATCCGGCTCCGGCAAGAGCGTGACGATGCTGGCCGCGATGGGGCTGACCGGCCCGGGCGTCACCGTCACCGGCTCGGTCAAGCTCGACGGCGAGGACTATCTCGGCCGCCCGGAGGCGCTGAGGCGCCTGCGCGGCAAGCGCATGGCGATGATCTTCCAGGACCCGATGACGGCGCTCAATCCGGTGATGACGGTCGGCGCCCAGATCACCGAGATGATCCGCATCCACGACCGCTCGGTGACGCAGCGCCAGGCGATGAAGAAGGCGGTGGAGCTTCTCGCCTTGGTCGCGGTGCCGTTTCCCGAACGGCGGGCAGCGCAGTACCCGCACGAGTTCTCCGGCGGCATGCGGCAGCGGGCGATGATCGCCATGGCGATGGCGAACGATCCCGAGGTGCTGATCGCCGACGAGCCGACGACGGCGCTCGACGTCACCATCCAGGCGCAGATCATCGAGCTGCTCGACGGGCTCCGGCGCGAGCGCGGGCTGGCGCTGGTGCTGATCACCCACGACCTCGGCATCGTCGCCGGCCTCGCCGACCGCGTCGCCATCCTCTATGCCGGCCGCGTCGTCGAGCGGGCGCCGGTGCGCGAGGCCTACTACCGGCCGGCGCATCCCTACACCGCCAGCCTGCTGAAGGCGCTGCCGTCACTCGAGGGCGACCGCGGCCGCCTCGTGCCGATCGAGGGCAGCCCGCCGGGGCTCGCCGCGCGGCCGCCGGGCTGTTCCTTCCACCCGCGCTGCCCGATCGCCGTGCCGCGCTGCTCGGTCGAGCGGCCGGCGCTGATCGCGGTCGGCGACCACGCCGCCGCCTGCCACCTCGCCGACCTCTCCGCCCGCACGCCGCTGCCGATACCGGCGGCCGGAGGCGCGCGATGAGGCCGGTCATGGACACCACCGGCGGTGGTAGCGGCACCGGCGCACCGGCGGCGCCGCTGCTCGTCGTCGACGACCTCGTCAAGGCCTACCCGATCCGCCGCGGCATCCTGTTCGACCGCACCGTCGGCCATGTCCAGGCGGTGGCGGGCGTTTCCTTCACCGTCGCCGCCGGCGAAACGCTCGGCCTCGTCGGCGAATCCGGCTGCGGCAAGTCCACGCTGGCGCGCTGCGTCGTCCGCCTGCTCGACCCGTCGGACGGCCGCATCCTGTTCAAGGGCCGCGACATCGCGAGGCTGCGCCACGCCGAACTGCAGCCGGTGCGGCGCAACCTGCAGATCGTCTTCCAGGACCCCTACGCCTCGCTGCACCCGCGGCTGACCACCGGCGACATCATCGCCGAGCCGATGCGCAATCTCGGCGTGCCGAAGGCGGAAATCCCCGAGCGCGTCGCCGCCGTGATGGCGCTGGTCAAGCTCGATCCGGAACACGCCAAGCGCTACCCGCACCAGTTCTCCGGCGGCCAGCGCCAGCGCATCGGCATCGCCCGCGCGCTCGCCCTCGAGCCGGAACTGGTGGTGCTCGACGAGCCGGTGTCGGCGCTCGACGTTTCGATCCAGGCGGGCGTGCTCAACCTCCTGAAGGACCTGCAGGACCGGCTCGGGCTTGCCTATCTCTTCATCGCCCACGATCTCGCGGTCGTCCGCCATCTCGCCGACCGGGTGGCGGTGATGTATCTCGGCCGCATCGTCGAGATCGCCCGGAACGAGGACCTCTACTCCCGGCCGCGCCATCCCTACACCCAGGCGCTGCTGTCGGCCGCACCGGTGCCGGACCCCGACCGCGAGCGGGCACGGCGGCGCATCGTGCTGACGGGCGACGTGCCCAATCCGGCGAGCCCGCCCTCCGGCTGCCGCTTCCGCACCCGCTGCCCGAAGGCGCAAGGGCTCTGCGCCGAGGTCGAGCCGATCCTGACGGCCAACGCCGCCGGCCATGCCGTCGCCTGCCACTTCCCGGACTGAAGCGGGCCGCGTGTCCTCGCCCTGGCTCGGATATTGGCAGCTCGCCGCCTCCAACCGGGGGCTACTTGCCCTCGATCGACACGCCCCCCTCGCCGATTTCTATGCTGACGCCGGGCTTATGCTGCTCCTGATAGAGGAGATAGCCCACTACGGCGGCGATGATGACCAGAACACCGATGACGAGGTACAAGACGTTGCGGCTCATGGCCTGCGGTCCAAACTGTGTCGGAGGGCATCCGGCCGGTGCGGCCGGATGCTGGAATGCGGCTACCCGCAGCGCCGCGACGAGCGCGCGTTGCGTGGTGAGCCTTGTTCGCCTTTGGGAAAACCGCTCGGCTTCGAGCGGCACCTTGCGCTTTCGAGCGACTACTTGCCCTTGAGCGTATCCTTGATGCCGCCGACGGCGTTCTGGATCTCGCCCTCGACCTGATCGGCGGTGCCCTCGGTCTCGAGCTTGACGTCGCCGACGGCCTTGCCGATGGCTTCCTTGACCTTGCCCTTGACGACCTTGGCCGAACCGATCACGCGATCCTTGTCCATGATATGTTCCTCCCGCCATGTGTTGTGATCGCCTATCCTGCATGGAACGCGGCGGCGGGCATTGATGTCGGTCAAGTTCGGCGAGTGTCGTCGCGATGATACCGCGATGCCATGCTCGGAAAGGCCCCGTTCCGGTCCTCCCCGGCACGGCCGTGGCGTGTCCTCCGCGGCGCGCTACCAGCGCAGGAAGCGGCGGCCGGCGAGCGCTCCGAGGCCCGCGACGGCGGCCACCGCGAGGCCGTACCAGACGGCGACGAACAGCGGTGAATCATCGGGACAGACAACTGCGTAGACGAGCGCGCCGGCGGCACCGGCCGCGAGCCCGGCACAGGCGCCCGCCGCCATCGGAGACGTCGGTGCGCCACGCGACAGCGCCGCGACCGCCGCGGCGAGCGGCAACAGCGACAACAGCGGCACGGTGGCGAGGCAGCGCATCGCGTTGGCGCCGACCAGCCGCGGTCCCCATGCCGCCATCGGCAGCACCGCGAGCTCGGTGGCGACGCCGACGGCGAGCGCCACCGCGACGGCGGCGAGCCAGAGCAGGCGGCGCCGGACGGGCACGCCGGGCCGCACCAGATCGAGCGCCAGGCCGCCGGCGGCGATGGCGGCGGCGAGCGGCAGCGCGAACTTGAACGCGATGCGCGGCGTCCAGGCGAGCGCCACCACCTCGGTGCGCAGGCCATGCAGCCAGAAATAGCCGATGGCGACCGCCACTGTCGTCGCGAGAAGCGCGGCGGCGAGCCCGGTCCCCAAGCGCAGGCGCAGCCGGCCGCCGTCGGCGGCGAGCGCGCGCACGAGGTCGTCGGTCCTCATCGGTCGTCCTCCTTCGAGAAGCGCGCGGCGAGCGCCGCGAGCCCCCTGTGCAGGGCGACGCGCACGGCGCCCTCCGACATCGACAGCCGCCGCGCGGCCTCGCCGATCGTCTCGCCGGCCACCGCCAGCGCCTCGACGACGCTGCGCTGGCGCGGCGACAGGGTGGCCAGCGCGCGGGCGACGTCGTGGGCGGCGGCGCGCTCCTCGGCCGGCGCGCTCAAGGTTTCCACCAGCGGCTCGATCGACACCTCGCCGCGCCGGCCGCGCCGGCGCAGGCTGTCGACGAGCTTGTAGCGGGTGATGGCGGTGACCCACGGCGCCAGCGGCAGCCCGGGGTCCCAGCTCGCGCGCCTGAGATGGATCGCCAAGAGCGTCTCCTGCACGATGTCCTCAACCTCCGCGGCCGGTGCGCCCGCCCGTGCCAGACCGCGCCGCACCGAGGCGCGGATCACTGGCGTCAGGCGCGCGAGCAGCCGCCGATAGGCGGCGTCGTCGCCGGCCAGCGACGCCCGCATCAGCTCGTCCCACTCACGTTCCGCCGGGTCCGCCACTGCAGTCCTCTTCGCCGTCCGGGCGCCCTTCGTTACGGTGCAACGGGGCCGAGGGTGTCGCCGGAACGCACCGATAGCATTCACGAACCCGTGAACACCGTAACGCCCGCCCGCCGGCCGCCGAAGGGGAAGACGCGGACGGGCATCGTCGAAGCCCGCCGGACAGTCCCACGGGAGATGACCATGACCGCCGCTGCTCTCGACCATCGCACCCCCCTCGCCCACCGCCTCCAGCGCCCCCTCGCCATCGTCGCGACGGCGCTGCTGGTGGCCCTCGTCGCGATTTTCTCGTCCGTCACCGCCCGCGCCGAGGTCGGCACGCCGTTCACGCCGGCCGCCTTCGAGGCGGCGCAGAAGGCCGGCAAGCCGATCCTGATCGACGTCTTCGCCCCGTGGTGCCCGGTCTGCCGCGCCCAGGCGCCGACCCTCGCCGCCCTGCCGGCGGTGCCGGAGTTCAAGGACCTGACCGTCTTCAGCGTCGACTTCGACACCCAGAAGGACGTGCTGCGCTCCCTCGGCGTCCAGAAGCAGAGCACGCTGATCGTGTTTGCCGGGTCGAAGGAGACGGGCCGCACCGTCGGCGACACCGACCCGCAGTCGATCCGGGCGCTCGTCGCCACCGCCTTCGCCGGCTGACGGGAGCTACGACCGATGGGAGCCTCCAGCCTCGTCCTCGCCTTCCTGGCCGGAGGCCTCTCGATCCTGTCGCCGTGCGTGCTGCCGATCCTGCCGATCGTGCTCGGCGCGGCGGCGGGTGAGCACCGGCTGGCGCCGGTGGCGCTCGCCGCCGGTCTCGCCTTGTCGTTCACGGTGGTCGGCATGTTCGTCGCGACGATCGGCTTCGCCATCGGGCTCGACGGCGACGTCTTCCGGGCGATCGCAGCGGTGATCCTGATCGGCCTCGGCGTCGTGCTGATGGTGCCGGCGGCGCAGGCGCGCCTCGCGCTCGCCGCCGCCCCGATCGGCGCCTGGACGGAGACCCGCTTCGGCGGCGTCTCCGGTCAGGGTGTCGGCGGCCAGTTCGGCGTCGGGCTTTTGCTCGGGGCGGTGTGGAGCCCGTGCGTCGGGCCGACGCTCGGCGCCGCCTCGGTGCTCGCCGCGCGGGGCGAAAACCTCTGGTCGGTCGCCGCCGTCATGCTCGCCTTCGGCCTCGGCGCCGGCCTGCCGCTTGCCGTGCTCGGAACCGTCGGGCGCACGTGGCTGCTCAAGGCACGCGGAAAACTGCTGTCGGCCGGCAGCGTCGGCAAGCTCGTCATCGGCCTGGTGCTGGTGATCATCGGCCTCGCCGTGCTCGCCGGTACCGACAAGGCCGTCGAGGCGTGGCTGGTGGAGGCCTCGCCCGACTGGCTGACGCGTCTCACGACGCGCTACTGATCTCAGCCCTGACGTCTTGCCGGGTGGCCCGCGCCACCAGGCCGAGGCGGTCGCGCCGCAGGAAGCGGGCGAGGCAGAGGCCGCCGACGACGAACAGACCGGCGACGAGGCCGATCCAGATGCCCGTCGGCCCGTAGAGGCGGCCCAGGCCGGCGGCGGCGACGAAGCCGACCAGCCAGAAACCGATGAAGCCGAAGATCACCGGCGCGCGCGTGTCGGAGAGGCCGCGCAGGATGCCCTGCCCGACCACCTGCATGCCGTCGGCGATCTGGAACAGCGCCGCATAGAACAGGAACGTCACCGCCATCGCGTAGAGGGACGCCACCGCCGGATCGCTGGCTGGGTCGGCGACACCGATGAAGGCGGCGATCAGCGGCTCAGGCACGGCGATCAAAACGAGCCCCATCGCCGCCATGAAGCCGACGCCCAGCACCACCGCCACCAGCCCGGCATCGCCGACACCGACGCTGTCGCCGCGACCGGCGGCGAGCCCCACCCGCACGGTCGCCGCCTGGCCGACGCCGAGCGGCACCATGAAGGTGACGGCGGCGATCTGCAGGGCGATCTGGTGGGCGGCGAGCGCCGTCGTGCCATAGGCGCCCATCAACAGCGTCGAGCCGACGAACAGGCCAAGCTCCAGCAAGAGCGAGGCACCGATCGGCACGCCGACGACGAGGAGCCGCCACAACCGCGGCCAATCGGGCCGCCACAGCCGGCCGAGGATGGAAAAGCGCTTCAGCCGGCGGTCGACGAGGATGAAGCCGAGCAGCGCCAGGAAGCAGGCGACGTTGGAGATCGACGAGGCGACGCCGGCGCCGACGACGCCGAGCCGCGGAAAGCCGAGATTGCCGAAGATCAAGAGCCAGTTGACGACGACGTTGAGGAGGAAGGCGGCGATCATGACGACGAGCGCGGAGCGTGGCCGCTCGAGCGCCGAGACGAAGGCGCGCAGCACGACGAACCAGCCGGCCGGGATCAGCCCCGGCACCAGCGCCTGCACATAGCCACCCGCCGCGGCCGACACGCCCGCCTCCTGGCCGGCGGCGATGAGGATCGCCTCCGTCTGCCACAGCGCGACGCAGCACGGCAGCCCGAGCAGCGTCACCGCCCACAGGCCCTGGCGCACCGATCGGCGGGCGTCGCGCAGGAAATGGGTGCGGGCGCCGCGCGCCTGCGAGACGAGCGGCGACACCGCCACCGCCACGCCGATCAGGAACATCAGCGGCACGAAGTTGACGCCCGAGCCGAGCGCCACCGCGGCCAGCGCCTCGGCGCCGAGCCAGCCGACCATCACCACGTCGGTGGTGTTGATGGCGATCTGGGCGAGTTGCGTCGCCGCCAAAGGCAGCGCCAGTGCCAGCGTCGCCCGCGCCTCGGTGGCGAGACGGGGCAGGCGGGTGGCAAAGGCGGTGGGGGATGGCGAAGACATCGAACGACCGGTGGTGGCAGCCCCCGGCGCGGGATGACGGCGGGCGAGCCGATCCTTGAAGCCGATCCGGCGCGGCAGTGCCAATCAAAAGCGCAGATGGATGCGATCCGACCGCTCGATCGGTGGGGGGATGGAGGGGGGAAGCGGCGGGGAAGAGGAGCGTCGACCACACCCTCGGCGCGAACCCTCCCCCCTCGCGGGGGAGGGCAGGGAGGGGGGCCGCCGCACAGGAGGCATCCGAAGGAAGCATGGGCGGTCGCAGCAACGGGCCGTCGCGGCGGGCGGAGAGAGTCGTGTCGCGCCGCTGCCGCGGCGCCCCCCCTCCGACCGGCTTCGCCGGCCACCTCCCCCGCGAGGGGGGAGGGTTTGGAACCGTCAGGCCACCTTCACCAGATGCGACACCAGCGGACGGCCGCCGACGTGGAAAGCCTGCACCTCCGCCTGCAGGCGGGCGTCGGCGACGGTGCCGCGCTGGTGCTGCCGGAGGTGCTCCTCCCAGGTCGGCGTCTCGAACCATTCGACGATCCACTCCGGCTCGGCGACGTCGACATAGGCGCCCCAGCGCACCGCGCCGTCGCGCCGTCGCACCACCGAGAGCCTTTCCAGCAAGGCGAGAAATTCGCCGTGGCGCGCCAACGGCACCCGGTACTCGACCGTCACCAGCGCCCGTCGCTTCTCGCCGGCCACGGCGGGCGGCAGTTCAGGCGGCGGTTGCCAGGGGCTGGCGGCGTCGAGGTGCTGTTCGCCGGACGGAAGTGGCAGGAACCAGCCGATCAGCGCCGCCACGGTGCCGGCGCCGGCGACGACGAGGAGCGCCGTCGACAGCGACCAGTGCTGGGCGATGACGCCCCACAGGATGCTGCCGGCGGTCATCGCGCCGAAATAGAAGGTGCGGTAGACGGCGAGGCCGCGGGCGCGCACCCAGTCGGGCAGCACTGCCTGGGCCCCGGACATCAACGCCGTCAGCACCGCCACCCAGGCGGCACCGGCGACCGCGACGGCCACGAAGGCGACCACGAAGGAGCCCGTCAGCGCCAGCACGCCGACGCCGGCGGCGTAGACGAGGGAGCCGGCGAGCACCATCGGCTCGGTGCCGAAGCGGCGGCGGACGCGCTGCATCACCAGCGCCCCGCACACCGCACCCGCCCCGAGCGCCCCGAGCAGGATGCCGTAGCCGGCCGGGCCGGTGCCGAGCTGGTCGCGCGCCACCGCCGGCAGCAGCGCCCACAGCACGCTCGCGAAGGTGAGGAACAGCATCGAGCGCACGATCGTGCGCCGCAGCGGCGGATGGCGGCGGGCATAGCGCAGGCCCGCCCGGATGGCGCTGCCGAAGCGCTCGGGATGCTGGCGGACCGTCGGCTGCCGCGGCCACCAGACGAGCACCGCGAGGCCGAAGACATAGGCGGCGACGTCGATCAGATAGGCCGATGCCGCCCCCGCCGTCGCCACCACCGCCCCGGCGATTGCCGGGCCGACGGCGCGCGAGACGTTGATGCCGACACCGTTCAGCGCGATGGCGAGGCGCAATTCGGAGCGCGGCACCAGCTCCGAGATCACCGACTGCCAGACCGGAAACGTCATCGCCGTGCCGACGCCGGCGCAGACGGTCAGCGCCAGCAAAAGCTCCGCCGTCATCATCCCCGCCGCCGTCAGGCCGGAGAAGGCGAGGCCGACGGCGGCCAGCCAGAGCTGGATGGCGATCATCATCTTGCGACGGTCGACGATGTCGCCGATGGCGCCGGCCGGTAGCGACAACAGGAACACCGGCAGCATCGCCGACGCCTGCACCAGGGCGACATAGACCGGCCCCGGCGCGAGGCCGGTCATCACCCAGCCGGAGGTGGCGTCGCGCACCCACATGCCGATGTTGGCGGCGGTGGCGGCGAGCCAGAGCAGGGCGAATGCCCGGTGGCGCAGCGGCGCCAGCACCGAGACTTCGGTGACGCCCTCCGCCTTGCCGGCCGGCCGCTTGCCCACGCGTCCCGCTCCCCTCTCACGCCAGCGGCAGCGGCCGCTGGCATTCTGGAGACGGGAAGAACCGCCCGCCCCGCTATCGTCGACCACGACTGTCGACGTTCAGCGGCGAGCGTACACTAGTAACAAGAGGTGTACACCAAACCGAGCCTAGGGGGCGGCGACGGCGCGGACGTCAGTCCTCGGCCTTGTCCATCAGGAAGGGTTGTTCGTCGAGGATGAGGCGGAGCGCGCCGAGGCGGCCCTTCTCGTCCATCTGGAACTGCGCGAAGCCGATCGGCAGGTCGCCCTCCATCGCCGCCGCGTCGGCGAAGCCGTTCGTCGGCAGCAGGCTGACGGTGAAGACGTCGCCGTCGAAGGGATCGAGGGCGAGCTCCGCCTTGGTCTCCTCGAGCGCCAGCACCAGCCGCTCGCCGTCGACGCGCAGCACCGCCGGCCCGAACTCGCGGGTGTCGTAGCGCCCGGCGAGGTCGGCGAGCACCGGCGACGGACGCGGCGAGGCCGGGCGCTCGAAGGAGGCGCGCGTCGCCGCGAGCTTGGTGCGCGCCCGCTCGAGCCAAGCAGCCCCCTGGTCGAGCGGCGGCTCGCCGAGGACGCTCCGGTAGAACCACATCGCCGATAGATCGGCGAAGCCCTGGTTCTCGATGTTGGAGAGGATGACGATGCCGACGTCTTCTTCCGGGATCAGCCCGACGTGGGCGCCGAAGCCGGAGGTGCCGCCATTGTGCCAGACCACCCGCCCCTCGGGCATCTCCTGGATGACCCAGCCGAGCGCGTAGGACTGCTGGTCGTTGACGGCGACCTTCGGGGTCCACAGGTAATGCAGCGCCTCGGTGCCGATGATGCGGCGACCCTCGAAGCTGCCGCGGCCGACGAGCGTGCGCACCCATTTCGTCATGTCGTCGACGGAGGAGTTGAGATTGCCGGCCGGACCGAGCGCATAGGGGAAGACGGGATCGAAGGGGATGGCGACGGCGGCGTCGCCGGTCCAGCGGTGGCCCTCGGCGTGGTTGGCGTCGGCCTCCATCGCCTCGGCGGTGCCGTTGGTGCGGGCCATGCCGAGCGGGCCGAGGACGCGCTCCTGCACCACCTCGAGCCAGTCCTGCTTGCCGGCGGCATTGGCGACGATGCGGCCGGTCATCAGGTGCAGGATGTTCACGTAGCCGAAGGTCGAGCGGAAGCTCGTCACCGGCTCGGCAAAGCGCAGCGAGTGGATCAGCGCATCGCCGTCATAGCCGAGGAAGGTGAGGCCGTCGTTGACATAGGGGCGCATGCCCGAGCGTTGGGCGAGCAGGTCGAAAATGCGGAACTCGCGCGTCACCCACGGGTCGTGCAGGATGAACTGCGGATAGACGCCGACAACGCGCTGTGCCCATTCGAGCTTCTTGTCCTCGACCATCAGGGCGAGTGTCGTCGCGAGAAACGCCTTGGTGGTGGAGCCGATCTGGAAGAGCGTGCCGGTGTCGACGGCAGCGCCGCCGGCGACGCGCACGCCGAAGCCCTTGGCATAGACGACCTCGTCACCGACAACGATGCCGACCGCCGCGCCGGGAACGGCGAAGTCGGCCATGGTCTTCTCGAGCATCGCCTCGAACGCGGGGAGGATCGCCTCCACCTTCGCCTTCGCCGCCGGCGTCGTGGCGACGGCGGCGTCCTGCGCGATTGCGGCGAGCGGCGACAGCGACAGCCAGGCCACCGCTGCTGCGCCGAGCGCCAGCTGCAGCGTCCGTATGCGCCGGCTCCGGCCCGGTCGGCCGACCTCACCCTGGTGTTGCCGATACCCGGTCATGTGGTCCTTCCCGTTCTCGCACCGTCGATCGCGCCGGTCCGACCCGGCGGCGGGCGGACAGTCTCACGACTGCGCCCGCTCCGTCCACCCGAGCCGAGGATCGCGGCGCAAGGTTGACGGCAGCACCGCCGTGTCATTGAACGGGGTCACGGACCTTTCTTTGCGACGCCCTGCATCCGAACGCCGGGATCGCGAGCAACGCCGTCGCCGGCATCGGCAAGTGCTGTCGCCGGCATCGACTACCCTGCTCCTCCGACCCAGCGTCCCTGCTGGCAAGCCTGAGTCCATGCGCACCTGGTCCCTGCAGACCCAACTCGCCATAATCCTCACGGTGCTGACCCTCGGCGCCATCGCCGCGATCGGCCTCGTCGTCGACCGGGTGGCGACGCGCGAGCTGACGCTGTCGATCGGCCGCGAGATGCGCGAGCTCGCGGCGCAGATGCGCGACAAGCTCGACCGCTCGATGTTCGAGCGCTACCGCGACCTGTCGATCGTGGCGGCGCTCGACCCGCTGATCACCCCGGATCTACGCGACGAGAACCGCCGCACCCACCTCGCCAACCTGCAGCGCACCTACCCGGACTATGCCTGGATCGGCTACACCGACCGCTCCGGCAAGGTGCTCGCCGCCACCGGCGGCCTGCTGGAAGGCCACGACGTCTCCGAGCGGCCGTGGTTCCGCGGCGCGGTCGCCGGGCCGTTCGTCGGCGACGTCCACAAGGCGGTGCTGCTCGAGAAGCTGTTGACGAACCCCGACCCGTCGGCACCGCTGCGCTTCGTCGATGTGGCGATGCCGCTGAAGGACGCCGCCGGCGAGGTGACCGGCACGGTCGGCGCCCATCTCAGCTGGTCGTGGGCGGAAGAGATCCAGACGTCGCTTTTGGCGGCGGACCACATCGCCGACGGCGTCGAGATCCTGGTGCTGTCGTCGGAGGGCGACGTGCTGCTCGGCGACCCGCGGCTCGAGGGCCAGCGCCTCGCCCTCGCCAGCATCACCGCCGCCCAGCAGGGTGGCACCGGTGCCCTGGAGGAGATCTGGCCGGACGGCGTCGACTATCTCACCGGCTACAGCCGGGCGCGTGGCTTCCGCGAGTTCCCGGGCCTCGGCTGGATCGTGCTGGCGCGCCAGCCGGTCGATCTCGCCTTGCACCCGGTCGTCACGGTCGAGCGGCTGATCCTCGTGGGCGGTCTCGCGACGGCGCTGCTGTTCTGCTTCATGGGGTTGTGGATCGCCCGGCGCATCGCCGAGCCGCTCGCCCGGCTCGGCACCGTGGCGGCGGCGATCGGCGCCGACAGCCGGGTGCAGGACGTTCCCGCCGTCGGTGGCTTCGCCGAGGTCAGGGCGCTGGCGGCGGCGCTGCGGGCCATGCTGGCGCGCCTCGGCCAGAAGCAGATCGAGCTCGAGCAGGCGAACGCGACACTCGAAAGCCGCGTCGAGGAGCGCACGGCCGAACTGACACGGTCAAACCGCTCGCTCGCCGAGGAGGTCGCCGAGCGACGGCGGGTGGAGGCCGAGCGCGAGGGTCTGATCGGCCAGTTGAAACAGATGGCGGAGACCGACTTCCTCACCGGCGTGATGAACCGCCGCTCCTTCTACACGGCGGCGGAGCGCGAGCTCTCGGCGGCGCGCCGCTATGTCCGCGGCCTCGCGGTGGTGATGCTCGACATCGACCACTTCAAGGCGATCAACGACAGCCATGGCCACCAGGCCGGCGACGAGGTGCTGAAGGCGGTGGCGATGATCTGCCGGGCCGAATGCCGCGACAGCGACGTCCTGGCGCGCTACGGCGGCGAGGAGTTCGTGCTGCTCCTGCAGGAGACGCATCCCGGTGAGGCCCGGGAGGTGGCCGAACGGATCCGAACGGCGCTGGCGGCCGCGCCGGTGCGCGTCGGCGATCTCGTCATCCCGGTGACGGCGAGCCTCGGCCTCGCCACCGCCGGACCGGAGACGGCGGGCGTCGACCAGCTCGTGCGCATCGCCGACGCCGCCCTCTACCGCGCCAAGGCGGCGGGACGGGACCGGGTCGTGGCCTGAGCGGGTGGCGGGCGATCGCTGCGAGGCGGTGCACGAAGGAAGCGCCGAACTCGCGGCGCCCCCCCTCCCTACCCTCCCCCGCGAGGGGGGAGGGTTTTCAACAGCTGCTTTCGCGTCCCTGACCAGAAGAACAGCAAACGCTGCAAGAACGGCCAACGCTGCCGTCAGCGAAGACATCCCCAAAATCTCGACGCGAACCCTCCCCCCTCGCGGGGGAGGGTAGGGAGGGGGGGGCCGCGGGCACCACGTCGGGGACGGCCATCGCCAGTCGCCGCAAGCGTCCCTGGACACCGAGCGCCGCCGGCCCGCCAGACCCTCTGCCTACCGCTCCGCCTCCGCCCACCGTGCCGCCGCGCTGTCGTCGGCGTCGGTGGCGGCCACCCATCCGCTGATGTTGCCGTCGGCGCCGTGCTCGCGCTTCCAGAACGGCGCCCGCGTCTTCAGGAAGTCCATCAGGAACGCCGCGGCGTCGAAGGCGGCGGCGCGGTGCGCCGAGGCGGTGGCGACCAGCACGATCGGCTCGCCCGGCCGCACCAGCCCGTGGCGGTGGACGACGCGCAGGCCGGTGATCGGCCAGCGCCGCTTCGCCTCGGCGGCGATGCGGGCGATCTCGTCTTCGGCCATGCCGGGATAGTGCTCGAGCTCGAGGGCGACGAGGCGGCCGCCCTCGTCGCGGCAGTAGCCGACGAAGCTGACGGTGGCACCGACAGCGCCATCCACCACCAGGCGCGCGGCCTCGGCAGCGGGATCGAAGGCGGTGGCGACGATCGACACTTCGGCCACGGGCTCACCTCGGACCTTGGGACACCCGACGTCGGGACGGCACCCGGCGGGCGGCCTCAGCCGCCGGTCATCGGCGGGAACAGGGCAATCTCGCGGGCGCCGGCAATCGGCGCCGAGGCGGCGACGTGGACGCGGTCGACGGCGACGCGGATCGTCTCGGGCCGCTCGAAGGCGTGGGCGTAGTTCTCGCCGCGGCCGGCAAGCCAGGCGACGAGCTCGCCCACCGTGCCGACCTCGGCCGGCGGCGCGAGCTCCTCCTCGGCGAGGCCGATGCGCTCGCGCACCCAGGCGAAGTAGAGGACCCTCACGGCTCGCTCTCGACGAGATGGCCGATGCCGGCGCGGAAATAGTCCCAGCCGGTGTAGAGCGTGAGAAGCGCCGACACCCACAACAGCCCGAGGCCGATGGTGGAGAGATAGGGGAAGACGCGGTCGCCGGCCGGATGGGCGAGCAGCACGCCGACGGCGATGAGCTGCGCCGTCGTCTTGTACTTGGCGAGCTTCGTCACCGGCACGCTGACGCGCAGCTCGGCGAGATATTCGCGCAGGCCGGAGACGAGCATCTCGCGGCACAGGATGATGATGGCGGCGATCAGCGACCAGTCGCCGATGGTGCCCGAGGCGGCGAGCAGCAACAGGCAGGTGGCGACGAGCAGCTTGTCGGCGATCGGGTCGAGCATGCGGCCGAGCGCCGACTGCTGCTGCCAGGCGCGCGCCAGGTAGCCGTCGAAGAAGTCGGTGACGGCGGCGGCGACGAAGATGCCGACGGCCGCCCACCGCGCCTCGTCGCCGGGCACGAAGTGACACGCCGCCATCGCCGGCACGGCGGCGATGCGCGCGTAGGTGAGGATGTTCGGCAGGCTGAGAGCGGTGCCGCGCGCCACGTCGCGAAGCCTCCGTACGCGAGAAACCGGAGCGCCCGTCAGACCACGCGCGAGGGGGCGCCGTCAACGCCACAGATCACCGCCCAGGTGGGGAGCCGGCAGCCGGCAACCGGCGAACCCACCGCCCCGGGCCGACTGTTCCGCTTTCCGCTTCCACCGCCTAGGGTTGGTGTCGACGCGGGGGAATCGGATGTCCGGAAAATCGCTCGAGAACGTCGTCTCCGCCTTCGGCCAGGCGGCGCGGGATAAGCTCGGCAACCCGGCGATCACCGGAGGGCCGGAGGATCAGCTGCGCGGCCCGCTCGAGGCGTTGATCGAGGGGCTCGCGGTGGTCGCCGGGCTCGCACGGGCGCCGACGCTGGTGCCGGAGACGCGCCTCGCCGACATCAAGACGCGGCCGGACTTCGCGGTGACCGTCGAAAACGCGCTCGTCGGCTTCATCGAGGTGAAGGCGCCCGGCAAGGGGGCCGACCCGCGCCGCTTCCAGATCCCGCACGACAAGGAGCAGTGGGCGAAGCTGAAGTCGCTGCCGAACCTCCTCTACACCGACGGCAACGCCTTCAGCCTCTGGCGGGACGGCGTCCTGGCGGCAGCGATCGTCCACCTCGATGGCGACGTCGAGACCTCCGGCCGCAAGCTCGCGGCCCCGCCGGCGCTGACGGCGCTCGTCACCGACTTCCTGACCTGGAAACCGACGCCGCCGCGGTCGGCGCGCCGGTTGGCGGAGGTGAGCGCGCGGCTCTGCCGGCTCTTGCGCGACGAGGTGACCGAACAGCTCGCCCGCAACAGCCCCGGTCTCACCGGCCTCGCGGCGGACTGGCGCAAGCTCTTGTTTCCCCAGGCCGACGACGCGCAGTTCGCCGATGGCTATGCGCAGGCCGTCACCTTCGGCCTGTTGATCGCCCGCACCCGCGGCATCCCGCTCGCCGGTGGCATCGAGCGCGCTGCCACCGAGCTGAAGCGGTCGAACACGCTGATCGGCACCGCACTCGGACTGCTCACCGTCGATCCCGCCAATCAGGAGGCGCTGAAGACGTCGCTCGGCACGATGGGGCGCGTCCTCGACACCGTCGTCTGGGAGGAGATCAGCAAGGACGACCCGGACGCCTGGCTCTATTTCTACGAGCACTTCCTGGAGGTCTACGACAACGCCCTGCGCAAGCGCACGGGGTCGTACTATACGCCGCCCGAGGTGGTGAACGCGATGGTGCGGCTCGTCGACGAGGCGCTGCGCGGGCCGCTGTTCGAGCGTCCGCTAGGGCTCGCCTCGGGCGAGGTGACGGTGGCCGACCCAGCGGTCGGCACCGGGACCTTCCTGCTCGGCGTGCTGCGGCGCATCGCCGGGACGGTCGAAGCCGACCTCGGCCCCGGCGCCGTCCCCGGCGCGATCACCGCCGCGGCAGACCGCCTGATCGGCTTCGAGCTGCAGTTCGGGCCGTTCGCGGTGGCGCAGTTGCGCCTCATCGCCGAATTGCAGGCCCTGATGAAGGTGGCGGACGAGAAGGTCGCGACGCTGCCGGCGCTGAAACTCTACATCACCGACGCGCTCGCCAATCCCTACATCGAGCAGGAGGAGTGGATTCCGCAGATCGCGCAGCCGATCGCCAAGTCTCGCCGCGACGCCAACGCGATCAAGCGCAACCAGCCGATCACGGTCGTCATCGGCAATCCGCCCTACAAGAACGCGGCGGAGGGGCGCGGAGGTTGGATCGAGGCCGGCTCCACGGGGCGTGCCGCGCCGATGGAGTGGTGGCGCCCGCCGGCCGAGTGGGGCGCCGGCGCGCACTCCAAGCACATGAAAAACCTCTACGTCTATTTCTGGCGCTGGGCGTCGTGGAAGGTCTTCGGCGCCGGCCACAACGCGGCGACGGGCCTGCCGGAGACAGATGAGGAAGGCATCGTCTGCTTCATCACTATCGCGGGCTTCCTCAACGGACCCGGCTTCCAGAGGATGCGCGCGGATCTGCGGAAAAGCTGTTCGGACATCTGGGTGATCGACTGCTCGCCGGAGAGGCACCAGCCGGAGGTGGCGACGCGCATCTTCCAGGGTGTGCGGCAGCCGGTCTGCATCGTGCTGGCAGCGAAGAAGCTCGGCAAGGACGAGGGCAAGGCCGCGCGCGTGTGGTTTCGGGCGCTGCCGGAGGGACGGCGCGAGGAGAAGTTCACGGCGCTTGGCGACCTCACGCTCGGTGACAGCGGCTGGACCGTCTGTCCGACTGGCTGGCGTGAACCGTTTTTGCCGGCTGCCATTGGGTCCTGGTCGGAGTTCCCGGCACTGAAGGAGTTGTTCGTCTACGACGGTTCAGGAGTCATGACCGGCCGGACTTGGGTTATCGCGCCGGATCGACAGTCTCTGGCAAGACGTTGGAAGCGCCTGATCGAGGAGTCTGTAAAAGAAATTAAAGAAAATCTGTTCCATCCCCATCAAGATGGAGATAAGACGGTCACCAAAAGGGCTAAAAATGGGCTTTCTGGTCATGACTTCAGATCGTCGGCTGTCATTGATGACACGAAGAGTGAGATACTGCCTACAAGATATGGCTTTAGGTCATTTGACAGGCAGTGGCTCATCCCTGACTACCGATTGATAAACAGGCCAAATCCTAAATTGTGGGCGGACTATTCGAGTGCTCAGATTTTCATGACAGCCTTAGAGCGGGCGGCGCCGGTTTCTGGCCCATCAATCACCTTTACAGCGTGCATACCGGACTTGGATCACTACAAGGGCTCCTTCGGCGGCCGGGTCTTCCCCCTCTGGCGCGACGCCGCGGCGACGATCCCGAATGTCCACCCGGAGCTTCTCGCTCTCCTCGCCGAAATTTACGGCCGCCCCGTCTCGCCCGAGGACGTGATGGCTTACGTTGCCGCGCTGCTGGCGCATCCGGCGTTCACGGCACGGTTCGCCCGCGACCTCGTGCAGCCCGGTCTGCGCGTGCCGCTCACCGCCGACGCGGCCCTGTTCGCGCGGGCGGCGGCGCTCGGCCGCGAGGTGGTCTGGCTGCACTGCTACGGCGAGCGCTTCCACGATGCCGCCGCCGGCCGCCCGAAGGGGCCGCCGCGGCTGCCGCCGGCCGAGGCGCCGACCATCCCCGCCGACGGCGCCATCCCCGGCGCACCGGAGCCGCTGCCCGACATCATGGCCTATGACGCGGCCACGCAGTGCCTCGCCGTCGGCGCGGGTCGCATCGACCGTGTCACGCCGGCGATGTGGGCATACGAGGTCTCGGGCAAGCAGGTGCTCTGGCACTGGTTCAGCTATCGCCGGCGCGACCGGACGCGGCCGGTCATCGGCGACCGCCGGCCACCCTCGCCGCTCGACGCGATCCAGCCGGAAAGCTGGCTGCCGGAATACACGGAGGACCTGATGAACCTGCTGCACGTCCTCGGCCGGCTCGTCCGCCTCGAGCCGGCGCAGGCCGCCCTGCTCGACGAGGTTCTGGACAGCCCGCTGATCGCCCTTGAAGTGCTCCGCCGCCACGCCGATCATGAGACGGATTCGAAACGGCGAAACGGCGCGGAATGAGCAAGCCCCAACTCGATCTGTTCGCGACGCAGGACGACCTGTTTCCGGCGCAGCCCGTCAGTTACGGCGCCGACCCGGAACGCGTCCGGCGACGCCTCGCGAGCATTCTGGCCGAGGTGCGCGATGCCGACACGATGCCATGGGACCACGCCCGCCAGCGTCTCTACCGGACGATCGTGCCACAGATGACGCTTTGGCTGCCCGAAGATGAAGCGGCACAGCTGCGCTTCGACTTCGAGAGCGAGATGCGGCGCCTCGAGGCCGCCTGAGCCTATCCGCGCCGCCGCGCGCTACTGGGGCGCTGCGGCGGTGGCTGCGACTGGCGGCGGGGTTGCTGTGGGAGCGGCCACGGGGCTCACCGCAGGCGCCTCGGCGGCTGCGACAGCCCCCGGCGGCGGGGTCGGGGCGCGGTCGAGGCCGACGATCTCGATGCCGTCCGGCGCCAGCACCTTCGCCGCGCCGGCCCGGCCGGCGGCGCCGGCGACGAGGGCGCGCATCTGCGGTGCGATCTCGGCGAGCTGGGCGAACTTGCCGTGGTTGAGGCCGTCGATCGACTTCACCTTCGTCATGTCGATGACGACGGCACCGAGGTCAACCAGTTCCTGGTCGTCCGTGTAGGCGCCGACGCGGAGCTTGTCGCCGGCGAGGAAATCGGAGATGCCGAGCGCCTTGTCGTCGCGCGAGACGATGATGATGAAGGGCTTGGCCGGCTTGCCGAAGCGCTTCAGCTGCGTCTTGAAGACGTCGACGTCGATGTCGGGGGCGGCCAGCACGACGGCGCCGAGCCGCTCGATCGGCGGCAGGTTGCCGGAGATCTTGATCTGCCGGAGCGCCTCGACCGTCACCCAGTTGCCCATCGAGTGGGCGAGGATCGACACCTCCTCGGCGCCACTGTCGAAAACGAGGCGGATCGTCTCCTCGAGGCCGTCGCGAGCCGCCGTGGCACTGTTGTTGTCGTAGAGATAGCCCTCGGTCTTGCCGCGCGAGGCCCAGGTGAACAGCACCGGCACGGTGGGCGCCCGCGAATCGTCCGTCAGCTGGAGAATCCGGTACATCGCCTCGTTGAACTGCGTGTTGTAGCCGTGCACGAAGATCGCGACCTTGCGCTGTCCGGCCGGACGCAGGGCGAGTTCTGCCTTCAGGTCGTCGAGGAACTGGGGCGCACTCTCGCGGAAGACCGCCTCGCGCACCACCATGTCGGTGGCGGGGTTGCCGGGGGCCTGCTTGGGGAACTCGATCTGGCCGGGCGCATGGGTCGGCGGCACGGTCATCTCGAAGCGCGCGAAGGACAGCGTGCTCTCGCGCTCGCCGTTGTAGAAGACGCCCGGCCGCTTGTCGCGCTGGCGCGTCGAGGCGACGAGGATGACGTGCTCGCGCTCGCCCGGCCCGGCCGCTTCGGCGACGGGCATCAGGGCGTCGAGCCCCGGGCGTCCGGCGCAGCCGGCGACCAGGCCGACGAGCACCAGTGCGGCGACGAGGCGACAGACGACGGCCCGTCCATGCGGCGCGGCGCGGCTCGCGAGTGTGTCCAGCATGTCCTGTCCGATGTGCAACGCCAGAGCCCCCGCTCTCACGTCGTTCCGTTTCAGCGAAGGCGTAGCACCGTCGCGGTCCCGGAGGCGAGCGGGATTTCCGGCGATGGCTAACGGCCGCAAGCCCGACGCCAGCCACTGGCGCATGGCTGCGGACGCTCCTATATGTCAAGACGGCGACGCTGCGCGGTTCGACGGAGACTCACTATCCCCGGGGCCTTATCGATCCAAACGGGGGCTGTACCTGGCCGGGTCCGTGGACCCGGACACACGGCTCCCACCTACTCCGTAGGTCTCCCGGGATCGATCTCCTCCGACGGCCGAGGCGGCTCGCCACAATTTTCCCGGCACCCGGCGCCCGCGAGTTCGTGGGCACCTTGACCGACGCGGCCACCCTCAAGGCGACGCTGCGCGCGGCCGCCCTCGCCCGCCGCGCCACCCTCGACGATGCAGCCCGCCGGCGCGCCGCCGACCGGCTCGCCGCCACCGTCGACGCCCTCGCCCTTCCGCCGGGCGCCATGGTCTCCGGCTTCGTGTCGGTGCGCGGCGAGATCGACGTGATGGGGCTGCTGGCGGCGCTGTCGGCCCGCGGCCATCCGCTGGCGCTGCCCGCCGTGGTCGGGCCGACGGAGCTCGTCTTCCGGCGCTGGCGACCGGGCGAGGCCCTGCAGGCGGCCGGCTTCGGGCTGCGCCATCCGCCCCCCGAGGCCGGACCGGTCGATCCCGACGTGCTGCTCGTGCCGCTCGCCGCCTTCGACCGCCGCGGCCACCGCATCGGCTACGGCCGCGGCTACTACGACCGCGCGCTCGCCCGCCTTGACGCGACCGGCCGCCGCCGCGCCATCGGCGTCGCCTTCGCCGTGCAGGAGGTGCCGGCGGTGCCCGACGAGCCGCATGATCGCCGCCTCGACGCCCTCCTCACCGAAGACGGTTTGCATCCGACGACTTAGTGGCGCCGGCCCGACGCCGAGGCGCAAGCGCGCAGCGGCGCCGGCGCACGCGACAACCGGCGTGCTCTGCCGCTAGTCTTTCCGCCGGGCGCCACGGGGTGCCGTGACGGCCGGGCGACCCGCCCGGCAGCGACGAAGGAATCGCGATGCGCCTGTTGTTTCTCGGCGACGTCGTCGGCCGTTCCGGCCGGCAGGTGGTGTCCGAGCATCTCCCGCGGCTGGTGCGGGACGCGGCGATCGACTTCGTCGTCATCAACGGCGAGAACGCCGCCGGCGGCTTCGGCATCACCGAGGAGATCGCCCAGGAGCTTCTCGACGCCGGCGCCGACGCCATCACCACCGGCAACCACGTCTGGGACCAGCGCGAGGCCCTCGTTTTCATCGAGCGGCAGCCGCGGCTGCTGCGCCCGGCGAACTTCCCGCCCGGCGCGCCGGGCCGCGGCGCCAACGTCTTCACGGCGCGCAACGGCGCCCGCGTGCTCGTCGCCAACGTCATGGGGCGCGTCTTCATGGACGCCATGGACGACCCCTTCACCGCCCTCGACCGCTTGCTCGACGGCGCCCCGCTCGGCGCGGCCGTCGACGCGGTCGTCATCGACGTGCACGCCGAGGCGACCAGCGAGAAGCAGGCGATCGCCTATTTCTGCGACGGGCGGGCGAGCCTCGTCGTCGGCACCCACACCCACGTGCCGACCGCCGACCATCGCGTCCTGCCCGACGGCACCGCCTTCATGAGCGACGTCGGCATGTGCGGCGACTACGAATCGATCATCGGCATGGAGCGCGACGAGCCGCTCTCGCGCTTCCTGCGCAAGATTCCCGGCGCCCGCTTCGCGCCGGCGCTCGGCGAGGCGACGCTGTCGGGGGTCGCCGTCGAGATCGACGACCGCACGGGACGGGCGACGGCGATCGCCCCCCTGCGCCTCGGCGGCGCGCTCGCGCCGGCGCGCCCGGCCTTCTGGGACTGACGCCCGGACGGCAGCGCCACCGTCTTGCTCCGGTACAACGGTCCGGCTCCGGTGCAATCGTGAGCGTCTCACGCGATTGACACGGGCGTATCACGACCATCACCATCACGTGCCAACCGACCCGGCCGCACGGCCCGCCCGAACGAGAACAAGCATGAAAACCGATGGCGAGATCGCGCGCGCGGCGCACCTTCGTCCGATCGTCGAGATCGCCGAGCGGCTGGGCGTGCCGGAGAGCGCGCTGCACCTCTACGGCCGCCATATCGCCAAGCTCGACCTCGGCTATCTCGCCGCCCTGGCGGAGAAGCCGGCGGGCAAGCTCGTGCTCGTCACGGCGATCAGCCCGACCCCGGCCGGCGAAGGCAAGACAACGACCACCGTCGGCCTCGGCGATGCGCTGAACCGCATCGGCCGGCGTGCCGTCATCTGTCTGCGCGAGCCCTCGCTCGGGCCGTGCTTCGGCGTGAAGGGGGGTGCCGCCGGCGGCGGCTACGCCCAGGTCGTGCCGATGGACCGCATCAACCTGCACTTCACCGGCGACTTCCACGCCATCTCGGCTGCCCACAACCTTCTGTCGGCGCTGATCGACAACCACGTCTACTGGGGCAACGAGATCGGCCTCGACACCCGCCGCATCACCTGGCGCCGGGTCGTCGACATGAACGACCGGGCGCTGCGCCAGATCGTCTCCTCGCTCGGCGGCGCCCAGAACGGCTTTCCCCGCGAGGACGGCTTCGACATCACGGTGGCCTCGGAGGTGATGGCGGTGCTCTGCCTCGCCGAGGGCCTCGCCGACCTCGAGGCGCGGCTTTCCCGCATGGTGATCGGCGAGACGCGCGACCGCCGCCTCGTCGCCGCCGGCGAGCTGAAGGGCGCCGGCGCGATGGCGGCGCTGTTGCGCGAGGCGGCAATGCCGAACCTCGTGCAGACGCTCGAAGGCAATCCGGCGCTCGTCCACGGCGGGCCGTTCGCCAACATCGCCCACGGCTGCAACTCCGTCGCGGCGACGCGGGCGGGACTGCGCCTCGGCGACATCGTCGTGACGGAGGCGGGCTTCGGGGCCGACCTCGGCGCCGAGAAGTTCTTCGACATCAAGTGCCGGGCCGCCGGCCTGTCGCCGGCCTGCGCCGTCGTCGTCGCCACCGTGCGGGCGCTGAAGATGCACGGCGGGGTGGCCAAGGCGGCGCTCGACCGCGAGGACGTCGGCGCCGTCGAGGCGGGCTTCGCCAATCTCGCTCGCCACGTCGAGAACGTCGGCAAGTTCGGCGTGCCGGTGGTCGTCGCCCTCAATCGCTTCGCCAGCGACACCGCCGCCGAGCACGAACGCGTCGTCGCACTCTGTCGTGATCGGCTGGGGGTGACCGCGATCGTCTGCAGCCACTTCGCCGACGGCTCGGCGGGGGCGGAGGCGCTGGCGCAGGCGGTCGCGGCCACCCTCGACGCGCCACCGCCGGCGGCCGGGTTCCGCCCGCTCTATCCCGACGACCTGCCGCTCGCCGACAAGCTGCGGGTGGTGGCGCGCGAGATCTACCGCGCCGACGACGTGACCATCCCCGCCCCCGTCGCCGACAAGCTCGCCAGGTGGGAAGAGGCCGGCTACGGCCGGCTGCCGGTGTGCGTCGCAAAGACGCAGTACTCGTTCTCGACCGATCCGGCGCGGCGCGGCGCACCGACCGGCCACTCGGTGCCGGTGCGCGACGTCCGGCTGTCGGCCGGCGCCGGCTTCGTCGTGGCGATCTGCGGCGACATCCTGACGATGCCGGGCCTGCCCCGCACGCCCTCGGCGGAGCGGATCAGCCTGGACGCGGCCGGCGAGGTGGTCGGGCTCTCGTGATCGGCCGCCGCGGCGGGGCATCGGGCTCGCGGCCTCGGCGCGGAACGTGTCACGGTTCGGAGCAGATTGTCGTGGTTGCTGCCGGGATCGGAGCATTTCCCATCCTGACAGGGGCGGCAACCCTTGCTACCTCTGGTATGCTGCAGTGCGATCACGCACAAAGCGCTTCAAGCGGACGTGATTGAAAGCGGCTTTGTGCCGTGCAAAGCGCCATGCTATGGCAATGTGCGTAGTGGGGTTGGCTTCCTCGATCCGTCCTCACGATCAGTTCAGATGTGTTGGTTGCCCCTGCGTGCTACTCCCACGGCGTCGTTCGGCGTGGTGTGTCACACGGGTTTAACGGACACATTGCAAGTTCATCGCGCTTCCGGGACCGGTGGGGTTCCGACCGCTAGTTGATATGGGGTTATGATTATGGCGACGGTACCGGGCAGCGAAAACGTAGAATTCACGAAAGAGCAGAAGCAGATCATTGCTGACTTCCTGCCGGAACAGAACAAAGACATCAACGTTGTAAAGTTCGATCCGCGTGATCCGCCGGAGTTCGATCAGGATCTTTACAATTACGGCATGTTCACGGTGAATTTCGGCAAGACCTACGAGATGGGGGATAACCTCGCTGGTCTGACGCTGGGCACTTCGGGCAACACCAACGTCATCGGCAACGACCTCGCCAACCTCGTGCTCGGCAACGGCGGCGACAACACCGTCGACGGCGGCAAGGGCAATGACCTGCTCTTCGCTCTCAGCGGCGACGACGACCTGAGCGGCGGCGGTGGTCGGGATTCGATCTTCGGCGGTGACGGCAGCGACTCGATCGGAGGCGGCAACGGCGACGACCTGCTGCGCGGCGAGACCGGCAACGACACCATCAAGGGCGGCGGCGGCGACGACAGCATCTCCGGCGACAGCGGCAAGGACGACCTCGACGGCGGCGACGGCGACGACACCGTCGAAGGCGGCGACGGCAACGACACCATCAAGGGCGGCTCCGGCGACGACGATCTCGACGGTGGCGCCGGCAAGGACAGCATCGACGGTGGTGCGGACGACGACACGCTCTTCGGCGTCGGCGGCAACGACAAGCTGTTCGGCGATGGCGGCAACGACGAGCTGTTCGGCGGCAGCAACAACGACACGCTGAACGGCGGTTCGGGCAAGAACGAGCTGACCGGCAACGGCGGCAAGGACACGTTCGAGATCGACGATGGCGGCAAGGGCACGAAGCAGACGATCACTGACTTCAACCCGAATCAGGACACCATCGACCTCAAGGACTTCGGCACGAAGTTCGGCGATCTGAAGCTGAAGAACGACGGCGACGGCGTGCTGGTCCAGGTCAAGGGCAGCAAGGTCAAGATCCTCATCGAGGGCTTCGACAAGAACGACGTCAAGAAGGACTGGTTCGACTTCTGATCGAACTTGGACCGCGTCGGACCGACGCGAACGGCGATACCAGCGGTCGGGGTGTGGGAAGCCATGCCCCGGCCGTTTGCGTCTTTCGGCTTGTGTTTCGCCTGCTTTCGTCCTCCATTTGCGTCGCGTCCGTCTGCATCTCGCGGGTATACGTCTCGTCCGCTTGTATCCCGGCTTCGCCGACATGGCTGGCGGAGTCACTCCCTCCACCCCGACGCCAGCGCCAGCCGCGCCACCTGCGGACGCCGGCTGTTCCGGCGGACGGCACGAAACCAGCGCAACGGCCTTGTCCCAACCGCCTCTCCCAATCACTTGCCCCGATCGCTTGCCCGGATCGCCCGTCCCAGCGAGTTCGGCGATCACGCTTCCAGGATCGGACGACCGTGTCGGCGCGATGATCGGGGCCGCAAGCGACGCCGGCGAGCCGACCAGAGACGAAGCGCCGGTTGATCGACCCACGGGTCGGTTCCCTTCCGTCGCTTCGCCGCGAGGCTGGTGCGTGACCACGCTTCCCACCATGGAATGGTGCTAGTTCTTCCCGTCATGAGTGATCCTCTGTTCGGCCCAATGGCTCTCGGTGATGCGGCGCTGCTGTTCGGCGGCAACCTGGAAGCTTTCGCTCCGGAGCCCGCCGACGACGAAACCAACGCCACCGCCCTCGACCTCGGTCCGGCCATGACCTGCGGCCTGCTGCCGTGGCATGGCGGGGCGTTTGCGATTCTGCTGCAGAACCCGCCGGCCGGTAGCTTCGTCGTCCACGGCCCACGGGGTCCCTTGCCGCTCCTGGCCCAGACCCGCCTGCTGCGCCCGGATGGTCACGCGACCCTGCTCGTGCTCGGAGGATCGATGCCGCCGGCGCGCGAGGGCGCTCTCGTTCTCTTCATCGATGGCGAGGACGGGCGCTCACGCTCCCCGCTCCGCACGATGCCCGCCGCCGTCGACCGGACCCTCGCGACGCTGATCGGCCAGGCCCTGGCGCGGACGGAGGCGAGTGCCGACGAGCGTCGGAACTGGCAGCCGTTGACGCGGCATCTGGCGACGGTCAGCGAGTTGGCGGTGCGGGCCGACCTGTCGCTGCCGATCGGAGCCGGGATCGCGCTGGTTCTGGACGGCGACGCCGGGACCACCGTGGAGGAGCCGATCGCGTTCGCCCTCGACGGGGCGGTTTTCCGGGCGACCAGGGCTCGTCTCGCCGCCGACCCGCAGACCGGCCGGACGATCATCGTCCTGCCGGCACTGGCGGCGCGCTGCTTCGTCATGCTCGATGACGGCCTCGTCGACATCACGTGCCCACCGGGCGCGACCCGCTCGACCATCGGCCGCGCCCCGTCGGCGATGCCGCTGCGGAGCAGCGAGGGAGAGTTGATGCTCGACCTCGTCGGCGAGCTCGGCCTTGATCTCGGGCCACGGGTGCCGGACTGGCTGCCCGTGCCGCATGCGCTCGGCTGGCGGGGTGCCGACGGCGGCAGCATTGCGGTGGTCGGGGCCGTCTCGGTCGAGGCGGGGACGGTGCTGTTCCTGGCGGCCGACAACCGCGACCACGACCTGGCGAACCTGACCGTGCGCGACGTCGACCATGGCGGACAGCCGCTGTTTCCCGCCGCCCAGCCGATCGCCGCCTTCCATCCCGATGTCGAGCGCAACCCCGGCCGGCTGCATCTCGTCGCGCTGCTGCCGCGGCGCCTCGGCGCCGGGGCTTTGCATATCTCGCTGGCCGGCACCTCCGACGGCGGGGGCTGGATCCGCACGCTCGACGCCGCCGCCGCACAGACACAGTCGATCCTGCGGGCCTGGCTGCCGCCACCGCCGGCAGAGGACGCCTATCTGCGGCTGGTCGCCACCTCGGTGCGCACCACCACGTCGAAGGCCCCCATCGTCGTCGTGGCGGAGAACCTGCCCGACGCGGCGCGCTCCGCCGCGACCGTGGCCCTGATCGTCGGTTTGGACGCCCAGGCCGAGGCGATCGAAGGGTCCTGGCGATCGCTCGCTACCGCACTGCAGCACAGCATTCCGGTCGTGATCGTGCTAAGGTCCGCCGATCCGGGCTTCGATAGGATCATGGACCGTCTGACCACGACCGCTCGCGCGGACGACATCGAGATCGGCATTCTGGTGCTGGCGGGTCCTGCCGGCGCGGCAGCGGCGATCGGGACGGCGTTCGCGCGCCTGCAGGCCGGGGCGCTCGTCGTCGTCGAGGCCGGGGCGCGCATCGCGAAGACGGGCGAAGGCGGCGATTTTCTCCATCCTGCCGGCGCACGCGGCGGGGATGCCGTGACCCTGGCCGGCCGTGACGAAGAAACGGCCTGCGCGCTCATTCCGCGGGCCGTCGCCGAGCGTTGGCTCGCGGTCGCAGATGGACGGCTGACGGGCGTGCCGGCCGTCATCGGCGACATCGCGCGGGTCGCCGCGGAGTTCGGAGAGGATGTGCTCCGCCGCGCCGACGTCGAGATCGAGACAGACCCGCTGCGTCGGACGGCGTTCGAGTCCCTCGTCGACCGCGCCATACTTGCAGCTCGGCGGCCGGCGGCCGCGCACCCAAATCCGCGGCCGCCGGCCGCGCACCCAAATCGGCGGCCGCGGGCCGCGCACCGAGGAACCGCCTGATGGCGATCGTCACCGATTCGCGCGAGATTCGCGAAGTCCTGCGTTCCTGCCGCACCAACTACGTCTTCGCGACCTGGTTCCACACCATCGCGACGGCCCTGGCGTTCACGTACATCCTGTACATGATCAACGTCTTCGACCGGGCTGTTCCAAGTCGCAGCTACGATACGCTGACGGCCCTGTTCATCGGCGCGTTCATCGCGTTGATCTTCAAAGGCCTGTTCAGCTATGTGCGCACCAACCTGCTGATCAAGGCGACGCTCCGCCTCGACAAGTTGCTGGCTGGCCGGACCTTCCGCGCGTTGATGGAGAAGAGCGCCTCACAGCGCGACGAGACCGGCGCGCAGCCGCTGCGCGATCTCATGATGTTCCGGCAGTTCTTCTGCGGCGGCGGCGCCATCACGGCGATGAGCGTGCCGTGGGTCGGCGTGTTCCTCGCCGTCCTCTATCTGATGTACATCTGGGTCGGCGTGCTCGCCACGGTGTTCCTGGTCATCAACATCATCCTGGCGATCGTGCAGATGGCGGTGACCCGCGGCACCATCGAGGCGGCGTCGGCGGCCATGCAGGCGACGATGCGGATCGCCGAGGCGAACGTGCGCAGTGCCGACGCGGCCGTCGGCATGGGCCTTCTGCCGGGCCTCGTGCAGCGGTGGCTGCGCAGCAACGACGTCGCCGTCGCCGCCGAGGCCCAGGGCGGCATCACCGGCGCCAAGTTCTCGAGCTTCGAGGAGACCTTCGGGCTGTTCCAGAAGATCGCCATCATCACCGTGGTGGCGATCGGCACGATCAACGGCCAGCTGAATGTCGGCGTGGCGTTTTCCGCCGTCATCATCTTCGGCATGATGATGGGGCCGGTGATGCAGGTCGTGCACTCCTGGGAGAGCTATCTCGGCGCCAAGGAGGCCGGCGAGCGGCTGGCATCCCTCTATGAGCAGTACCCGGCACCGCCGGTGGCGATGCCACTGCCGCGGCCCAAGGGCGAGCTCGCCATCCGCAATGTCAGCTACATGCCGCGCGGCGCCCCTAAGCCGATCCTGCGTGGCGTCACCTTCGGGGCGCTCGCCGGTACGTCGCTGGCGATCGTCGGGCCGATCGGCTCCGGCAAGTCGACGCTGGTGCGGCTGATCATGGGCGTCATCCGCCCGTCCGCCGGCGAGATCCGCCTCGATGGTGTCGAGCTCTGGTCGTGGGACCGAGCCGACCTCGGCCGCCACATCGGCTACCTGCCGCAGGACATCGGCCTGCTCACCGGCTCGGTGGCGGAGAACATCGGCCGTTTCGGCACCTTCGGCGAGCGTGAGGTCGTCGAGGCGGCGGTGCGCGCCGGTTGCCACGAAATGATCCTGAAGTTCCCGCAGGGCTACGACACGCCGGTGGGCGAAGGTGGCCACCCGCTGTCCGGCGGGCAGCGCCAGCTGATCGGCCTTGCCAGGGCCGTGATCGGGCGGCCAGCCTTCGTGGTGCTCGATGAGCCGAACGCCGCCCTCGACGGGCCGGGCGAGGCGGCGCTGGTCAGCTGCCTCGCGGCGCTGAAGGAGCTGGAGACGACGGTGGTGATGGTGTCGCATCGGCCGACGCTGGTGCAGCATCTCGACCGCGTCGCGCTGCTGCGCGACGGCGAGCTGCAGATCGTCGTCACCGCCGAGGAATTCATGAAGCGCTCTGGACGTCCGCTGTCGCTGCGGATGGTGAAGGACGAGGCCTGAGATGTCGTTGATCGAGTATCACGGCCCGACATTCGAGCGGCCGACCGACAATCCCCGCAAGGTCGTGCTCACGGGCGTCGCCCTCGCCGTGTTCTTCCTCGGCGGCATCTGCACCTGGGCGGCGCTGGCCCCGATCGCCCGCGCCTCGCACGCGGAGGGCGTCGTCGTCGTCGAGGGCAGCCGGCGGCCGGTGCAGCATCGCGACGGTGGTCCGGTCGGCGAGGTCCTCGTCAAGGAGGGCCAGCTCGTCAAGGCCGGCGACGTGCTGGTCCGGCTCGACCTGTCCGACGTGCGCGCCGAGGTCGAGGTGCTGACGACGCGCCGCGTGCAGGTGATGGCGCAGCTCGCCCGCTTCGCCGCCGAGGCCGCTGACGCCGACCAGATCACCTTCACCCCCGACATCGAAGCCCAGCGGAACGATCCCGACGTCGCCAAGGTGCTCGACCAGGAGGAGAGCATCTTTCAGGCCGGTCGGGCCGCGGTGGCGGGGCGGACCGGGCTGCTTCGCCAGCAGATGGAGGGCTTCCAGAAGCAGATCGACGGGCTGACCGGCCAGGTGCGCGAGACCGAGCGCCAGATCGACCTGATCGCCGAGGAGCTCGTCGGCCTCAACCAGCTGCTCGCCAAGGGCCTGACGCCGAAGTCGCGCGTGCTCGCCCTGCAGCGCGAATCGGCGAGCCTCAGCAGCACGCTCGAGGGCCTGCACGCCCAGATCGCCACCGCCGGCAACGAGATCCACAGCGCCGAGCTGCAGATCGACCAGATCCAGAAGGACCGCCGCCAGGAGATCTCGGCCGGCTTGTCGCAGGCCGGCGCCCAGCTCGCCGAGATCGAGCCCCGGCTCGTCGCGGCGCAAGACAGCCTGACCCGCATCGACCTGCCGGCGCCGGTCGGCGGGCGCGTGCTCGGGCTCGCCGTGCACGGACAGGGCGCGACCATCCTGCCGGGCCAGGTGGTGCTCGAGATCGTCCCCGACACCGCCCCGCTGGTCATCAAGGCGAAGCTCAACCCCAATGACGTAGACCAGGTCCGCCCCGGGCAGGCGGTCGACGTGCACATCCTCGCCTACAAGCAGCGCTATCAGAGCATCCTCAACGGCACCGTGCGCAGCGTCTCCCCCGACCGCATCGAGACGCCGAACGGCGAGACTGCCTGGTTCGACGCGGTCGTCACCCTGAACCCCGACGATCTGGCGCGCACCAAGATCGATCTGGTGCCCGGCATGGCCGCGACGTCGCTGATCAAGACCGGCGAGCGGACGGTGCTGCAGTACTTCCTCGACCCGATCCTGCGCGTCTACGACTTCGCCATGAAGGAAGACTGATCCGGGGGACCGGCACACCCCGGGCATCGACCGCGTGCCGGCCGACCACCAACGGCCGGTGGTCACGAAAGCGGGATGTCCGGCCTCTTCTGTCCCAGCCCCTCGCCCGGCCTCTTGCAAGAAGGCCGCATCGCTCGTTACGACGGTCGTCGGGATCGACGACGCCGAGACCGCCGAAGTCACACCAACCATCGACCACACCTGAGCGTTAGGGGAGAGGGCGACTTGAAGAAACCTGCCAATTTTCCGTTGGGGACCTCCGGGGCCGCTTCGACCACGGCGACGACCACCGCGCGCGGTGGCGGCGTCGACATCAGCGGCGACAGCCCGGAACTGATCGCCTTCGTCCTGCTGAAGAGCATCGTGCAGGTCGAGCAGTCCCGCCAGGAGCCGCACGTGTTCGAGAAGGACTGGCTCCTCGATACCTATGCCGAGTGCCTCGTCGCCGTGCAGGGCAAGCGGCCCCCCGCCGCGGAAGCGGTCGCCAAGTCGCGCACGGCGAAGAAGGCGTAAGCGTCCATCGCTCGGCCGGACGCGTCGGCGTCCATCCCCAGGCCGGACGCGTCGGCTGAGATGCCCCGGTCAGTCCCCGATGACAGCGACCGCGGCCGGCGGGGCGTGACTTCGCCCGCCGGCCGCAAACCGTGTCGGCTGATCGCACGCGCCGAAGATCGGCCGGACGCTCGGCCGCACCACCGACCAGGCCGCGAGGACCATCCCCGAGCCTCATGGCACGCCACACGGCGGGCCGCACGCCGGGGCATCGCCCGCGCCGCGACCACCGCCGTCGCCCGCATCACTCGGCGCCTGCGCGGCTGCCGGCATCAACCGCGTGCGCCCGGCGGCCAGCGCTCCTACCCGAAACGGTACACGCCTTGAAGCTGCTCTTCGTTCATCCGAACCTGCCCGGCCAGTACAAGCTGATCGCACCCGGCCTCGCCGCCGCCGGCTTCGACGTCACCGCCATCGGCCGCCACCCGGTCGCCGTCAGCGCCCTGCCGGGCGTGACGGTGCACCGCTACAAGGGCAGCCCGTTCCAGATCGATCCGCGCTTTGCACCGCTCGATTCCTTCGCCAACCAGATCCGCCAGGGCCGCGCCGCCGCTGCGCTGATGACCCGGCTGGCCGAGGCCGGCTACGAGCCCGACGTCGTCATCGGCCACCCGGGCTGGGGCGATTTCCTGTTCCTGCAACAGATCTGGCCGTCGGCGCGCGTCATCTCCTATCTGGAATTCTATTATAAGTCGCACGGCGCGGATTATGGCTTCGACCCGGAGTTCCCGGTCGCCGACCAGGACCGGCAGTTGCTGACGCTGCGCAACCTCGCGCAGATCCACGCCCAGCACCATTCCAACCTCTGCATCTCGCCGACGCGCTGGCAGCGCGATCTCTTCCCCGCGCCGGTGCGCCGCTCGATCCACGTCCTGCATGAGGGCGTCGATACGCGGGCGCTGAAGCCCAGGCCCAAGGTGCGCATGCGCCTGCCCGACGGGCGGCTGGTGACCCGCGCCACGCCGGTGCTGACCTACAGCGCCCGCAACCTCGAGCCCTATCGCGGCTTCCACGTCTTCATGCGGACGCTGCCGGACATCCAGCGCGACAATCCCGATCTCTTCACCATCATCGTCGGCGGCGACGGCGTCTCCTACGGGCGGCGGCCGCCCAACGGCAACAACTGGCGCGAGGCGATGCTCACGGAGGTCGGCGACCGGCTCGACCACAGTCGCATCTGGTTCGCCGGCAAGCTGCCCTATGGCGACTACCAGCGCGTGCTGCAGCTCTCCGCCGTGCACACCTACCTCACCTTCCCGTTCGTGCTGTCGTGGTCGTTCATCGAGGCGATGGCGTGCGGCTGCACGATCATCGGCTCCCAGACCGGGCCGGTCGAGGAAGTCATCGAGGATGGCGTCAACGGCCGGCTGGTGCCGTTCTTCGACCGCGAGGCGCTGCGCGCCACGGTGGCCGAGCTTCTCGCCGACGAGGCCCAGCGCCATCGCCTCGGCGCCGCCGCCCGCCACCATGCGCGCCGGTACTACGACGTCAACGACGTGACGCTGCCGCGCTATGCCGAGGCCATCCGGGCGATCACCGAAGGCCGCCCGATCAACCGGCGCCCGCCGCCGCTCACGGCACCCGCGGGATCGCAAGCCGCGGCCGAGGCCGAAACAGACTGATCGCGGTCAGCGCGACGCGGCCGCGGCGCGGCGGTGGTGCATCGCGGCGATCACGGTGATCAGTTCGGGCCGCCCGGCGGCCGCCTCCAGGGCGGCGAGACCCTCGGTGAGCCAGGCCGCCACGCCGAGCCGGCCGGACCTCGTTTCGTCTTCGACTTCGGCACCGAGTGCCGCCGCGAAGGCGGCGAGGCGCACCATCGTCGGGCCACCACGGTGCGTTGGCGAGGCCGCCGCCGACGGGCCGACACCCGGGGCCGGAAAACAACCCGCGCCGCTAGCCGGCCCGATGTCCGTCGGGCTGTCGATCGGCAGCCGGCGGAGAAGCGCCTCCCACGCCGCATACCGCATCACCGCGGCGGGAACGACGGCGAAGGCCGCGGGCAGCAGCGCCCGCTCGACCGCTGCAGGGGCCGCCCTCGCGTCCGCCTCGACGACGAGAACCTCGCGCAGCCGGGCGAACCGCGCGCGCTCGCGCCGAAGGCGGGCCGCGGCGGCGCGGTCACGGCGCGGGTCCTCGCCGATGACATTGCCGCCGTGCTGCACATAGTCCTGCACGACGGCGGACTCGAAGACGACGCGGCCCTGCGCCCGCGCCACCAGCGCCAGCCAGTGGTCGTGGAACAGGCCCGGCAGCCGCGGCATCGGCAACGCCGCCTCCAGCACCGACAGGCGCATCAGGGCCGAGGCGCCGGTGACCTCGTTCTCGGCGACGAGGTCGGCCAGCGAGGGGTCCAAGGAGCGTCCGGTCGCAGTCCCCCGCGGCAACGGCCGCCCCTCGGCGTCGACGAGGCGCATCGCGCCGTGCACCAGCGCGACGCCGTCCGTCATGCGCGAAAGTATCCGGTCGAGCTTGTCTGGGTGCCAGCGATCGTCCTGGTCGGCCAGCGCCACGAAGGACGTGCGCGGATCGACCGCCCGGAGCGCCCGCTCGAAATTGCCGACGACGCCGAGCCGCGGGCCGTGACGGACCGTGATCCGTGGGTCTGTGCGCGTCAGCCGCTGGACGAGGTCCCGCGCAGCCTCAGTCTCGGATTCGTCGCTGACGACGAGGTGCCAGTCCTCCATCGTCTGGGCACGGATCGAGGCGATCTGCGCCGCGAAGAGCTCGGCGGCGGGCTCGAAGGTCGCCATCGCGATCGCGACCATCGGCCCGGGCTTCGTCGCTGGCGCCCGCCGCGCGACCGGCCGCCGCCGGACCTCGAGGATGCCCAGCGCGACCGCCCTCACCACCTCCGCGTCCCCGCTCCGCCCCGCCACCCCGACCCGCAGCGTCACGGCATGGGGCCCGGCCGCCGGCGCCGGACCCGTCCAGGCGACGGCGAAGCCGCCGAACAGCTGCGCCGCCGCATCGACGACGTCGGTCGAGCGGGCGAACGCCTCAGCCCGCGGCAAGGCCTGGAAGGCCTCGCGCGCGACCTCGTCGTCGCCGAGGCACAGGGCGACCGTGGTGACGGTGCCACCGGGACTGCAGGCGAAGCCGTCGGCGAACAGCGTGACGGTCTCGCCGGCAAACACCGCGTCCGGCAGCCGCGGCGTGACGCGGACGGTGAGCGCCGGCGGATCGGCCATCCGCACCCGCTCGACCGCTTCCGCCGTCAGGCGCGCCGGCGTCGGGCGCCTTCGGCCGCGCATGAGGGCGGCGCGCCGCTCCCGCACCCACCACGGCTGCGGCATCGCCTCGGGGAAGGCCTCGAGGCCGCTCGCCGTCCGCGCGATCGGGGGCACGCCGAGGTCGAGCCAGGCCTCCAGCGCCGAGGCGGCACCGCCGTCGAGGGCGGCGACGACGGCCGGCTGCGTCGCCCGCACGAACGCCTCGTCGAAGACGGGGGACGGTGACGGCGGGTCGCCGCGCTCCACCGCGTCGAGATAGGCCGCGAGCGCCGCTGCGAGCACCACCGGCGGAGCGGCGCCGGCCGCGATGGATCGGCCGGTCGCGGTCAGCACGAACACCGGGTCGAAGACGGCGCACGGCGGCACGCCGCGACGGACGGCCTCGGCGAGGTAGAAGCGGCCGACCGAGCGGAAGCCCCAGCCGGCGAGGTCGCCGGGGGCGACGCCGAGCGTCGCCAGCACGAAGGCCGGATCGAGCACCGGCAGAAAGGCGCGGCCGTCGGCATCGGCATCGGCGAGTGCCGCCCGCACCCAGCCGCCGCCCGGCGGCGCGTCGACACGACGGCGACAGTAGAGGCTCTCGTGGAGCAAGGGATGCGGCGACAGCCCGGCCGGCAGGCCGCGCGCGGCGTAGTCGGCGAGCACGGCAAGCGCGGTCTCGTCCGCGTCGGCGTTGGCGAGCATCGCGAGATGCCCCCAGTCGACGAGCGGATGGATCGGCGGCGCCTGGGCGACGGTGAGCGCCGCAAGGCGATCAGCGAGGCGGGCCGCGTCGAAGCCGTCGTCGAAGCCCGGCCAGCGGCGCGCCACGAAGGGCGCGTCCGCCAGGGTCGCGACCGCCTCGATGGCGGCCACCCCCGCCGCCCCGCTCTGCCGTGTGCGCCGCATCGCTCCTCCGCCCCGGCGACAGTCCACGGCGGCGGCCGCGCCGGCAAGCGCCAGAGGTCGATCGCGAGCCCTTGGGGTCGTCGGCCCGTTCAGACCCGGTAGTACTCGCGGAACCAGGCGACGAAGGCCTCGACGCCCTGCTCGACCGGCGTGTTCGGCCGGAAGCCGGTGAGCGCCGCCAGAAGGTCGGCGCTCGCAAACGTGCGCGGCACGTCGCCCCGCTGCATGTCCATGTAGTTGCGGACGGCGGTGCGCCCGAGCGAGTGCTCGATCGCCTCGATGAAGGCCGTGAGCGTCACCGGCTGGCCGTTGCCGATGTTGACGACGCGGAAGGGCGCCACCGGGCTCAGGCTGTCGCACGCCGCCACCGGCGCGCCGCGCACCGGCACCGCCGGGATCAGCCGCACGATGCCCTCGACGAGATCGTCGATGTAGGTGAAGTCGCGCTCCATCTTGCCGTGGTTGTAGACGTCGATCGGCTCGCCCTTCAGCATCGCGTCGACGAACTTGAACAGAGCCATGTCCGGCCGGCCCCACGGCCCGTAGACGGTGAAGAAGCGGAAAGCCGTCGTCGGGATGTTCCACAGGTGTGCATAGGAGTGGGCGACGAGCTCGGTCGCCTTCTTGCTCGCCGAGTAGATCGTCAGCGGGTGGTCGGTCATGTCCGTCTCGCGGAACGGCACGTCCGGGTTGGCGCCGTAGACGGAGCTCGTCGACGCCAGCATCAGGTGCTTCACCGCCCGCTCGCGGCAGATCTCGATGATGTTGTAGGTGCCGACGACGTTCGATTCGATGTAGGAGCGCGGGTTCTCGAGCGCATAGCGGACGCCGGCCTGGGCGGCGAGGTGGACGATCACGTCCGGCTCCTCGTCCAGGATCACCGCCCGCGTGCGCTCCATGTCGACGAGGTTGACCTCGTGGCCACGGAAGGCGTTGGAGCGGGCGAGGATCTCCACCCGCCGCTCCTTCAGCCGCACGTCGTAATAGGGCACCATCGCATCGATGCCGGAGACGAGGTGGCCGTCGGCGATCAGCCGCCGGCAGAGGTGGAAGCCGATGAAGCCGGCGTGGCCGGTGACCAGGACTTTCATGAGATTCCTTCCCGGTCCCGCGCCGTCGGACGGCAGCGGAGGAGTTCGAGGTTCGCGAGGGCGGTCCTGGCGGGCGCGGGGTCCGGTGCCATCGTCAGAGCCGCCAGAGATCGACGTCGGCCGGACGGCCGTCGCGCGGCAGGATCGCCTTGACATCGAGCACTGGGCCGCCGGCCGGCCCGAGCAGGCCGCGCACGAGCCCCCAGCCGCCGCGCCGGTACGCATCGTGCGCCACCGCGACGATGACCGCGTCGGCGCCGGCGAGCTCGGCGAGCGGCAAGAGTGTCAGCCCGGTCTCGCGGGTGGCCTCAGCGGCGTCGGCGATCGGGTCGTGCACGCCGACGTCCATGCCGAAGCCTTCGAGCGTGCGCACGACGTCGACGACACGCGAGTTGCGGATGTCCGGCACGTCTTCCTTGAAGGTCAGGCCAAGCACGGCGACGCGGCGGGCGCTAGCACCGCGCTTCAAAAGCAGGCGGACGCACTCGGTGGCGACGCGGCTACCGACGGCATCGTTGATGCGGCGGCCGGCGAGGATCACCTGCGGGTGGATGCCCGCCTGTTCGGCCCGGTAGGTGAGATAGTAGGGGTCGACGCCGATGCAGTGGCCGCCGACGAGGCCCGGCTCGAAGCGGAGAAAATTCCACTTCGTCGCCGCCGCCGTCAGCACGTCGTGGGTGTCGATGCCGATCGCCGCGCAGATCAGCGACAGCTCGTTCATGAAGGCGATGTTGAGGTCGCGCTGGGCGTTCTCGATCGCCTTCGCCGCCTCCGCCACCTTGATCGACGGGGCGCGGTGGATGCCGGCCGTCACCACCGAGCCATAGACGGCGGCGACAATATCGAGCGTCGCCTCGTCCAAGCCGGCGACCACCTTGGTCAGCGTCTCGAAGCGGCGGGTGCGGTCACCCGGATTGATGCGCTCGGGCGAGTAGCCGACGGTGAAGTCGCGCCCGCAGGCAAGGCCCGAGGCGGCCTCCAGCACCGGCACGCAGACCTCCTCGGTGACGCCCGGATAGACCGTCGATTCGTAGACGACGATCGCGCCCGGCCGGAGCGCCGCGCCGACGGTGCGGGAGGCGGCGACCACCATCGACAGGTCAGGCCGGTTGGCGTCGTCGATCGGCGTCGGCACGGTGACGATGAAGAAGTCCGCAGCACGCAGGTCGGCCGAATCGGCGGTGTAGCGCACCGGTGCCTTGGCGAGGTCGGCCGGGTCGATCTCGCGGGTGCGGTCGCGGCCGGCGGTGAGCTCGGCGATGCGGCTGGCATCGACGTCGAAGCCGACCACGGGCGCGCCGGCCCTGGCGAACGCGACGGCGACCGGCAGCCCGACATAGCCGAGCCCGATCACCGCGATGGCGCGGCCGTGCGGCGTCTCCCCCGTCATCGTCTTCTTTCACCTCGCTCGGTCGCCCCGGCGAAGGAGCGGCGACCTCTGCTAGCAGCAACCCGCCCCGTCGCGCCACCGTCGCATCGCGTTCACGACGTTTCCCGGTCGGACTCGACCGTCACCGGTGGCGACCTTATGGAAGATCGGAGGCGGGGCGCGGCGTTGGCGCCGGCAGGGATGCGCGCGGATGCGGCAGCGGATCGTGGGGAGGGTCGACGCGGTCGTCGCCGGTGCCGTCGCCGGCTGGGCGCGCCTCCGCCGCGGCACCGCGCCGGTCACCGTCACCGTGCTGCACGACGGCCGGCCGGTCGACACGGTCACCGCCGACCGCCCCCGCCCCGACCTCGAGGAGGCGCTCGCCGCCCACGGCTTCGTCTTCGTCGTGCCGCCGGACCTCGACGGCGCCCGCGGCGCCGGCCTCGCCTTCGTCGCCGAGGACGGCACGGAACTGCCGGTCGCCGACGGCGTCGATCTCGACTTGGCACTGGGCTTCGACCCGGCCTTCGTCGCCACCCTCGGGCTCGAGGCGCCGTTCCTGCGCGGTGGTGTCGACGCGGCGAATGGCGGCGCCACCGTCACCGGCTTCGCCTACTCGCTGCTGCGCCGGGACCCCGTGAAGGTCGAGCTCGTCGCCGGCGACACCACGGTCGCCACCGCCGTGGCCGACGGCGACCGTCCGGAGCTCGGCCCGCTCGGTCGCCGGTCCTCCGGTTTCACGCTGGTACCGCCAGCGGTGCTCCTCGACAGCATGACGCGCGAGATCGCCGTGCGCATCGCCGGGACGGAACTGCCCGGCAGCCGCCGCGTCGTCGCCTTCCGGCCGCTCGCCACCGAGGTGCTGCGCCAGCGCGCCGGCTGGATCGCCGGCATGGTCGCCCCTGCCGCCGGCCTGACGGCGCCGGAGGCGGTGCTGATCGAGGTGGACGGCACCGTCATCGCCGCGACACCGCTCGCGCCGGCCGCCGGCGGCCGGCTCGCCTTCCGCTGGCGGCTGCCGCCCTCGCTCTGCGACGGCACCGAGCACCGTATCGCCGTGCGCTTCGGCGAGGCCGGCTACCGCATCGGCAGCGCCGGCGGCAGCGACACGCTGACGGTCCGCCGGTCAGTGCAGGGTTTCGTCGACGGCGTCGCCACCGGCGTGCTGACCGGCTTCGCCCGCAACGCCGCAAACCCGGACATCCCGGTCACCATCGAGGTCTTCGACGGCACCCGCCGCGTCGCCGCCGGCCGCGCCGATCGCGACGGTGGCCGGTTTGCCTTGCCCCTGCCGATCGCGCTGTTCGACGCCCCGCGGCTCCTCACCGTCACCGCCGACGGCGAAACGCTGACGCCGGCCGACCGGCCGGAGGTGGCGGTGGAAACCGGCCCCACCGACCGGCCGACCGGCGGCCACCGCTTCGCCGGCGCCGTCACGACGGTGCGCTACAGCGGCGTCACCGGCTTCGCCGTCGACCGCGCCACCGACCGGCCGGTGACGCTCGCCGTCACCGTCGACGGCGAGCTGGTTGCGACGGTCACCGCCGACCGGCCACTCGCCGGGCTCGGCATCGACGCGACGCCGCCGGCCGGCGGCCGCAGCGACTGCGGCTTCTACGTCGGCTTTCCGCCGCAGCTCCTGAACGGCCGCGGACGCACCGTGGCGGTGACGGTGGTCGGCGACGGGCTGGTGCTTCCCGGCAGCGAGGAACCGGTGGCCTTCCCAGTCGTCTGGCTGGCGGAGGGCGAGGCGGGCTCCGCCTTGCCCAGCGCGCCGTCGAATTCGGCTGCTGCGGCCGACGCTGCACCGACCGCTGCAGGGTCAGTGCAGCCTCTCGCCGAGTCCGACCCGCCGCCTCGCCCGCTGCGCGTCGCCTTCGGCGTGACCTCCGCGGACCCGCGCACGCCCGCTGGTGACTATTTCACCGCGATGGAGCTCGGCCTCGCCTTGAAGGAGGCGCACGGCTGCGAGGTCGTCTTCGCCGACCTCAATGCCCGCGACCTCGCCGGCGCAGACGTCTTCGTCATCATGCGCCACGACTTTCCCGCCCACGAAATGACCGGCGGCGCGCCGGGCCTCGTCACCATCGCCTGGGTACGCAACCGGGTGGACGAGTGGCTGGCGAACGGCGCCCTCGACCGCTGCGCGCTGATCTTCGCCAGCGCCACCAGGGCGGCCGACGCCATCCGCGCCGCCACCGGCCGGCCGGTGGCGCTGCTGCCGATCGCCGCCAACACTCGCCGCTTCGCCCCCACCGGCCCGGCGGCCGAGCACGCCGCCGACCTCTCCTTCACCGGCCACTTCTGGGGCGATGCGCGCGAGGCGGTGCACCAGCTCAACCCGGCGACGCTCGAGGCCCGCTTCGCCATCTACGGTCACGGCTGGGACGAGGACCCGGGCTTTGCGCCCTACTGGCGCGGGCCGGTGCCCTATCAGGAACTGCCGCGCGTCTACGGCTCGGCGAAGCTGGTCATCGACGATTCCCATCCGGTCACGCGGGTGTGGGATTCGCTCAATTCCCGCGTCTTCGACGCCACGGCGGCGGGCGCGCTGGTGCTGACCAACTGCACCGGCGGCGTCGCCGAGCAGTTCGGCAGCCGGCTGCCGAGCTTCTCGACGCCGGAGGAACTGCGCACCCTGGTCGACCACTACCTCGGCGACGACGCGGCGCGGGAGAAGCTCGCCGCCGAGATGCGCGCCGAGGTGCTCGCCCGCCACGACTATCGCCACCGCGCCGCGACGCTGATCGCGGCGCTCGCGGCCGTGCGCACGACACTGCGCATCGCCATCAAGAGTCCCGTCCCGAGCGCCGCCGAGCGGGCAGCCTGGGGTGACCATCATTTCGCGCTGGCCCTGAAGCGGGCACTGGAGCGCACCGGCGCCATCGTCCGCATCGATGACCTGCCCGACTGGAAAGGCGGGCTGACCTGTGGCGACGACGTGGTGATCGTGCTCCGCGGCCTGTCGCGCTACCGGCCGGCGCCGGGGCCGCTGAACCTGATGTGGCTGATCAGCCATCCCGACGAGGTCAGCCTCGCCGAGATGCAGGGCTACGACCACGTCTTCGTCGCCTCCCGCCCCTATGCCGAGAAGCTGAAGCCCCGCCTCGGCGACCGCGTCAGCGCGATGTTGCAGGCGACCGACCCGGGCCTGTTCCAGCCGCTGCCCCCGGCCGCGCGCGCCAATGGGCCTGCCGCAGGCGCCATCGTCTTCGTCGGCAACACCCGCGGCCAGCGTCGGGCGATGGTCGAGCGCGTCGAGGCGGCGGGGCACCCGGTGCGCGTCACCGGCTTGGGTTGGACGGGGATCGTGCCCGAGGACCGCATCGCCGGCACGCACGTCGAAAACGATGCGCTGTCGGCCCACTACGCCTCCGCCAGGATCGTGATCAATGATCACTGGCCGGACATGGCGGCGGAGGGCTTCCTGTCGAACCGCCTGTTCGACGCCGCCGCCGCCGGCGCGACGATCCTCTCCGACCCCGCCCTCGGCCTCGCCGACGTCTTTGGCGACCTCGTCGCCACCGCCGCGACGCCGGAGGAGGCCGACGCCGCCATCCGCCGGCTCAAGGCCGACCGCCGCCGCGCCGCCCGCGCCAAGGCGCTCAGGGCGCTCATGGTCGAGCACCACAGCTTCGACCACCGGGCGGCGGAGATTCTCGCGACGATCGCCGCGTTGCGCGCCCGCTAGCGCCGGCGGCGCCGTCGGCCGGGCGCTCAGTCGAGGAGCCGCTGCAGCTGATCGACGGCGATGGCGACCTTCGCCTGCGCGCCGTCCGCCAGCTTGTCCGGCGCGGCGAAATCGGCGTCGGTGGCGTAGATGCCCTGGGGCAGCGTGTAGGCGCCGAAGAAGGAAAACAGCGGCCGGAACTGGTGGTCGATCATCAGCGCGTGGCCGTCCGCCCGCGCCGTGGCCGTCAGGATCACCGGCTTGGCCGAAAGCGCCTTCATATCGACGAAGTCGAACAGGTGCTTCAGCAGCCCGGCATAGGAGCCCTTGTAGACCGGCGAGCCGACGACGAGCGCATCGCAGCCCTCGATCGCCGACCACACCCGGTCGAGATCGGCCGGCGCGTCCTTGCGGCCGGTGGCCCGGCCGAGCTCGGGGCCGGCGTCGGCGAGGTCGTAGAGGGTGGTGGAGCCGAGGCCGCGGGAGGCGGCCTCGGTGAGCACCGCCTCCACCAGCACGCGGGTGCGCGACGGCCGCGCGAGGTTGCCGCTGATCCCGACGATGCTCTTCGACGCCATGTGTGCGCTCCGATTGAGGTCGGGGCGGAGGCTGCCAGCCCGGGGCGCGGGTTGTCTACAGGGTGTTGCGGCTGCGGGGTGGCCTGCTTGAGGGCGGTGCCCGCGGCCCCCCCTCCCTACCCTCCCCCGCGAGGGGGGAGGGTTCGCACCAAACAGCACTCAGAACCAGACCCCGCCCGCGAAGGGGGGAGGGTTGACCCCAATCGGCCGTCAGAGTGCGCGGAGGTGGCGGATCGGGCGGCCGGGGGCGAGGGCCTCTGCTGCCGCGACGATCGCCGCGGCGTCGAGGCCGTAGGCGCGGTAGAGGTCGGGGAGGTTGCCGGTCTGGCCGAAATGCTCGACGCCGAGCGAGCGCACCCGGTGGCCCGCCACGGACCCGAGCCAGGCGAGCGTCGCCGGGTGGCCGTCGAGGACGGTGACGAGGCCGCAGTGGCGCGGCAGCCGCTCCATCAGACGCTCGACGTGGCTCCTGGCGTGGACGAGGCCGCGCTCGCGGGCCCGGCTCGCCGCCGTCCAGCCGGCATTGAGCCGGTCGGCGGAGGTGACGGCGAGCAGCCCGACGTCGCGGCGGTCCTCGGCCATCAGCCCGACGGCGGCGATCGCCTCGGGCGCGATGGCGCCCATGAAGGCGACGACGATCTCGGCGTTCGGCCCCGGCTCGCGCAGCCAGTAGGCACCATCGACGATGCCCTCCGCGAGGTCCGGCGTCATCGTCCGCTGCGGTTGCTCGAGCGCCCGGGTGGACAGCCGCAGATAGACCGAGCCGCCGGTCTCGTCTCTGAGCCAGGTGCGCTCGTTGGGCTCGGCGCCACCGGCGCCGCCGTCGCGCTGCAGATAGTCGAAGGCGAAGCGCAGCATCACGGCGAGTTCGTCGACGAAGGCCGGCTCGAAGGCGGCGAGGCCGTCCTGCGCCATGCCGATCAGCGGCGTCGCGATCGACTGGTGGGCGCCGCCCTCCGGCGCCAGCGTCAGCCCCGACGGCGTCGCCACCAGCACGAAGCGGGCGTCCTGGTAGCAGGCGTAGTTGAGCGCATCGAGGCCGCGCATGATGAACGGGTCGTAGAGCGTGCCGATCGGGATCAGCCGCTCGCCGAACAGCGAGTGCGACAGGCCGAGCGCCGAGAGCAGGATGAACAGGTTCATCTCGGCGATGCCGAGCTCCATGTGCTGGCCCTTCGGCGAGAACGCCCAGGTGAAGGTGGACGGAATGCGCTCCTGGCGGAAGGTGTCGGCCATCTCCTCGCGGGCGAACAGGCCGCGCCGGTTCACCCAGGCGCCGAGGTTGGTCGACACCGTCACGTCCGGCGCCGTGGTGACGATGCGGGCGGCGAGCGCCGAGTCCGAACGGGCGATCTCGTTGAGGATGAGGCCAAAACCCTGCTGGGTGGAGAGCTCCGCCTGCTTCGGCACTTCCAGCGCGTCCGGCACCGGCACGGTGGCGGCCGTAAGCCGGCGCCGGCCCTCCGCGTTGAACGGCACCTCGGCGAGGAAGCGCTCGAGACGGTCCGCGGGCGTCTTCAGTCCCTCGAAGCGGTCCCATTCGTGGCCGGGGCGCACGCCCATGGCGGCGCGGAAGGTCTCCAGCTGGTCGGGCGTCATCAGCCCGGCGTGGTTGTCCTTGTGGCCGGCGAGCGGCAGGCCGTGGCCCTTGATGGTGTAGGTGATGAACACCACCGGCCGGTCGTGGTCGATCGCCTGGAAGGCGTCGACCAGCGACGGCAGGTCGTGGCCGGCGAGGTTGCCCATCAGGGCGGCGAGCTCCGTGTCCGATCGCCGGTCGAGCAGCGCCGACACCGGGCCCTGGTCACCCAGTTCGTCGGTGAGGCGCTTGCGCCAGGCGGCGCCGCCCTGGAAGACGAGCGCCGAATAGAGCGGGTTCGGGCAGGAATCGATCCACGCCTTCAGCCGCTCACCGCCGGGCTCGCGGAAGGCCGCCTGCTGCAGCGAGCCGTACTTCAGCGTCACAACCTGCCAGCCGAAAGCGGTGAAGATCGCCTCGAAGCGCTCGTAGAGGCCTTCCCGCACGACGGCGTCGAGGCTCTGGCGGTTGTAGTCGATGATCCACCAGGTGTTGCGCAGGCCCTGCTTCCAGCCCTCGAGCAGCGCCTCGAAGATGTTGCCCTCGTCGAGCTCGGCGTCGCCGATCAGCGCCACCATGCGGCCCTCGCGGCGCCCCTTCGCCCAGCCGTGGGCGTGCACATAGTCCTGCACCAGGCTCGCAAACAGCGTCTGCGCCACGCCGAGGCCGACCGAGCCGGTGGAGAAGTCGACGTCGTCGACGTCCTTCGTCCGCGACGGATAGGACTGCGCGCCCTTGTAGGCGCGGAAGCGCTCGAGCTTGTCCTTCGTCTGGTTGCCGAGGAGGTACTGGATCGCGTGGAAGGCCGGGCTCGCGTGCGGCTTCACCGCGACGCGGTCCTCCGGCCTGAGCACGGCGAAATAGAGCGCCGACAGGATGGTGGCGAGCGAGGCGGAGGAGGCCTGATGGCCGCCGACCTTCAGCCCGTCCTCGTTGGCGCGGACATGGTTGGCGTGGTGGATCGTCCAAGTGGAGAGCCACAGCACTTTTCGCGTGAGATCGGCGAGGCAGGCGCGGTCGTCGTCGGTCACGGGTGGTCTCCTCCCCCGCCCGGCCCGTCGCGGCCGGTGCGGGCGCGAGGATAGCACTGCGCCCGTCGCGGTTTCGGCTAATGTTCGCTAGGAGAGATGGCATTCGTGGTGGATTCCGTCATGAAGGGAACTCGGAACCACGAGAGTCTCGGGTCGTTTGCCCCCACTCCCTCATCGCCCGGCTTGACCGGGCGATCCATCCAGAATGCCAACGTCTGTAGAGGTTGGGATGGATGGCCCGGTCAATCACCCGGTCAAGCCGGGTGAGGGCCATGACGGCTGAGGGGTTTGAGGGTTGCCCGGCGGAATGGTTCGAGGACACGTCCGACGGAACGGGCCGGAGCGAGCACGCGGTGTCCTATCTCTCCGTCGGCGTCACCCCGGACAAGCGAGCCGAAGGCGAGCGCTGATCCGGGGCCCAGCGCGAGACTGGTCGCGCAAAGCGCGACACGAAAGCCGCGCGCCCCGCGCGGGTTCTTCCGCTGGGTCCCGGCTCGGCGCTCGGCTTCGCCTCGCTGGGCCGGGATGACGACCGCAGATGAAGAGCAAGCAGACGACGGCCCCACCCCGCGATCGGACCTCCCCATGACACCCCCCACCCTCGACGCCATCGACCGAAAACTCCTCACCGTGCTGCAGCAGGAGGGGCGGATCACCGCGCAGGAACTCGCCGAACGGGTCGGGCTCACCGCCTCGCCGTGCCTGCGGCGCATCCGCCTGCTGGAGGAGGCGGGTGTCATCCGCCGCTACGTCGCCGTCGTCGACCAGAAGGCGGTGGGGCTGCCGGTCAGCGTCTTCGTCTCGGTGAAGCTCGAGCGCCAGCGCGAGGAAGAGCTCGACCGCTTCGCCGCCGCCATCGCCCGCTGGCCGGAGGTGCTGGAATGCTACCTGATGACCGGGCCGCGCGACTATCTGCTGCGCGTCGTCGTGCCGGACCTCGAGGCCTACGAGCAGTTCCTGAAGGGCAAGCTGACGCGCCTCGACGGCGTGCAGTCGATCGAATCGAGCTTCGCGCTCGGCCAGGTGAAGTACACGAGCGTGCTGCCGATCGCGTGACCACCTCCCGGCCTGCGCCGTGTGCGTGCTATGCCGCGACGTGCCTTTAGCCGGAGCCCCGATGCCGTCCGCCTCCATCCTCGATCCGCTGCTCGGCCGTCTCGCCGCGGCGCCCTCGCGCACGGGGTCGCTGATCGTGACGATCTTCGGCGACGCCATCGTGCCGCGCGGCGGCACGGTGTGGCTCGGCACGCTGGTGGACATCCTCAAGGCGATGGGGGTCGGCGACGGCGTCGTGCGAACGGCGGTGTCGCGGCTTTCCGCCGACGACTGGCTGATGCGGGAGAAGATCGGCCGCAACAGCTACTACCGGCTGTCGGAGAAGGGCCGCGCCACCTTCGCCGACGCCACCCGGCGCATCTATGGCGGCGCGCCGGCGCCGTGGACCGGCGCGCTCAAGCTCGCGGTGATGGGGCAGAACGGCGACCGGGCGGCCCTGCGTGGGGCGCTCGCTGAGGCCGGCTGGGGCACGCTCGCGCCGACGGTGGCGGTGACGCCGGAGACGGGTGGCGACGCGTCGGCCGGGGGTGACAGCGGCACTGGCCCGCTCGCGGGCGACCGCGACGATAGCGCGCTCGCCGGCGACGGCGACGACGGCGCGCTGGTGCTGACGGCGACGGGGGAGCCGGAGACGCTGCGGCGGCTCGCGGCGCTCGCCTGGCCGCTTTCGGAGGTGGCGGAGCGCTACGCTCATGTCGTCGACGCCGTCGGCCCGGTGGCGGCGGCGCTCGAGGGCGGCGCGGCGTTCACCGATCTCGAGGCGCTGATCGCCCGCATCCTCATCGTCCACGAGTACCGCCGGGCGATCCTCAAGGACCCGCTGCTGCCGGCGGAGCTTTGCCCTGAGGGTTGGCCGGCGCCGGCTGCGCGGGCGCTCTGTGCCCGCGTCTACCGCCGCCTCGTGCCGGCGGCGGAGCGCTGGCTCGACGCCAACGCCGTCGACGACCACGGCCCGCTGCCGGCGCCGGACGCGGCGTTTCACCGGAGGTTCGGCGAGGGCGGGTGAGGGGCGAGGCTTTCGCCTCGCGCACCCAAACGTGTTACGAAAAAACTTGAACTGGAAAAATTCCGTGACATATTGAGGGGAACAAGCCTTCGGGAGGAGCGTGCCGATGTACACTCAGGCCCTCAACGCGCGGGACGCCGTCGCCCAGCCGCTCAGTGCGGAGGAGACCGCGAAGTCCTCCGCCTTCCAGGCGCGCGTCGACGACGAACAGCGCATCGAGCCGAACGACTGGATGCCCGAGGCCTACCGGCGCACCCTCGTCCGCCAAATTTCCCAGCACGCCCATTCCGAGATCGTCGGCATGCTGCCGGAGGGCAACTGGATCACCCGCGCCCCGTCGCTGAAGCGCAAGGCGGCGCTGCTTGCCAAGGTGCAGGACGAGGGCGGCCACGGGCTCTACCTCTACGCCGCCGCCGAGACGCTCGGCGTGTCGCGCGAGGAGGTGGTCGACCAGCTCCTGTCCGGCAAGGCCAAGTATTCCTCGATCTTCAACTATCCGACGCTGACCTGGGCCGACATCGGCGCCATCGGCTGGCTGGTCGACGGCGCGGCGATCATGAACCAGATCCCGCTCTGCCGCTGCTCCTACGGCCCCTACGCGCGGGCGATGATCCGCATCTGCAAGGAGGAGAGCTTCCACCAGCGCCAGGGCTACGAGATCATGCTGACGCTCTCGGCCGGCACGGCCGAGCAGAAGGCGCTTGCCCAGGATGCGCTCGACCGCTGGTGGTGGCCGTGCCTGATGATGTTCGGCCCGCCGGACGGCGAGAGCCAGCATTCGGACGCCTCGACGCGCTGGAAGATCAAGCGCTTTTCCAATGACGAGCTGCGCCAGAAGTTCGTCGACGCCACGGTGCCGCAGGCGCACTTCCTCGGGCTGACGCCGCCGGACCCGGAGCTTTCCTTCGACGAGGCGACCGGCCACTGGCGTTTCGGCGAGATCGACTGGGAAGAGTTCCGCCAGGTGCTCGCCGGCAACGGCCCGTGCAACCGCGACCGCCTGCGGGTGCGCCGCCAGGCCCACGCCGACGGCGCCTGGGTGCGCGAGGCGGCGCTCGCCTTCGCCGAAAAGCGCCGGACGCGGAAGGCCGAAGCGGAGAAGCGGGCGGCCTGAGGGGCGTCGCGCGAACGCCCGCGGCTTCGGAATCGGCTGAAGGTTCGGACGCAATTCCTTTCCACGGGGTCATCCCAGGCCTTGTGCCTGGGATCCATCGGGTGCCGCGAATACGGCGTTCCCAGGTGGCCACCGGCGGAGTTCGCGGAGAGCGATGGATCCCAGGCACAAGGCCTGGGATGACTACGGAAAGGGTGAGGACGCGGCGAGTGGCCGTGAGGCGGTGCGATTGCCCGCTCCGGCCACACCACGAACGGAACGAGGACAACAGTCATGACCGAAGCCAGGATGCCGCTCTGGGAGGTGTTCATCCGCTCCCGCAACGGGCTGTCGCACAAGCACGTCGGCTCGCTGCACGCAGCCGACGCCGAGATGGCGCTGCAGGCGGCGCGCGACGTCTACACGCGGCGCGGCGAGGGGCTGTCGATCTGGGTGGTGCCGTCGAATGCCATCACCGCCTCCGACCCGTCGGAGAAGGAGATGATGTTCGAGCCGACCGCCTCGAAGATCTACCGCCACCCGACCTTCTACGAGATCCCCGACGAAGTCGGCCACATGTGACGGTCGGGCACGACCCGCGTTCCACCCGCGGCCTCCCGACTGCCGACTGCCGACCGCCCACTGCCGGAACCCGTCCCATGCCCACCACCTCGATCACGCTTTCCGAGACGCCCCTCGTCGGCACCGTGCTGCGGCGCGCCGATGATGCGCTGGTGCTCGGCCACCGGCTGTCGGAGTGGTGCGGCCACGCGCCGATGCTGGAGGAGGACATCGCACTCGCAAACGTCGCCCTCGACCTCATCGGTCAGGCGCGGACGCTCTACGCCTATGCCGGCGAGATCGAGGGTTCCGGCCACGGCGAGGATGCGCTGGCCTTCCTGCGCGACAGCCGTCAGTACCGGAACCTGCTGCTCGTCGAGCAGCCGAACGGCGACTTCGCCGAGACGATCGTCCGGCAGTTCCTCTACGCCGCCTTCGCCGACCCCTACTGGCGGGCGATGACCGCATCGACCGACCCGCGGCTTTCCGAGATCGCCGCCAAGGCGGAGAAGGAGAGCGCCTATCACCTCCGCCACGCCGCCGAATGGCTGATCCGCCTCGGTGACGGCACGGAGGAAAGCCACCGCCGCGCCGCCGACGCGCTGGAGGCCTTGTGGATCTACACCGGCGAGCTCTTCGAGGTGGACGCGATGGAGCGCGCCGTCGTCGAGACCGGAGCCGCCGTCGATCCGGCGAGCCTGCGGGCGACCTGGGACGCGACGGTGGACGCGGTGCTGGCCGAGGCGACGCTGACGCGGCCGGCCGGGCTCGGCGTGCAGACGGGCGGGCGCAGCGGCCGCCACACCGAGCACCTCGGCCACCTGCTCGCCGAGATGCAGTCGCTGCCGCGCACCTATCCGGGAGCGACGTGGTGAGGACCGTCCGCCTCGTCGAGCCGGGCGCTGCGCCGGCCGCCGGCGAGGGGCTGCGCGCCCGCGATTTTGAGGGGCTGCGCGCCCGCGCTTGGGCCGCCGCGGCTTCGGTCCTCGACCCCGAAGTTCCCGTTCTGAACCTGGAAGACCTCGGCGTGCTGCGCGGCGTCGAGATCGCCGCCGACGGCAGCCTCGAGGTGCTGCTGACGCCGACCTACACCGGCTGCCCGGCCACCGCGATGATCGCGCTCGACGTCGAGACGGCGCTCGCGCGCGCCGGGGTCGAGAACGCCCGCGTCCGCACGGTGCTGTCGCCGGCGTGGACGACCGACTGGATCACCGCCGAGGGCCGCCGCAAGCTCACCGACTACGGCATCGCGCCGCCGCCACCGAAGGCCTCACGCCGCGCCTTGTTCGGCGTCGAGACGATCGCCTGCCCGCGCTGCCAGTCCACCGACACCGAGAAGCTCGCCGAGTTCGGCTCCACCGCCTGCAAGGCGCTGTGGCGCTGCCGGGCCTGCCGCGAGCCCTTCGACCACTTCAAGTGCCTGTGACGGGCCGACGAAACGCCCGAACACAAGACCCGAACAGAAAGTCCTGGAGGCCCGTCATGGCGCCCGCCCCCCGCTTCCATAGCTTGCAGATTCGCGACCTCCGCCGCGAGACGGCGGACGCCGTGTCGATCGCTTTCAGTGTCCCCGAGGCGCTGCAGGAGATTTTCGCCTTCACCCCCGGCCAGTACCTCACCGTGCGCTCGGTGATGGACGGTGAAGAGGTGCGCCGCTCCTACTCGATTTCGTCCGGCCTCGACGACGGCGAACTGCGCATCGCCGTGAAGCGCGTCGACGGCGGCGCCTTCTCCTCCTTCGCCAACACCGGCCTGAAGCCCGGCGACATGGTCGAGGTGATGCCGCCGATGGGCCGCTTCGCCCACGCCCCGGCGCCGGCGGCGAAAAAGACCTATGTCGGATTTGCCTGCGGCTCGGGCATCACGCCGGTGATCTCGATCATCCGCACCGTGCTGGCGCGCGAGCCCGAGAGCCGCTTCTTCCTGTTCTACGGCAACCGCGCCACCGGCTCGATCATCTTCCGCGAGGCGCTCGAGGACCTGAAGGACCGCCATCTCGACCGGCTGTCGGTCTTCCACGTGCTGTCGCGCGAGACCCAGGACATCTCGATCCTCAACGGCCGCCTCGACGGCGACAAGGCGAAGCTGCTGCTGGCCGCGATGGTGCCGGGCGGTGTCGACGAGGCCTTCGTCTGCGGCCCGAGCGGCATGCTCGACAGCGTCGAGGCGGCGCTGCTGGCGTCCGGCCTGCCGCGCGCGGCGGTGCATGTGGAGCGCTTCACCCCCGCCGACGGCGCCGTCGCCACCGCCGCGCGCCGCCCCGCCGCGGTGATCGCCGCGGAGACGCCGAAGGCGATCGCCACCATCGTCGCCGACGGCATCCGCACCGACGTACCGGTGGCCGAGGGCGAGGCGGTGATCGACGCGGCGCTGCGGGCCGGGCTCGACCTGCCCTATTCCTGCAAGGGCGGCATGTGCTGCACCTGCCGGGCGAAGGTGACCGAGGGCGCGGTGGTGATGGACGTCAACTATTCGCTGCAGCCGTGGGAACTCGAGGCCGGCTTCGTGCTGACCTGCCAGGCGAAGCCGACCACCGAGCGCGTCACCGTCGACTACGACGCCATGTGAGCCGGGAAGTGAGCCGCGAGCGGCGGGAAACCGCCGCCCGCCGACCCGCCGCCGCCCTCAGCCCGCGTCCATCGCCTCGAGCGCGCCGAGCGACTCGGGGATTACCTGGCCGCCGTCGACGACGATCATCTGGCCGGTGACGTAGGCCGCCTCGTCGCTGGCGAAGAACAGCGCCGCGTTGGCGATGTCCTCGACCGTGCCGAGCCGCTTCATCGGCACCGAGGCCTCCATCTTGGCGATGTATTCCGGGCCGAGGCCGTCGAGGCCCTCGGTGCGGATGTTGCCTGGCATCACCGCGTTGACGGTGATCTTCGAGGGCGCGAGCTCGATCGCCGCCGTGCGCATGAAGCCGAGCTGGCCGGCCTTGCTCGCCCCGTAGTGCGACCAGCCGGGATAGCCGGTGATCGGCCCGGTGATCGACGAGGTCAGCACGATGCGGCCGTGACCGCTCGCCTTCAGCGCCGGCAGGCAGGCGTCGACCGACAGGAAGGTGCTGCGCAGGTTGGTGTGAATGACGTGGTCGAAATCGGCCAGCGTCATCTTGCCGAGCTTCGCCGCCGGGAAGATGCCGGCGTTGGCGCAGAGAATGTCGATCGAGCCGAAGCGGTCCAGCACCGCCTTCGCCATCGCCTTCGAGGCCGCCTCGTCGGAGACGTCGGCGACGAAGGCGGCCGCCGTGCCGCCGGCGGCGGTAATCTCGCCCACCACCTTCTCGGCGTCGCTCTGAGTTCGCGACACCACGGCGACCTTGCAGCCGGCCCGGCCGAAGCGGAGCGCGATGCCGCGGCCGATGCCCTTGCTCCCTCCGGTGACGATCACGGTGCGGCCGGCGAGCGAAGCGAACATGGCGTTCTCCTTGGTAGCGTGTGTGGGTCCGGGTGTTCCCGGTGATCGTCGGTCCGGCGCGCCTGCGGCGCTCAGCCGTAGCGGGCGAGCAGGGCCTCGGCCATCGTCAGCGCGCCGTCGGTGTAGGCGGTGCCCATCTCCTGGGCGGTCGGCGTCTCGGCGTGCGAGGCGACCCAGGCGACGAGCAGGATGCGGCGAAGCATGACGAAGACGGGCAGTTCGTCCGCCTCCTCCTGCGACAGCGGTGCCACCGTCCGGTAGCCCGCGACCCAGGCGTCCATCAGCGACGGCACGATCGGGTCGTGCTCGAAGAAGCTGACGGCGGAGGCGAAGTCGTAGACGAACCACGAGAAGCCGCAGTCGTCGAAGTCGATGACCGACAGCCGTTCGCCATCGACCATGAGATTGGCAAGCCGCGGGTCGGCGTGGATAAGGCCGTAGCGAGCGGGCGCCTTGCCGAAGCGCTCGAGCCGTCGGCCGATGAGCTCGACGGCGCGGCCGAGGTGGGCGCGGCCTGCATCGTCGAGCCCGAGCCCGGCGCGCCAGGGCCCCCAGTGCGGCTTGTCGCCGAGCATCGTCTCGAAGTCCCAGACGTCGCGGACGAAGCCGGCCGGCCGCTGCCAGTGGCGGGCGTGCTCATGCATCTGGGCGGTGATGCGGCCGAGCTTGCG